>ULUA01064477.1_pt1 | contig 22147 bp, 29 predicted proteins | sample 1958081 | NCBI WGS metagenome assembly ULUA01 (sample SAMEA4835748, study PRJEB28245) | human gut metagenome | biome: gut microbiome; material: fecal sample | place: Denmark | collected 2008
ATTCTCCCATTATACATTATAATATAAGTTCTATTTTTACATTTTCTATTTCTTTTTCAATAAGTACAAATAAACCATATTTAAATTTATATTGCCCTTTTTTATCAACAAATTGACTGACCTTTAATTTATCTCTTTCAATTTTTTGGGAGCTTTTGTTCCAATATGTTTTAAATTCCATAATAAGTAGATTTGTTTTACCATTTTCACCACGTTTATGAATAATCAAATCAGGAAATGTACCATATTTAAAATCGGGCAATTTCTTTGTCTCAATACCATTTCTATTGTATTCACAATCCAAATGATATTTTTGATAATCAGTGTTGTATAAATAGTTTTGAAGATAATGAGCAAACCTAAATACAATGGACCTTTCACCAACATAGTATTTACCTTCGTTTCCAGATTTATCTTTAAGTTCGATTTCTATGTTAGCAGGAATATTGTTAATTAAGTCTTTATCTTTATCATATAACTCTATAAATGCATCTTTTATTTTTTTAAACAGAACCTCATCATCCATAACCTTTGGATTTTTCACAAGTTCTTCAATAGTCATATGTGTTTTTACTCCTTTGTATAATATTGAATAAATCGCTCATTAACTTCCTTATAAAGCCGACGTGAAAGCGGGATTTTTTCACCACTGTCAAGCATAATATCCGTCTTGCCGATGCTGCGAACATACCGCATATTTACGATATACGAACGATGACAGAAAACAAATTCTTCGGGCAGCATATTTTTCATAGTGCTTATCCCCGAATTGCAGACAATGACCTTATCCCGCAAATGCACATGAGTTTTCTTACCCACAGCTTCGCAGGAAATGACCATATCGGGCGAAACATGAATACTGCCCTCATCGCAGGCAAGCATTATCTCATTTTCGGGAGTATGCCGCTTTATGTATCGGTCAAGTACCGCAAAAAGCTTTGATTTGTCAACTGGTTTCAGCAGATAATGAAGAGCTTCTACCTCGTAGCCGTCGTTCATATAGTCGGAATATCCCGTGATGAAAATTATCGGCAGCATATTTCCGTCCGAACGCAGCTTTTGGGCAAGCTCCATACCGTTCAGCCGCTTCATTTCAATATCCAGCAGGATAAGGTCGCATGGCTTATCAGGATAGGAAAAAAGAAAGCTTTCCGCACTGATGTATTCGTCTATATTGAGTGCAAAGGGCTTGTCTGCGGACCATTCTCCGAGAAGCCGCCGCAACTCTTTTATCTGATCTTCGTTATCATCACATATTGCTATTGTTAATGGCATTGAGTTCACCTTGAAATGTTTGGATTTTTTTTATTATATCATATCCGGTATTTTTTTGCAACAGAACATATTCAATAAATGAAAATCATGCAGTGTTTTCATCTTTTAAGCAAATATTAGACTGAACATTAAAAATGCCAAAGGTCATCACACAAATTGGTGATGCCTTTTGACATAAATACACAAAATGTACAGTTGGTTTTGGAGACAATAATAGCTGCCAAAAGAAAGGAAATGGTCACCGGAGAGTTGCAGCTCCACAGTGCCCAAGGCTTTCAATACACTTTATATCAGTATTTTAAGCTAACTTAATCACAACATTTTACAATTAATGTCAAGATGCGGAGGCTCTTATAATAACGCTTTGGTAGGAAATTTCTTTTCTATCATTAAACCAGAGTGTATCTATTGGGTGAAACTGAAAACTTATGAGGAGGTTTGTCTACTCATAAGTCAATACATTGATTTCTACAACAACCGACGCATTCCACTTAAAACAAAACTGACTCCGTCCGAAAAACGAAGTCAGTTTACTGCTTAATTCTTAATTTTTGCCATAGGTGGGGTATTTTTGTGCTGTCCGTACAAATTAGGACGATGAAAACACATAGGGAGTGCTGCTTATATCACAAGTCCAAAGTTACATACCAATGCGCATACGCTCTTTTTTACCGACTGATATTATTTCTTTCAGTCGTTTTTCTTTTGGATTGAGATCCTAAGTCCTTGATTTTGTCAGTTAAGCGGGATTTGCAACAACGGAATCTGTTACACTTATTTCAACAGAACCCTTATCGTATCCACCTTCTTCAATTATGTCATATAGATATGCTTTTGCATCATCAGTTGAAACTGTAATCAATACAGCGTTATTAACGATTGAAACAATATATGAATTGAGCACGTTTTCCCGCCCAAGAGCAAGAGAATCGATATAATGCTTTACCTGTTCAAGATAAGAATACGAAAAATCACACTCCTTAATAATAATGTTTTCGTTTCCGATCGTTTCAGGTATAAATTCAGATCTGTCCATATCGGTAACCATTATATGAAGATAGCCGTTCTGAAAATACGCCCCTCCGAATAATTCATAATTTGACGGAAAATCAATAAAACTGTTCAGGATATCAGAGTATTTTGACTGTGCTTGAGCATAAAAGTCCTTACCCCCATCCAACGAGTCGTAGCTGCTATCCGGGGAAATTACCATTAAATTCATTTTCATAAGCTCATTTATCTCGTCAACATATATGTTCTCTTCCAAAGTGCTTTGCAGCGTTTGTTTAATGGTTTCAGATTCACTGTCCTCCTGATTTTCCGTTTGTATATCGGTTTCAAATGCCAGTTCATTACCAATGGTACTCTGTACTGCTGAACTTTGTATTACTGCTGTTTCAGGCAGACTTTGACTTTCCGATATGGTTGTTTGTTCAGTGGTTATACTTTCGGTGTGGTAACAAGCGGTCAGAAAAAAACATACAGCCGACAGAACAGTTATTATCTGATTTTTCTTCATAGCTGATCTCCTTATGAGTCTTATGGGTCAATTTGAGCCGCCATAAAATGTCACATTTAATGCTGTTGTGATATTTTTTACTTTAGGAACATAGGCAAGGGTGTAATTTCCAGATGTTGAAGTATAGTCGGATGTAGCCGAAAGTATTCCAGCTAAAATTGCAGTTTGTGGCGTTACCGAGGCATCTTTTATTTTTGCAACAGTTCCTCCACTATCACCACCGGCAGGCTTTTTATATGCTGTTTTCATTTCCAATGCATCGGTGATAAGTGTTCCATCTCCGCCAGTAAGCGAATATGAAACCGATGTACGAAGAACAACACCTGTGTATTTCTTACTTGTTTTTCCAAATCCTGTTAGCGTTACACCTTCAAGATCAGCACTTGCATTATAGCTTGCTGTTAATTTATATGTCGTATTTCCATATAATCCGCTGTTGTTAATCAATCCTGTAAGTCCGGTAATTCCACTATTAAAAGGCACAAAGCAGGAATCCGTTGATTTGCTTGCAGTGCAATTTGATACTGATGAACAATCGTATTCATAAATACCTAAATTTTTTTCGTACCAAAGAGCATGTTCCGCTGTAACAAATCCGTTTTTTCCACTTGAATTTTTTGCATTGAAACCAATTGTTGCAATGTGCGAACCGCGTGTGCCGCCTGTCCATGTATACACTCTATCTCCAGGGCGGGCATATGTTGCAGCAGGAGTAGGACGCATTTCATCAACGATAATATCAAAAGATTTTTTTTCAAAACCTTTTGATATTAGTTCGTCACTTAATTCCTCTGCTTTCTCGGATGTTGAAACCGAAACGTTGACAACATTGTCTTTTTGAGTTATGCCCACTGTATTGATTGCATACTTATCGTTATTATTAGACATAAGATTTACAATATAATTATTTACTTCACGCAGATAATTATACGGATAAGTGCATTTTATGTAGTTTACGTTGTCATCTCCTACAATTTCCTTACAAGAGACTGTTGACTTTTCTGAAACATCGGTAAGACAAATGTTCAACTTACCGTCAGCGTAAAATGCTCCGCCGTACTCGTTAGGAAAAGCGACAGACTTTTCATCATTAGCACCATTAGAATGAGTTGCAATCGAAAAGCTATTGATTAAGTTCTCAAATTTATCACAAGCTTCATTTTCCAGTCTATCGTTATTAAATGAATTTTCCATAATATTTTTTGACATATAAACACGTTCCTTTCATTTTTAAACTGTAATTTCTTTACTTGTTTTCTCAATTAACTCTAACTCTCTATCACTGTAAACAGTAGCGACTGTTCTGACACGATAAGTCCCGTTGTCGAGATTGCTCATGCTGTTTCTGAGTGTAAGCGATTTCCCATTTATAGAATCGCTCCATGTACCATTGCTAACAGATTCCCATTTGCTGCCATTCTTCTTTTCAAGATACTGCGTAGCATTAATTTGAGTTACTGCACTTCCGCCTTTTATTACACTTTTACAATATGCAGTATCACCCACAATATTTAAGTTACTTTCAGCAGAATATGTATACAGATAATATGGAGAAATAGTATTATGCTCACCGTATGCACAAACAGAAATCCCTATAGAAAATATCATTGAAAGCATAAGTACAAAAACAACCACCATTTTTTTCATAATGTTTCACCCCCTTTCTAATGGATATAACCATTTGAAAGAGGGTGAAATTACACTTTTCTGCAAAATATTTTTATTATTCTATTTTTTGCACAGAATTTGCCATATCAATTAGTTTGTTTTTACCAATAACTTGTTCATTATCGCATGAAACAAGTATTGACATAACATAATCACCATTGTCCCAACTTATAATTTGACCGTCTTGGTTATACATATTAACATAATATCCCTCACAGCCATTTACATAAATTGTTTCCATATTATAGTCCTCTGTATTTATAGCTATATCATAATATTCTTTTATATATTGTGTAAAATAAACAGTACAATTGTCGCTTTCATAAATATATTCACGGCTAAAAACGTCTTCAGAGAAATTTGTAAGTTCATAATCCGACATATCTTCGGTTATTTCGTATTTATCGTTAAAATCAAGAGGAGCGGATACATCATCAACTGACTGCACCACCGTATGTGTATCGAAAATATTCATTAAAAACTTTATAAATGCTTCTCTAACAGCACTAACGCTCATAGCCATTATAAATACTGCCAGTAATGCTGCTGTTACTACAATGATAAATTTTTTTGGTGTAATCTTAATCTTTTTACTGCTCTTTCCCATTAAAATATTCATCTTCCGCTCAAACTCTGCGGAAAATTTATGCGGTGTGTTGTCAATCAACTTCTCATCTATGTAATTTGCACCGTATTCTTTTATAACAGAAGTTATATACCTTTCAAATTCCAAATCAGTCATGTTCATATTCCTCCATAATTAACTTTTTGAGTTTGGCTTTTGCACGAAAAAGACGAATAGAAACGTGTTCGGGATTTATATTCAGTTGCTGTGACACCTCTTCATTACTGCAATTATAAAAAAATTTAAGCATAAGAATGTCAGAATATTTTTCGTCCATATTGGATATTATTTCAAAGACCCGCTCACGCTCGAGGCGCTTTTCAATAAGATCAGGCAGATCAATGGTATCTGTTTCATCTAATTCATCTATCGGTACAATCTTTTTATTTTGATTATATATGTCGATTGAACTGTTCCTAACTAATATAACCAGAAAATTACGGGTTTCATTACACTTTACCTTGTTAATTTTATCTAAATTCTTTATTACTTTTAAAAAAGCATTATGTACAGCATCTTCAGCCATATAGCTGTCCTTTAGAATGGCCATTGCAAAGTTATACATTGTGCTTTTATATTCCTTATATAGTTCTTCAAATTTGTTTTTTTCTTCATGTGTGTCGATCATTGCAAGATATAATCCGAGCATAGTAACCGTCCTTTCCGGCAACATAATTTACCAAAATTTATTATACAGTGTTATCAATTGAAAATCAATACAATCTTTTCATAAGTTATTGGTTTTAGCTCAGACTCTATATGCAGTTTATCGATTAAAAACTAAAAGAGCATTACATTTTACGTAATGCTCTTTTAGTTTTTATAACGTAAAATCGCCCTTTTCCGAAAGCTCCTCTTGTTATGTTGGGATTGCCTGCGCACAAAGCTTTTACCTCGGCATAATCAAGAGCAGTTTCGTCCATATCAGCGCAGGTTCTTTCGGGTGTCTTGCTTGTCATGACCTGTGAAATAAACTTTTGCTTGTTCTCGAGGATCTGGAAGAGGTAAGAATCAAAGGATTTGTTGGTAACGTAACGATAAATATCAACTTCTGGATTTTCGTTACCCTGACGCTCAATTCGACCGTTCCTTTGTTCCATATCGGTAGAACAGTTTATGCGGAACATTTCAAAAGCCACCCGAACACGCCGTAATATATTGAAAAAAATGCCGTAGCTACGCTATTTATAAGTATCCGCCAACCCCACCACCCCCAACAAAAAGAGCCGGACAATCCCGTCCGGCTTCAAGTATATACAAACAACTACGAACAACTGCAAGTTACTGCAAATAACTATGTCATAGTATTTCAGAGTATTGTGCCTTGCAGTAGTCAGGCAGGGAATCACTCCACGGCAACAGCCCGATCAGCGATTCTTCCGATGGATTTTTTCCTAACGCAGGCAATGTCGTCAGAAGATACAGCAGATACCCATATACATCAAGATTGTTCCTCTTAGCAGTTTCGATTATTGTCATGGCCGCCGCACTTGCCTCTGCACCCTTTTCAGTGTCGGAAAACAAGAAATTCTTCCTGTCAATAACAAACGGCTTCACAGTTCTCTCTGCAAGGTTGTTGGTCATTTCCACCTTGGGATTATCGAGAAACACCATAAGCTCCTTTTTCTGATTTTGGGCATAGTTCACCGCCTCGTAAAGATGCGAGCCTTTGCCCGGACTCAACGAGCTGATAAATGTATAAAATTCTTCGATGATGGGCTTTACCTTTTCACGCCGCAGTTCAAGCAGCCGTTCTTCATCATACTTTTCTTCTATCGACATCCTTTCAAGCTCCATTGCCTTGTCTATGAGCCTGACTGCGTGCGCTGCTTTGCATTTCTTGTTGTTGGCAGGTATGGAATCCCGGAACTTTCTTCGGCAGTGCGACCAACACCCTGCGTTTATGTAGTTCCCGTCACCATATGCCACATATCCGTCTGTTTGTACAATGCCGTCATAGCCTTCAAGTATTGCTTCTGCCGTAGATTTCTTTCTGTCGGTGCGGAAATTATATACGGCAATGTTTTTTGATGCCCTTGCGCCTGTGGAATATACCCACATCTAGCATTTTTTATCGGAAGGCTTTCCTCCCACCTTCAGCACCCTAAGCTCGGTTTCATCCATATTAAGAACAGGCTCACGAAATGCTGTTTTGCGAAGCAGTTCTGTCATAGGAGCAAACCATCTGCCATTCCCTTGTTTGTTACAGACGCAGGTGTTCCGTTGGGTGCTTCAACGATAACTGCCTTGTCCGATTTCTTATCGCATTCGGTTGGTCAACCGAAAGGCCCTGCATAAGCCATATGAACTCCTCTCGTGTAAGATTCCTGACCTCGTCTTCGTTATTTGGCCATCTGAATTTTCCATTTTCAACTACCTTATACAGAAGGATAAAGCCGTCATCTTCCCAATACAATGCTTTCAGACGGTTTCTTCTTCGTCCGCAGAAAAGAAACAGGCTGTCCGAGAACAGATCAAGATTAAACTGCTCCTGTATTATCGCTGCCAGACCACTTATTGATTTTCTCATATCTGTGTGACCGCAGACAATGTAGATGTTTGATACTTTTATGTCCTTCAGCATTGTTTCAGACCTCTGAGTATTGCTGAGATGATATGTTCATCCGCATTGCAGGGAATTTCTATTTCGATATCGTTTTTGCGAATGGAAATTTTCTCAGTGTTCATCGGAAATTCCAACGATGCGGTTTCTTTTTGCAAGACAAAATTATTATCTGACAATTCCGCTGAAATACTTACAGGAACTATTTTTTGAAGCCCCGGCTGCTGCGAAAGAAGTTCTTCCCGAACTTTTTTTAATCGGGTGTAATATGTGCTTAATTTGATTCCGTTGCTGCTGCACCATTCTGTTACCGTTTGTCCGCTGTCCTGACATTCCCGTATCTGCTCTCGCCATTCTCTGTGCCTGAGTTCTGCTTTTATTGCTCTGATCGCTGACATTTGTTTCAGCTCCTTTCGGAGCTTATTTTACTACTTTTTTGTTTTGTTGGTAAGTTTGGGGTAGGGTTGGTGGGTACAATAAGTATTATTTAATGATATTTCAATATTCATAACTATTTTATAGTAAAATCTCTTGGCAAGGTTCATTTTGGTTGTGTTGCCGCAGTTATTTCTTCTGTAGTGGAAATTCACTCATTCCGAATTTTTACCCCCGTTCTCTGATTTTCTCAAGAATGGCTTCCTTTGAAGAAAGATCCTCATCAGAAATATCAAGTCGTATAGATTCAACAGTACCAACTACATTGTAATAAGCCATAAAACTATCATAATACTTCTCAATTTCATCAGCTGTAGCTGTGCCTTCAATTTCAACATCATCGGTATGAACTGTTGCCGAAATAATATTCTCAAGTGTATCATTTTCATAAACGATCGTTGAACTGTAATGATGTTCTTCTCCGTTATCAAAATCCATAACACTGATAAAATGATATTCCGTAGGTCCTTCTTCACCATTCTGAGGATGATAATTCAGACTTTTTGCGGATATCATAAAAAGCTCTTTGCCGTTATTTTCGACGCAATTATATTCTACATTCATTGATGGTATTCCAAAGCTTCCTATGTTCAGTCCGTTAAGATCGTAAAAATAAACGAAGTCAGCCGCTGAACCTGCACTGTTATAAAGCACGATTTCGGGAATATCGTCAAAATTAACGTCCATAAGATTTATTGATGAATAATACCCATTATAAAGTTCATTGCCTTCTGTTGATGCTAAAAAATACAGCGTATCAGCAATTTGTTCTTCAAGACTTGCATTTTCATTGACTGCGATCGTAATAGGCATCGTTTCGGCGGATCCGGCTGCATCGTTTGCAGTGCCTGGCGAATCGACCTGGGCAGCAGTTGTTTCCATAACCTGTGACTGATCTGTGTTATCCGAATTTGCACAGGCGGTGAGCAGAACAACCGCAAGCACGGGTATCAGCTTCTGTTTGTTCATGTTTATCATTCCTTTGTGATTTTATTATTGCAGAGCTTGTTTTATTCAGCACTCAAATATCATATCATCTTCAATAGTGATGACTTTTTTGCTATCGGATCTTTCTTTTACCTGATCGTATATTTCATTCCCATACTTGTTGTAATGACAGATGATATTAAATTCGACAAGCCCAAGAGCGGAATAATCATCAAGAGGATACTTATCGTTTGGCTCGAACAGCAAGCAGTAATGCATATTCTCAGTTGCAGCATATGCACCTGCGGATATGCCAATATATGCAGCTCCTTTTTCAAGACATGGCATAATGATCTTCTTATCAATTTCATGCTCTCTTATTTCCGATAGCAGTTTATACTGATTACCGCCCGGAACATATATGTAATCAAAACAGATGCCGAAATACTTGTTTGGCTTTGTTATATCAAAAGCATATATTTTGTTTCGGTCAAAGCCCAGTTTACAAAAAGCCTCTTTTTCGGCTTTTGCTGTAAGCTCCTCATTTGATGCCGCACAAGGTATGATAAGTACACGTTTTGACGTGTCAAGCTTGCTGCTCAGTTTCTCACGGATAATATCATTCCTTACACCCATAGAAGCAAAAATAAATCTGCTCATAGCTATCCCCTCATTACAATATCAGTTAAGCTTTATTACATCATTGTAAAGAATCCTGAGATCTCCGTTGAGAAGCTCTCTGTCATCGTGGAAATGCCCTGCAAACCATTTTTTGAATTCAGAGTGTGTATAAACCCACTGCAAATAGCCGGTAAGCTCGGCATCATGATAATCGGGACCGAAGCCTAATGAATACAGTGCCGCATCGGGAACAGTATGAGTTAATATATAGTCAAATGTATAGTTATGCTGCTCAAGTGTTGCTGAAGCAGTTCTGTATTCATCATTGTTAGGAAGCTCCTCGGGAAACCAATCCACACCCTCTGTACGGGGACGTGTATCTTTATCGGTAGAATATGCTCCGCCCATAGTGAAAAAAGACATATCATCAATATTGAAGCACTGTCCACGCATCAGATGAATAATGTTCTCGGATGTTCCGATCCTATGTACATTTCCTCCGTTCCATTCGGAAACAGGAAAACTGTTTATCAGCGGAAATTCTTCGTGATTTCCATCTATGAAGGCAACTGTAAAAGGTTCGTCAGCCAACTTTTTGAATGCTTCTATATTTTCGGCATAGCTCCAAACAAAGCCAAAATCTCCTGTGACAAGGAGAATATCATCTTTTGTAAGATGACAGTTATTTCCTGCCAGCCTATCCATCAGTTGCGGATAATATCCGTGTGTATCACCTGTTATGTAAATAGCCATAATTACTCCATTCTATGCATTTCATATTCACGAACCTGTTCTGCATTTTTTTCAATGATAGCATCTTTTGATGAAAGGTCTGCATCTGTAATAGAAAGTGTTATAGGTTCTATGGGGTTTACTGTATTGTAGCCTGACATAAACTCATCACGATACATATTGATATTTTCAATGGTAGCTGTATCATCGATCCTGATATTGTCGGTACGAACTGATGCTGAAAAAATATTTTCAAGTGTATCATCTTCATAAGTAGTCTCTCCTCAATAACCCCGCAATTCCAAGTCCGGAACACAAAACATCAAAATCCAAATCAGGCGCATAAACATTGCCGCCAGACGGTCAATGTTCATAGCAATCACAGACAGAAGTATCGAAGCTTCTGTTGTATTTTTCAATTTTGTGTACAGCAAACCAAGACCGAATTTACGCTTTGCAAGACTGAACTTACGCTCAACTTCAATACGGTCTGTGTTGTCCTTGTATTCGGTTTTCTTATCGGTTTCCTGCTGCTTCGGTCTGCCGAGTCTTTTGCCCGAAAGCCTGATGCCATGTTCTTTACAGAAGTTCAGATTTGTCCTGTTTCTGTAGATCTGATCGACAAGAACTCTCTCGGGATAATGTCCCGTTCGCTGTTTGTAATTCTCAACAGCAGTTTTCAACACTTCACTCTCATTGTAGGCATCAAATGAAAGCTTTTCCACACGAGCCATTCCGTTTTCATCAACGGACAGATCAAGCTTTGCTCCAAATTCAACGGGTGACTTAGCCTTGCCTCTTACAATTGGACGAATAAACGGCTGACTGATGCTTACGATCCTGTTTTCTACCGAATGTGTTTTGTTTTCAAACATAAACTTCTGCTGTTCATAAACCTTGCGTATCACATCAAGCATTTCAGACTGTTTTTCCGTAAGCTTTACATCATCCAAAGCAGGACTTACGAATATTTTTGATGTCACTGCTTTCCATTTCGGGCAGAGGAGCAACGGATATAGTTGATGTCTTGGCTTTAACATTACCCTTTTCATAATCCACAGCTTCATTTAAGCCTTTGATAATGCTGTCATAAACGTTCATAGTCATTATCCCTAAAACATTCCGATCATACATATATCAAAACCTATCAAATAGGGTTTGTCAATAAAAATTACTCAAACATCATCGGAAATGGGTGAGAAATTGTTCTGTCTCTTCGATGAAGTTCTTGAAAAAGAAGGACTTATCACCCATAAGGGGACAATTGTAGATGCAACATTTGTCGATGCACCAAAGCAGAGAAACAGCCGTGATGAAAACAAGAAAATCAAGAACGGAGAAATTCCCGAAGAATGGGAAAAGCCCGAAAATACACATAAACTTGCACAGAAAGATACAGATGCAAGATGGACAAAGAAGAACAATGAAGTGCATTTCGGTTACAAAGACCATGTTAAATGCGATGCAGACAGCAAGCTTATTACCAATTATGCGGTGACAGATGCTACGCTGCATGACAGCAACAGGTGCATAGATTTTCTTGACGAAGAAGATGAAGAATTGTATGCTGACAGTGCATATTCCGGTTCATCAATAGCCGATAAACTTCCCGAAAAATGCAGGAATTGCATCTGCGAAAAAGGTTATCGCAATCATCCGCTGACAGAAGAACAAAAAAATTCAAATCGAAGAAAATCAAAAATCCGCTGCCGTATTGAACATATCTTTGGATTTATGACCGGTTCAATGAAAGGTATTACGGTTCGTTCCATAGGCTTAACCAGAGCATGGTTCAACGTTGGAATGACAAATCTTATTTATAATATGTTCAGGTATGAATTTTTAAAACGAACTGAAAAATAACAAGGGATAACTATACCCTTTTGTAAAAATTATCACAGAAAATACGCATATAATTGTGTATTTTGGGGTAGTTTCTTCTCATGTTATGCAAACATTAGTATATTTTACCAATTTGTCGTTGTTGAGGGGAGTTTTTAGAGGTTACCTTTTATTATTTTTCGTATTTGGCTTGCGATATCCGCCTTTAAGGTGTGCTTGTATTCAGCCCTTATAGGGCTAATTTCAAACCACCGCTTGAAGCGGTGGTCTTGACTCTGTTGCTGCTGCACCATTCTGTTACCGTTTGTCCGCTGTCCTGACATTCCTGTATCTGCTCCCGCCATTCTCTGTGCCTTAGCTCTGCTTTTATTGTTCTGATCGCTGACATTTGTTTCAGCTCCTTTCGGAGCTTATTTTACCACTTCTTTCTGCCGTTGGTAAGTTGGGGGTGGGGTTGGCGGGTACATTATTTTCCCTGAACAAGCCGTTTTTTCGTTTTTATGGGATTTTCGCGCCGGAGCAGCGCCGCCCAGCTGAAAGTAATCGTTTTGCAATAGGGATAATAGTTTGTGCATAGGTGGTAATCGTTTATGAATAGGATGCATTGGGGATAGTAGGAAATATCTCATGTGAGAACTTTTGTCTAAAATAGCCTGCTGAAAATTTGCTGTATTATCAATTTTTTGAATTTACTTCCAACATCTTAAACAGCTTAAGCATTATAATTAAAATGCCCTATGAAAGATTCACAGGGCATTCTTGTGTGGACTATTCGCCTTTGCTTTCAGCGTACATCTTTTTCACGGTTTCCGTGCCTGTAGAATTTGAATCTGTACACTTCGACTTACAATCACAGTTAGTCGGACAAGTGCAGAAGCCAAGATTGTTCAGTTCATTAACAACAGCTTGACTTACTACCCCCTGTTTGAAATCTGCCTTTTTCACATTACTCACCTCCATTGTTTTGTTGAGAATAATTATAATTGAGGAACCAATTTAAGGTGTGTTTGACATATGTACAATAGCTTTTGTCGACTTTACCATCTCCAAATAACACTTTGGATTGAGTTAAGCAACCTCCGCCACAACAAAAAAGTGCTTCGCAAGATTGACACTCTTCTCTCATAATAGGAGTTTTATTTAACCACCTTTGAAGTGAAGGTGCTTTGTCTATCAGTTCCTCTATGCTTCCATCGCTAATATATCCAAGATGGTTATCTTCAGAATAGTAATCACACTGGCATACTCGCACTTCACCATCTGGTTTAATCAAGAATTGATTTAAACCGACACCAGCGCAATCTGAAAATTTCATTTTACCGCTAACCAAGCATTCAATTTGCCGTGTCGGGCGACCATTTATTATTCCTATACTTGCAAGTTCCTCGAATGAATCTGTAATAAACTTAGCTGAGTTTAATGAATGAGATTCCCACCAATCATGATATTCCGAATGATGATAAAAATTCGTAAACACATCACCAACATTCATTTTTTTGAGCCATGGAATAATATCGTCAGCATAGCTTATAAAGTCTTGTGACATAGTTAAACTCAATCCAAAACTGCAACCGTGTTTTTTTAAGATCTCAACACTTTGCATTATCCTATCATACACGCTTTGGTCTCCGGACTTGAAAACCCTGTTTTTATCATTAAGTTCTTTTGGACCATCTATCGAGAGACCCATCCCTATCTTGTTTTCTGCCAAAAAAGCAGCAATCTCATCCGTCACTAATGTTCCGTTAGTTACAATTGAAAATGTAATTCTTGAATTCGAATCAGCAATGCAATTATAAGGCTCACATAACGAAACTACATACTTAAGAATTTTCCAATTTAGAAGCGGTTCGCCACCAAAAAATATAATTTGCGGTTTATGGATTTTATTTTTTTTCACATATTCAATATATTTTGTAACCGTTTCACAAGCAATGGATTCACTCATAATTTTAGAATGCCAATTTGCGTGTTCATTCTCCAAAAAACAATATTTACATCCTAAATTACAGCCTTGTGTAATTCCAAGATAAAGCAATTCTATCTTTTTCTGACTTGTTGAGTATTCTTTTCTGAGTACAGCTAACGCCCTATCGTCTATCTCAAAATTTTTTACCCAAATGCCATTCGCAACTAAAGCCTGTTGAAAATCAGCGTCATACTTATCATTGATATTAATGATAGCATCTAATTCCTGTTTATCAACATATAATACGTCCATAACAAGCGAATTATAAACCGCATAAATATCACAATTGCTCAATTTTATGGCATGAAAAAACCTAGATAAATACACAATTCGCGCCTCCCTAATAGGTCATATTTGTTTTGCGGAATTATCAATCAAATTGAACTGATTTTATAAAATGAAACAATTGATTATGCTTGCACACAATATCTCGTTATCTCCTGGTTATTGTATCACAAACTCGTAGAAAAGTCAATACTTTTCAGAAATAAATTTGATAGTGACTGATTGTTAGGGACTCACTGAATAAATCCTGATGTACAACAATTTGCCTGTTAAAAACCTCAAAATATATTATATCCGAAAGAAACGCTGAAAAAGCTGAATTATTATTGCTAAATCTGAATTTTTTATGATTTTGGTTATAATCGTTAAATAATCCTTTAATTTGCTCTTGATACATATAATCAGGCTGCTGCTTTAGTATATATCGTTCAGCCTTAACGTTGTATCCTTGAATTGCGAAATCCTCATGGCTTGTTAAAAAGGCTATCGTTACGTTTCTGTCAACACCTCTGATTTTCTCGGCTGTTTCTATCCCATTCAAACCATTCATTTCTATATCAAGAATAATTATATCATATTTATATTTTGTAAATGAACTAAGCAACGCATTTCCACCAGAAAATTTATCAATTGTGCATTCTTCATAATTCAGTATACTCGATAAATGCTTATGCAATTTGTTTAAGAAAATTTCTTCATCATCGCAAATCGCAATTCTCATAACCTCAACCCCTTTTGTGTATTTTACCACAAAACGGAATGGTTTTCAATATTCAAATAGTGCTTTTATTGCAAAATTCACATTTTACATATTTTCAATCATCTTGTTTTTTAATTTCTCCCCCTCAGCTCATCCGAAACCTCCTTAAGCATATCTCTTTCCCTCTCGCAGTAATGAGAAAACCTTTCAATATCCTCACTTTGCACATTTTTCGGGAGTGCATTTTTAGTGTCAAGCACAGCCGCACGCACCTCTCCATATTTCTTGTCATATAACTCCAAAGCTTCATCGGAACGGATCAGCTTTTTCCTGTAAGTCCTGCAAGCTCCGGTAAATGCAAGATAGGTCTTTTCAATGGGGTTTTGCAGTAATTTCCTGCGACTGTTTGAATTAACCTTATTGTGATATTTCTTCCTGCACTCCACACGATTACAAGTATAAGCAGAACTGCTTGACTTTATCACCATAAGATTATCGCAGACAGCACAACGGCTCACAGAAAAGCCGTACATAATAAGAATATCAGCATACATTTCAAGGAAAGTAAACAATCCGTTCTGATTATTTATTCCACACAAATACATAGTTTTCCTGTCACCGTCAGCACCGACAGCCTTTAACACCGATGAGTTGTAAAGGCTGTCGGTGTTGTTGTTTATGGCTGTGAAATAATCAAAATATTTGCTGCGGATTTCGGAAAGTAAAGCTATATGCTTCTCAGTGTCAGTCTTAAATTGACTGATTCGCTTCTCGGCTTCTTTCAGCAGAAATCCTCTGCCCTTTAAAAGATTTTTCGGGTCGTTGTATTTTCTCCTCTCGCAGATACATCTGCCGTAAGTATTCATAACAATAAGGTTGAGAAACATATTAACGTGGCTGCCGTACTCATAATTATTCGCAAGGCTTTCAAGCACAGCATTGTAATTTTCTGCACAGTAAACCTCAATATTGCTTGCACGTTCATAATCGGCAAGGAAAGCGTCTGTTTCACGGCTGAAACGGATAAGTTTGTTTATGTTCTTGATTACTGAGCCAATCTCATTTGTATGCCGTATAAGACTGCCCGTCTGATTTTCGGAAAATCCGCTTTCTGCCCATAAAATCAAGTCCGCAGAACTGCCGATAACAAAAGTTTCCGTTTTGGCTTTCATATCAATCATTATGCCGACAGATACATCTGCATTATCGTTATCATATATTTTTCTGATAGTGTTTGACATTATCTCACCTCAAAATATTCGTATTGCTCGCACAGAGAATCATCTGAATACAATATATCATCAAAATGCCGAAAAGTCAAGTAAATACGGTATAATACCGCTTTGTATCAAATCGCTCGCATTACAAGTACACGCTGCTCTCTGTTAATTTACGCATTGCGTTTCCCCACTTTTGAAGAATATTGTGATAGAATGGAATCAGTTCAAGGGCAGAACGGCAATCTGTCCGAGAGCCAATAACTAAGAAAGTGAGGAAAACAAAATGAGCAACAGAGAAGATATGCCGATGCTGCTCACAGCGAATGATTTACAGGCAATGGGATTCCGCAGAGCTATGGTTTACAAAATCCTTAACTCCGCCGATGTGCCTGTTGTGAAAATCGGAAGCAGAAAGTTTATTCAGCGTGATAAGTTTTTTAAGTGGCTGGATAGCAAGGAGGTACAAACTGATGCTGAAACATAACGACATTAACATCGTGGGCATTGACCACGGATTCGGTAATCTGAAAACAGCGAACATTGTTGTTCCGTCAGGAGTAAAGGTGTATGACCTTGAGCCGCCTTTGAGCAGCGGACTCATCACCTATGACGGAAAATATATTGCTGTCGGCGGTAATCACAAGGCATTCAATGCAGACAAAACAGAAGATGATGACAACTATTATCTCACCCTTTACGGAATTGCAAGGGAGTTTTCTCTCGCAGGATTGACCGAGGGAGATGTTTATCTTGCAGTCGGACTTCCGCTTATGTGGGTATCGTCACAGCGAGAGAGCTTTTCAAAATATCTCACCCGAAATGAAAATGTTGAATTTTATTTTAACGGCAGACATTACAAAATTCATATCGTTGGTGTAAAGGTTTTTCCGCAGAGCTACTGTGCAGTTTATGATAAGCTGAAAGAAATGGACGGGTACAGTATGATTGCCGATATTGGTAACGGAACGATCAACATTATGAAAGTCAATGACCGAAAGGTTATCAACGATAGCTGCCGCACCGAACGTCTGGGTGTGGGCAGATGCGTAACCAATATTCAGAATGCGGTGATGAACAAATTTCAGAACATCATTGACGAAAGCATTGTCACGAATTATCTTATCGGCAAGCCTGTCACTATCACGAAAGAATATGAGGAGTTGATGAGGATTTGCATTGATGAATATATCCGTGAAGTAATTTCCGTATTCAGAAAGTATGACTACAATCCCGATTTGATGAAGCTCTATGTTGTTGGCGGCGGTGCGGTTGTGATGAAAAGATTTTCACAGCTTACAGACAACGTTACATACATCACAGATGTTTGTGCCAACGCAAAGGGTTATGAGTATATGACCAAGAATTTCTTGAGGAAGAACGGCGTATGAATTTATGGACAACAACGCTCCGTCTTAATCTTGACAAGTCAGACCACAGAAAAGCCTGTGAGATTTTAAAGAAATCAGATATGAGCCATACGAAATTTATCGTTGCTGCTGTTCTTGCTTATGCGGAAGCGGAGAATAACAACAAAATTCTGCTGTCGGAATTTTCAAAAATCATCAAGGCTGAAATCGGAGAAGCGTTAAAGAACTGCAATGCCGAGCCAAATAATATTTCCGAAAATGAAAGTCGGATAAATACGAAAGCTGATATTTCTATTCCGACTGCTGTTGAGAAAAATGAAAAACCCGCAGATGTTTCACCGAAAGAAAATTCGGAATACGATACTTTCGATGAAAATATTGATATGGATTTTCTTGAAATGTAAAGAAAATGCTTTTGGTGTTATTTTTTCGCAAGTGGTGTAACTGCAAAACACAGCCATTTTAATATCGATTATGGCTTTGGTATCGGAAACGCCCGATTTTAAAGCCGATATATCGGTATTAAAACAGCTGTTAAACAGAGCCGACACCAAAAAAGAATGCATTTGATACTGCAATATGCAGTGTTGAAAACGGTACAAAGTGATACTGCATACAAGATTAGTTCTAAAAAAGGGCATTAATTAAACTGCATTCCAATAAATCAAAATGGAACTAACACCAATTCGGAATCTTCCCAAGAAACAAATGCTGCCGTATTGCAGAAAAAACAACGATTTTTAGGCACTTCGGCAGATATTCTCAACGGTTGATAATATTTTCAACCAAGTTGAAAATGGAGAGAAGCGGCAGAGGTTAACAGGGGGAAGAATTTGTTTGGAAGCTCCCCGCAAGCGTAGATTAAGTCTGGACTTAATCGTATCAAACGCCATAGAATAGGCGTTTGGCAGGGACAACCCTGCAACCCGAATAATAAAATACAGGAGGTATCAGAATGAAGGATAAATGGAATGATTCGAGAAAAAACGGCAGACGTCACAACAGATTTGATGTGAAGCTTACCGATGAGGAGCTTGCTGTCGTAAAAAGAAAAGCTGAATTTGCGAAAATGCCTGTGGGAAGATTTCTTCGGGTTATGGCGGTCAAGGGAGAACTCAAATATTTCGACCTGAAAGAAATTCTCGCCCTTAAAAGGGCGTTGGAGTCAATCGCCAACAATGTCAATCAAGTTGCAAAGGTTGTGAACTCCACAGGTTCGGTTTATCAAAAAGACATTGAGGAGTTGCAGGAGGAATTCAAGTATTTCAAGAAAGCAATCAAAAATTATCTTTTTGTAATTTCTCCGACTTTTATTACGTGAGATTTTTATTTTCAAGGTCGAGAAAGAAAAGCAAATTGCAATTTCACAATAATCACAATTTAATAACGGCGTCCTAAACGAGATGGACGGAACAGCGAATGAGAGCTAAAGAACAGATTTATTTCTGTGCTTTAGCTCTCTTTTTTTACGAAGGGAGCAATCTAATGAAAAAGACTTACAAGAAAAAAGAGAAAACACCTACAAGAATTATTGTTGTCCCCCACTACATCGGCACTGAAAAGGACAGCAAGGTTTTCAAGAAAATCTTTGAAGAAAAGGTTCAGAAAAAGCTGAACGAATCCGCATAAAAATATTGCTTTTCCGGTTCAGCCGTGGTATAATGTTGATACAATATATTACGGCTGTTCCGAAATTACAGGAGGAATTTCATTATGAAACAGCCAACAGAAAAAATTTACACCGCAGCTCTTTATCTCAGACTTTCCAAAGATGACGGAGTTATGGACAAGGACAGTGCAAGCATTGACACTCAGCGTGATATGCTCACTCGTTACTGCAACGAAAACGGCATTATCATTCACGATTTATATATTGATGACGGTTTTACGGGACTTAACACAGACCGCCCCGGATTCAAGAAAATGATTGAGGACGTTGAAGCAAAAAAGGTGAATTGTGTTATCACGAAAGACCAATCCAGACTGGGCAGAAATCACCTTGAAAGTGATTTTTATATGGAAGTGTATTTTCCCGAACACGGAATACGCTACATTGCTCTTAATGATAATGTGGATACTCTCAACGCATCATCACTTGATATTGCTCCGTTCAGAAATCTGCTGAATGATATGTATGCACAGGACATTTCCAAAAAAGTCAAATCCGCACTTTATTCTCGTCAGAAGCAAGGCAAATTTATCGGAAATAAAGCACCTTACGGATATGCAAAAGACCCTGCCGACAAAAATCATCTTATCGTTGATGAACGCTATGCGCCCATTGTCCGCAGGATTTATTCTCTCTATCTTGAGGGAAACGGCGTACATAAAATAGCGAACATTCTCCGTTCGGAGAAAATTCCAAAGCCTGCTGCCGCTGCTATGGAGTTCATTGATGCTTATTCGGCTCACGTCAACACTGATGAAGATGTGTATGGTTGGAGAGAGGGAGCTGTTGACAGAATCCTCACCAATCCTGTTTATGCAGGACACATTCAAGGACAGTACAGACCGAAAATCTCCGCCAAGAGCAAGAAAAGACATCCCGTAAATTCCAAAGCATTTATTGTTGAGAATATGCACGAGCCAATTATCGAACCCGAAAAGTGGGAGCTTGTGCAGACCATTATTAAATCGCATCATCACGAAAGCGGCAAGGACGGCTATGACAACATTTTTGCAGGCTTGCTTAGATGTGCAAATTGCGGTAAAACCCTTACCAAAACGACAGCTCACAGTAGAAAGCCACGAGCCGATATAATTGATATGATAGGCTATCAGTGCAATTATTACAGGCTCAACGGAAAATCCGCCTGCACACAGCACTGGCTTGAAGCGAGAGATCTATACAATGCCGTGCTTGCGGATATTCAGCATCGTGCAAAATGTGCCATTGAAGATGATGACAAGATGATTTCGGAAATTATATCCAAAATCGACAGCAACACATTCGATGATGCAAAAAAGGCAGAAAAAGAACTCCGCAAAGCAAAGAGCCGTATTGCAGAGCTTGACAAGCTGTTTTCCAGTTTATATGAGGACAAGGTCAGCGGAAACATCTCCGAGCGAAATTTCAAGCAGTTATCCGCAAAGTATGACACCGAGCAGATTACCCTTGAAAGCAGGATAGCAGAGCTTGAAAACACTGTCAGCAACAGCAAGGCTAATGCCGAAAATGTTGATACTTTTGTCAATCTTATCAAGGATTTCAGCCTTATCGCCGAGCTTAACTCCGCTATTCTGAACACGCTTATTGAAAAGATAGTTGTTCACGAAGCCGAGCTTATTGACGGTGAAAAGGTACAGAAAATCGAAATTTACTACAAGTTTGTGGGCAGGATTTAAGCCCTGATTTTTTTACACTAAAATGTTCCGTTTGGATTGACCGTCCTCAGACGGACGTAACGGACAGTCTAAATGATGTAAAGCAATCATTTTCGCCTGCGCATTCATACCCGCACCGCATTTCTGCGTTGAGCCGAGCAGTATTCTGACCTCTCCGGCATTCATTTTGTCAAAGAGCTTCTGCTTCTGTTCCGCAGTTTCATAATCGTGTATGAAAGCAATCTCATTTTCAGGAACTCCCCTGTCCATAAGTTTGCCCTTAATGTCATCATACACGTTAAATTCCTTTGGAGGAATATCCTCAACATCGGACATAAGCAGTTTTTCAAGCAGTTCAACGGAATTTACATCATTCAGCTTTCCGTCCTCAAATATCGCTGCCTGAGAATATATCTTACCATCGTCCATGTTCGGCTTGCGGATAACTACAATATCACCCTCACTCAGCTTGTCGGACTGCTCAGGAGAATGCTTATCGATGTAGCTTTTTACATCGGCAAATGTGTTTATGTTCTTCGGATTATCCTCATCACCATTGCCCAGACCTATCTTTTTTCGTGATATGGAATACCCCGACTCGGATTTTGCATCATGACGATACACTTCAAATCTGTCCTGCCTCGCATCACTTTTGGGTGTGGACATATCACAGAAAATGCACTGCGTACTGCGTTTATCAGCTGTTTTGCTGTAAATATCATATACATTGTTTATGCAGAGATTTACCTTTGAATCGGGATTGTCGGGAATAGTAGGATCAATAAGTCTCTGATCAAGACCTATCTTCCTTCCGTCATTTGTTATAACAAGCATATTATCATCACGGGGATCAACCTTACCATCACGGATAGCAGTTGCTCTCTTGGAAAGGGACTTTATAAGCCTTTTCTGTGCCTTTGACGACTCTGCCACTAACTCATGGAAATGTGCATTGGGCTTTTCAAGGTCAAGGGTATCTGCTGTGCGTATATCGGCGCACTCCTTGAACCTTCCCATAAGCTCGGGAAGGTTTGTAAGAACTTGTCTTCACAAGATAAATGTGGTATAATAAAAG
>ULUA01068148.1_pt1 | contig 21785 bp, 20 predicted proteins | sample 1958081 | NCBI WGS metagenome assembly ULUA01 (sample SAMEA4835748, study PRJEB28245) | human gut metagenome | biome: gut microbiome; material: fecal sample | place: Denmark | collected 2008
TATCCTTGGATGGGCGAACTATTGCGATGTTTTCTGCGGGAGCTTTTTCCTCCTCGCGAGGCTTCTGATATTGATTTGTAATATCGATGAAGTGGTTATCGTCGCCGGAATATTTGTTTCTTCTCGACGTCTGCTCGGTTTCATTTTGAGAGTTGTCGTTTATGGCAGACAAAATATCATTGTAGATTCTGTCGGTGTTTTTATCGATAACCTCGTTTTTCTTTTCGCTTTCGTCTTTTGACTTCGCATTTAAGTTTTGCGGCTCCGCTTTTTCGGTGCGAGACTGCTCTGTTTCGGCCGGCTGAGCGTTATTCGGCTCAGGCTGTGACTTATCCTTCGACTCGTCACCGAGGGCAGAGAGTAAATCGTTTATCTCGCTGTCGGGTTTTTCGTCTTTTGCGGTTTCGTGGTTTACCTTATTTTTAAGCTCTTCAAATGATAAAAGCTCGTTGTCGTTGTTTTTCTTGTCCTTGCTTTTGCTCATTTAAGCTCTCACTCCTTTCGGATACCATCTTTCGGCGTTTTTATATGGATTTGCTTTTTTATATTTGTCATACCATATCTGCGGATAGCGCGGATTTTCGTTTACCGTCGCAAGCGAGGTGTCAACCTCTTCGCTTTCACCGTCTCGTATGAGCCTTGCAACCAGTACGCAACGGGCGTTTGTCTCGCCGCGGCGCGTTGAAATATCCATATCGCGCGTGCAGGTCGAGAGGGTGAGTATTTTGTCGTCGGTATTTACGTCTATTCCCGTCGAATAGAGCGAGCGTGACGCAATCTCGTCAAAGTACTCCGCGTAGTTTTCGCCGCTCATAAACGGGTATATGTAATTGAAAACATAGCCGTTGTCGTCCTTTTCGTCCGCGTTTGTCAAAAAGACCGCTATGACTTTCCATTTGTAATCGTGATAGATAGTGTTAAACTCAATTACGGGATTTTCTTTCCAAAATTCGATGTCCTTGTATTTTTCAACGTCCGAGAACATGGTGGAATCGAGGTAATTGTGACCGTAAATAATGGTGTTTGTGTCAAATTCGCCGTCGGTTATCGTGTTGCGGTAATCGACAAACGGAGTTCCGCGACGCTCGTAGCTGCCGTAGAAGCTGCGCCTTAAATAGTAATTGTTGTCGGAGCCGTGCACAACGGGATGATTTACAGTTGTACCGGGAATTTTTATCCAGCCGACAAGGTCTGGATTTACGGAATACGCCTTTTTGTATTTTTCCTGAATGCCGTCCGGAAAAACCGTGTCTCCGTAATCGTACTCGGGCACGTCAAACTGCGGATTTGCAAGGCTTGCTATTTCCGCCGCCTCTTTTTTGCTCTTTATTATATCAACGCCGTATTTCACACAGAATGTTCCTGAGACTATCAAAACAATTATTGATATAAAGAGTATAAATTTGCTGCCCTTGCCCATCGGCTTCTTTTTTTGTTTCTTTTTGCCGCCTTTTTTCTGCGGAACGGTGTTTTCGGTGATGACATTATCGTCGTTCATCGTATTGCCTCCATAATCATTTCGAGAGCGGTATCCGCGCTGATGTTGCGGTTTTGCTCCCTGACGTCGCCGGTAAAATTGTTTAGAAGCTTTTTAACTATTGTGCTTTTACCGTCGGAAACGGCTATATAAACAAGGCCCACGGGCTTATTTGTATCGTCCGAAGACGGTCCCGCTATACCCGTAACGGCAACTGCTATATCGGCCTTTGTAAGAGACAAAACGCCCTTTACCATTTCACGCGCGGTTTCGCGGCTTACGGCACCGTATTTTTTTAGGGTTTCCCGGGAAACGCCGAGTACATTTTCTTTGAAACGGTTTGAATAACAGACAACGCCGCCCTCAAATACCTCGGAGGAGCCGGATACGTCGGTAATGCGTTTTGAAATGAGTCCGCCGGTACAGCTCTCTGCCGTGGCAAGCTTAAGTTTTTTACTTTTGAGAAGTTCTACCGTCTGCTTTTCAATACTCATAATTTTTTCCTTTAAAATGTGATAAGCTCCTGCTTTACGCCCTCGACCGCACGGCTTATAAGCGCGTCGCTGTCAAGCGATAATTCGGCTTTTTCGATTTCTTCGGGCTTCGGGTGAAGACGCGGATGCTTCGGTGTAAATACCGTGCAGCAATCCTCAAACGGTCTTATCGAAATATCAAATGTGTCTATCTTTCTTGAAATAACGACTATTTCGTTCTTATCCATACCTACAAGCGGGCGAAGCACCGGTAAGCGCGAAACGCTGTCGGTAGACATCATCGCCGTAAGAGTTTGGCTTGCCACCTGACCTACGCTCTCTCCCGTGACAATAGCCTCGCAACCTTCTTTTTCGGCAAGGATATTTGATATGCGCATCATATAACGTCTCATAATGAGGGTGAAAAGCTCCTCGGGACATTTATCGCGTATGTTTTCCTGTATCTCGGTGAACGGCACGGTTATAAGCTTGATTGTGCCGCTGTACTTTGCTACTTTAGCGAGAAGGTCGTGAACCTTCATTTCGGACATGGGCGATGTGAACGGGGGAGAGGCGAAATGTACGGCGTTTAAAACAACTCCGCGTTTTGCCATCATCCAGCCTGCAACGGGGCTGTCGATTCCTCCCGAGATAAGCAGCGCCGCTTTGCCGCCCGTGCCGACGGGCATACCGCCTGCGCCCTTTTTCTGGTCGCCGTGAATGTAAGCCGCGTTTTCGCGGATTTCTATTACTATGGTTAAATCGGGATTTTTAACATCGACTCTGATGTGCGGAAAAGCGTTTAAAACCGCCTCGCCGACATCACAGCATATTTCCGGTGATTTTAAGGGGAAGGTCTTGTCTGCGCGTTTTGCCTCCACCTTAAAGGTTGAAGCGTTTTTAAGAGCCTCGCTTAAATACACGGGAGTCGTTTTGAGGATTACATCCATATCCTTTTCGACTGCGGCGGCGCGCTCATAGCCTGCAATGCCGAATATGCGTGAAATTTGATCCTCTGCCTCTTCCATATCAAAGCTTTCGTCAAAAGGCTCTACGGTTATTGTTGACTGTGAGCGGATTACCTTGAATTTTCCGAGCGACTGAAGACGCCTTTTGATATTTTTTGCGAGCGTTGACTCAAATGACGAGCGGTTAAGGCCCTTAAGCGCAAGCTCTCCGTTTTTTATAAGTATTATTTCTTTCATATTGCTGTTTCTTTATCCTTTGTGTTTTCTGAGTTTTTCGACAGCGATTTTTATGACATCGACACAGCGGTCAATTTCATCAATCGAGGTGTCGTTTGAAAGGCTTATCCGTATGGCGGAATCTATTCTGTCGGGCGGAAGCCCCATGTTTTGCAGCACATTGCTCCTGTGCCCCTTGGAGCAAGCTGAGCCTGCCGAAATGTATACGCCGTTCATCGAAAAGAAGTTTACCGATACCTGAGACGGTATTTCGTCTATGGAAATATTGATAATGTACGGCAGGGCGTTTTCGGGGGAATTTATATGTACTCCGGGAATTTCTTTTATCCGTTCTCTCAGACGGAGATTGAGCTTTATTACATACTTAAGATTTTTTTCGACGCTTCCGCCGTTTTCAACAGCGGCGGCAAAGCCTGCTATCGCCGGCATACCCTGAGTTCCCGAGCACATATTGTTCTCCTGACCGCCGCCGAGAATATACGGATTTATGCGCACGTTTTTATTTATATAAAGCGCTCCCACGCCCTTGGGGCCGTGAACCTTGTGTGCACTGACGCTCATAAGGTCTATTCCGCAGCTTTTGGGACAGAGCGGAATTTTCATATAGCCCTGCACATCGTCAACGTGCAGAAGAGCGGGAGAATTTTTGCTCTTTATGATTTTTTTGAGATTTTCTGTGGGCATCACAGAGCCGACTTCGTTGTTGACGGCCATTACAGATACCAAAATCGTATTTTCGTCTATGGCGTTTTCGAAGTCCTTTAAGCTTATATTGCCGTCGCTTTGCGGCTGTACTCTCACTACCTCAAAGCCGCTTTCCTCGAGGCGTTCCATACATTTTTCAACGCTCGGATGCTCTAAAGCCGTAGTGACTATTTTCTTGCCGAGTCGCTTTTTTGCGCCGACTGCACCGAATATCGCGGTGTTGTTTGACACGGTGCCGCAGGGGGTGAAATATATTTCATCGGGGCTCGCTTTTAAGCTTGCGGCAATCGTACCGCGGCTTTTTTCGAGAAGCATATATGCGTCAACGCCTTTTTGATGAAGCGAAGACGGATTTCCGTAAAGCTCGGTCAGTGCGGAAATTTCTGCGTCCACAGCGGCCTTACAGGGCTTTGTGGTTGCGCTGTTGTCAAGATAACATTCCATTTTGACCGCTCCTTTAATTCAAACTTAATCAGTATATTATTATACACTATAAGGTGCGGTTTGGCAAATAAATAAGCGGCTTTTTTCAAGTATATTTATGTTTTTTTTGCGAAAAATATCGCAGAGGTGAAATTTATGGAAAAGAAGATGAAAAGACGCTCCTATGTGCGCGTTGTATCCTTTGCCGCAGCACTTGCGGTGGTGCTTGTCACAGCGTCGATATGCGGCAATGTGCGCGCGTCAAAATACAAAAGACAGATTACTTTGTCGCAGCAGCGAGCTCTTACAGAGCTTGACGGAAGACTGCGTGAAATAGGTACAAGCCTCAAAAAAGGGGTGTATTCAAGCACTCCGCCGATGCTGAGCGGTATGGCGTCGGAGCTGTCAAGAGAGACTCTTGCGGCAAAAAGCTCGCTTTCCGTGCTTCCGCTTGAAAATACAAATCTCGAAAACACATATAAATTTTTATCGCAGGTCGGCGATTTCACCGCGACCTTAAACCGCAAGGTTGCCTCAGGCGAAAGCATCTCCGACGAGGAACGTGAAAATCTCCGCTCCCTTATCACGTTTTGCGATGCGCTGTCGGGAGAGGTTTCAAATATACGCGCCGATATGTTCGACGGAAGCTTCAGCTTTTCACAAAAAAGCGGCGAGCTTGCCTTAACGGGTGAAAAGACGGAATATCTTGCAGGCGATATGGAGGACGCACAGCAGTCCCTGAGCGATTATCCCACGCTTATTTATGACGGCCCGTTTTCCGACCATATTATGTCGGCTCAGCCGAAAATGACGAGCGGAGCAAAAGAAATATCAAAGGAAAACGCCCTCGATATTGCATCGTCGTTTCTCGGCTGCGACAAAAAGGAAATATCGTTTTTAAGCGAAGAGTCGGGAAATGTGCCTGCGTATTGTTTTTCTCATAATAACAAGACGGTTGCCGTAACCAAAAACGGCGGATATGTTATATATATGCTCGACTCGTCTTTTGTAGGCGAAGCGAAGCTGAAAACAGCCGATGCGCTGAAAAAGGCTTCCGAATTTTTATCGTCTCACGGTTATGCCGATATGAAGGAGAGCTATTACAGCACGTCGGACGGGGTCTGCACCGTAAATTATGCCTACAAAAAGGACGGTGTTATTTATTATCCCGATCTCATAAAGGTAGGCGTAAATCTCGAAACGGGTGATATTGCGTCATTTGACGCAAAGGGCTATATTATGAATCATACCGAGCGCAATTTAAGCTCCGACATTTTGTCACAGGCGGAGGCTCAAAAATCCGTCAGCGGTCTTTTAATGGTGCTCGATTCAAAAAGAGCCGTAATTCCGACAAAGAGCAAGGGCGAAAAGGATTGCTGGGAATTTCATTGCGCCGATAAGGACGGTAATGAGGTGCTCGTCTATATTGATACAAAAACGGGCTATGAGGACGATATACTTCTGCTTTTGTATTCCGACGGCGGAATCCTGACAAAATAATAAAAAGAAAAAATACGGAAATAATAATTTTGTCCGAAATGAGACAAAAGAAAGATTGTGGTGATAGATATGAAAAAGGCTGTTGCAGCTGTTTTGCTCGCCGTGCTTCTTGTTTGCGCCGTGTTCTCATCCTGCGGTAAAAAGGAGGACGGAGCCGTTACCGGAAACGGAAATACTACTCGCTCCGCCGCGCAAAATGCGGTTACAAACGCAGGCGATGCCGTAGGTGACGCAGTCACCGGCGCCGGAGATGTTGTCGGTGATGTTGTTACCGGAGCCGCCGATATAGCAGGCGACGTTATCACGGGTGCGGGCGACATAGTAAACGACGCGGCGACAGGTGCGGGCGAAGCCGCAAGCAAGGCTGTGTCGGACGCGGCAAGATAAAATTGACGAAGCCACGGTTAGCGCTAACCGTGGCTTCACTTTTTTATTTAAACCGGAGCGTTTGTGCTGCGGCAGCTTATCAGTTGCCGTAACCGTATGCGCTGAACGGATTGTACGAGTTGCTGCGTGTTGTGGACTCCGTCTTTACGGAAGAGGAATCGCCCTTATCCTCAACGAGGGTTGCCTTTACTTCAAATTCATTGATGTTGTAATTGCTGTCTATTCTGCAAATCGTAAGCGTAAGCGTATCGCCTACGGCAGATTTATCGATAAGGTCCGGAAGATCGTCTGCGCTGTCAAGGTCCTTGCCGTTGACCTTGGTAATTAAGTCGCCCTGCTTTACGTCCTGAGACGCAAGGCTTGAATCGGACTGAACACTCTGAACTATCAAGGAACCTGCCGGGAGCTCCTTAAGGCTTACGATCATACTGTACATCTGACTTGAAGACGCCGGCGAATAGGTTATTCCGAGCTTAGGTCTGTTAGTAACATAGCCGTTTGCAACTATTTCGTCGTAAACTTCCTTTGCTGTAACGCTCGGTACGGAGAATGCCATTCCCTCGTAATCGGTGCTTGCTATTTTAGATGAGTTTATGCCTATTACCTGACCGTATTCATTGACGAGCGCGCCGCCGGAGTTGCCGGGGTTTATGGCTGCCGTGTGCTGAATACAAATCATCTCATAACCTATCTGGCTGTTTACGGGGCGAGAAATCGCGGATACTATACCGTTTGTGAACGAGCCTGCAAATGCCGTTCCGCCGGGGTTGCCTATCGCGTAGACCGTCTCGCCTACGGAGAGCTTGTCGCTGTCGCCGAATTCCGCGGCTTTAAGACCGGTAGCCTTGATTTTTAAAACTCCGATGTCGGTTTTAGAGTCATATCCCACTACGGTAGCGTCGTACTGTGTTTCGTCGGATAGCTGAACTCTGACGGAGCCGCCGCCCGAAATTACGTGAGCGCAGGTCATAATATATGTGTACTGCTTGCTGCTGTCCTCGCCGACTATTACGCCCGAGCCCTGACCCGATGCGGAGGAGGAACGACTGTCGGAGTATACGAGTATGCCGACGGAGCTGTCCTTTATTTTATCATAAACGCCTGCCGCGGTAAGACTGCCGCTCTTATCGGTAGAGGAAGCGGTGGGAGTTTCGTTTATCGTAACGGTTGAGCTGTCTGCGGAAGCCTTTTCGCTTGTCTGCTTTTTGGCACCGTCCTTATTGCTGAGAGAAACCGCAATGCCCGTAACACCGAGTGCCACACAAACCACAACTGCGATTATGAGGGCTATAACGCCGCCTTTTTTATGCTTTGACGGCTTATTGTCAACCGGTTTTTTCGGCGGTTGGCCTGAATTTCCGTAATAGACATAGCTGTTATTTCCGCTGTATGTTGAGCTCGGACGGTATGCGCCGTTTGAGCCGTAGTAGCCGTTGTTTCCGCTTGAATAGCCGTTGTTGCTACCGTTTGCATTTGAACTGCCGTTATTTGTGTTTCCGCCGCCGTTCGAGTAAGGGTAGCCGTTATTCGGCTGATAGCCGCCGTTATAAGGACTGCCGCTGTTCGCTCTTTGAGCGTCATTGCCGGCTTCGGGAGCACTTTGGAAATTACCCGTGCTTTCCGGGGTGTTTTGCTGCTCGTTTCCCGAAGGGGTGTTGTTATTGAAATCGTCCATAAAAAGGTCTCCTTGATTTATCTGATGAAGACAAGAGCTTTTCTCTTATCGTTGTCATAATCATAACCGACGGTTATTACAAAACTGTTAACTCGTTTTAAATAATCTGAATACTTTTACAGCTGCTTAGGCGGAAGATATTTCGGAATAGTAAACCAAAATTCGGTGTATTTACCCTCTTCACTGTTGCAGCCTATGGAGCCGCCGTGCATTTCGACTATCGTTTTGCATATATAAAGCCCGAGTCCTGCACCCTTGACGTCATAGCTGCGCGATTTATCAACCTTGTAGAAGCGCTCGAATATTTTTTCGCGCTCCTCCGAGGAAATTCCCGCGCCCGTGTTTACGACCTTTATAAGCGTTGCGTTTTCGTCATCGTCTGCAAATACGCTTATGGTGCCGTTTTCCGTGAATTTGACCGCATTGTCCACAAGATTGTATATGACCTGATGTATCATATCCTCGTCGGCGGTGACCGTTACGGAATGAAGCCTGTCAAGCCCGGATATTTCAATGTGCTTGCGCTCTATTATCTGCTCGAACGACAGCAGCACGTTGAATATTTCCGCACTTATGTCAAACGCCTTCGGGTTCAGCTTTAATTCACCCGCTTCGATTTTGGACATATTCAGCATTGCCGTAACAAGCCTTGACAGACGCTTGGTCTCATCGGAAACAATGCTCAAATAGTGTTTTTGCTGACTTTCGGGAATGGTGCCGTCAAGGATTCCGTCTATGAAGCCTCCTATGGTTGTCATAGGGGTCTTAAGCTCGTGCGAGACGTTTGCCACAAAGCTTCGCCGCGAGCTTTCAAGAAGCGACAGATCCGATGCCATCTTATTGAATGCGCGCACAAGCTCGGCAAGCTCGTCGTCACCCTTTACCTTGACTCTCGGGCCGAAATCGCCCTCTGCGTAAGCTTTTGTTGCCTCCGACATATCGTGGAGTGGTTTTATAAGAGAAGCGGTGAGGAAATATACCGCGATAAAGCCTACCGAGAAAGCCATAAGACAGGCAAAAACAAACATTTTAAGGATATTCGTCGCATAGTTTGTGAAGCCCGCCGTCATAGGCGCCACGGCAAAAACAACTGCTGCGGTTTCTTCGCCGACCTTTACCGGCTCCGCCGCGACAAGCTGCTTTTTCATATAGACGCCGTTTAAGGTGGTCTTTGCAAAATAGTCGCCCTTTTTCGCCTCGTCGATTACCTCCTGAGGTATTGTGTAGCCGCCGTGCAGACTGCATCTGCCGTTGTTTGAGATACTGTAATTCTGTGTTATGACGTCCTTGCACAATATTATGTTGCCCGAGGTATCGGTTATGTAAATATCAGCCGAGATAGCGTCCGAAATCATCGAGAGGTTACTGCATATCATCGCTATCGAGCCGGAGGCATCGGTTTGAATTCTTGATGAGAGAACAGATGAGGTAGTGTTCGCTATGTTTTTTGCGTTAGAGGAGAGAAGCTGTTCTTTTTGACTTGACCAGTAATTCGAGAGGAACACGCCGAGCGTTACTCCCAAAAGCAAAAAGCATATGAGTACCATTGCCACAAATACCGACAGAAATTTAGTGAACAGTGACTGATGACTGAATTTGCGGTAGGTGCGGTGCAATACCGTTTTAAAACGCGCCTTTACGCTCTGCTGCATTCTTATCAATCCTTAGTTTCAAATTTATAGCCTACGCTCCAAACGGTTTTCAATTCCCATTTGTCGGAAACGCCCTCAAGCTTTTCGCGCAGACGCTTTATGTGAACGTCTACCGTTCTTGAGTCGCCGTAGTAGTCAAACCCCCATACCTCGTCAAGAAGCTGATCGCGCGTAAATACACGGTTGGGATTTGAGGCGAGATGATATATAAGCTCGAGCTCTTTCGGAGGAGTGTCTACGGATACTCCATTGACCTTCATCTCGTAATTTGTAAGGTTTATCGAGAGCTTGTCGTAATTTACCTCTTTGACGTCGCTTGTGTCGGAAGCGGGAGCGGTGCGGCGAAGTACGGCTTTTATTCTTGCCACAACCTCTTTTGTGTCAAAGGGCTTTGTAACATAGTCGTCCGCGCCGAGCTCAAGACCCAGAACCTTGTCAAAGGTCTCGCCCTTGGCGGTGAGCATAATTATCGGCTTGTCCGAGAATTTTCTGATTTCACGGCATACCTGCCAGCCGTCAAGCTTCGGTATCATTATGTCGAGCAGCGTGAGGTCGGGATTTTCCTGCTTGAATGCATTTATTGCCGACACACCGTCGTTAACTATTTTTACGACGTAGCCCTCTTTTTCGAGATAGAGCCTTAAAAGCTCGCAGATATTGGTGTCGTCATCGACGACGAGTATTTTTTCGTTTGGCATAAAATACCACCCTTTCAAACCTCTTATAATCAGAAATTATAAAGTACATTTAAAAATAATATGTGAACAAATTCGTAAGAATTTTAAAATAAAAGGGACTATAAAAAACAAATTTCTTTATAGCCCGATTTTATGATTATTTAAGCGACGACAGAAGTCCGCCTTTTTTGATTATATCCTGTATGAACGGCGGAAACGGCTCTGCCCGGTAGCTTTTGCCCGTGGTGTTGTCGGTTATTACGCCGCTGTCAAAATCTACCGAAACCTCGTCGCCCTGCTCGATTTCGTCGCCTGCCTCCGGACATTCGAGAATCGGCAGACCTATGTTGAGCGCATTTCTGTAAAAAATTCTTGCGAAGTTTTTGGCGATTACGCAAGAAACGCCAGCCGCCTTTATGGCAAGCGGAGCATGCTCTCTTGAGGAGCCGCAGCCGAAGTTTACGCCGGCAACTATTATGTCGCCCTCTTTCACGTTATTTACAAATTCCTTGTCTATATCCTCCATACAATGAGCCGCAAGGTCTTTCGGGTCGGAGGAGTTGAGGTATCTTGCCGGAATTATGACGTCCGTATCCACATGGTCGCCGTATTTATGAACTTTGCCCTGTATCTTCATATAAATCGTTCCTTTCTTACCTGAGCTGCGAGGGTGAGCATATATAGCCCGTAACGGCACTTGCCGCCGCTACGAAGGGGCTTGCGAGATAAACCTCGCTCTCCGGGTGTCCCATTCGGCCTACAAAGTTGCGGTTTGTGGTGGAAACGGCTCTTTCACCCTTTGCGAGTATGCCCATATGACCGCCGAGACACGGTCCGCATGTCGGGGTTGATACAACCGCGCCCGCTTCTACAAATATTTCGGTAAGGCCCTCTTTAATGCATTGCAGGTAAACCTTTTGTGTTGCCGGAATTACTATAACGCGAACGCCGTCCTTTACCTTTCTGCCCTTTAAGACGGAGGCGGCAGCGCGCATATCCTCTATTCTTCCGTTTGTGCAGGAGCCTATAACTACCTGATCTATGTCGATTTTTTCAATTTCGTCAACGGTATGAGTGTTTTCGGGAAGATGCGGAAAAGCAACCGTGGGTTTCAGATTATTTAAGTCTATCTCTATTGTCTCGTCATACTCGGCGTCCTCGTCTGCCTCGAATATACGAGGCTGTCTGTCGGTCCTGCCGCTTATGTATTCGAGAGTCTTGTCGTCTACCGGGAAAATTCCGTTTTTGGCGCCGCATTCTATTGCCATATTCGCTATGCAGAAGCGGTCGTCCATTGAGAGTGCGCCTACACCGTCGCCCGTGAATTCAAGCGAACGGTATCTTGCTCCGTCAACGCCTATTTTACCGATAAGGTGAAGTATTACATCCTTGCCGCTGACAAATTCGGGCAAGGTGCCTTTTAGTACAACTTTAATTGCGGACGGAACCTTAAACCAAGCCTTGCCGGAGATCATACCGGCAGCCATATCGGTTGAGCCCACACCCGTAGAGAACGCGCCGAGTGCGCCGTATGTGCAGGTGTGTGAGTCGGCGCCTATAACGGCGTCGCCGGAAATAACAAGACCGCTCTCCGGAAGAAGCGCGTGCTCTATACCCATTTTTCCCACGTCAAAGAAATTTTTGATTCCCTTTTCCTTTGCGAAAAGACGAACCTGTTTGACATTTTCGGCGGATTTAATATCCTTGTTGGGGGTAAAATGGTCCATAACAAGTGCTATTTTGTCCGTTGAAAATACGTCCTTAAAGCCCTTCTTTGCCATCTCGTTTATGGCAACGGGCGAGGTTACGTCGTTGCCGAGCACGAGGTCGAGCTTTGCCTCTATGAGCTGACCTGCCGTAACCGACTGAAGGCCGGCGTGCGCCGCGAGTATTTTTTGGGTCATTGTCATTGACATTCTGTTATTCCTCGATTCCTTTTATGTTTGTATCGCCGCTCTCAAGCGCGGTAAGACCGGAGCGTGAAAGCTCGATTATTCCGTGCTTTGTCATTTTGCCTATGAATTTGTCGATAAGCGACGGCAGACCCGTAAGCTCGGCAGTTATTGTTGTGTGGCCTATATCCTTTACCTTTGCGCCGAAGCCGTTGATTGTTTTAAGCACGGCTGTGCGCTGGCTGTTTGTGGCGTGGACCTTTATAAGCAAGAGCTCGGAGGATACAAGGCGCGATTCATTGAGCTTTACCACCTTTATTACGTCCTCAAGCTTTGAGAGCTGACGCTCAACCTGCAAAAATTTGTGCGGCTCAACGTCGGATACTATTGTTATTCTTGAATATACGGGATTTTCCGTTTCGGCTACGGTAAGGCTTATTACGTTGTAGCCGCGTCTCGCAAAAAGACTTGCGACGCGCAAAAGCACGCCCGTGCGGTTATATACGAGAGCCGAGAGGAATATTCTCTCAAGACTGTTTGCATTATTTCCTTCTGCCATTTTTGTTTTCCTTTCCTTTGCGGCTTATTCGGCTGAAAAACGATACACCGTGTCAGATACGAACGGATGGTTTTCGTCAAACAGATTTTGTATGAAATCGGGGTTGTTTAAAGCGTTCGGGTAGTACTGCGTTTCAAGGCAGAAACCGGAGCGGTGAGTGAGGGGCAGCTTACCTTTACCGATTTGCGAGCCGTCCATATAGTTGCCTATGTAAAACTGGACTCCGGGAAGGTCGGTATAGCACGTCATTTTTCTGCCGCTTTCGGGGTCGTAAACCATTGCGAATTCGCGCAGAGCACCCGTGTAATTTTCGAGGCAGAAGTTGTGGTCGTAGCCCCTGCCTATTATAAGCTGCTCGTCGGGAGACGATACGTCTCTGCCTATCTTTTTCGGTATTCTGAAGTCGAACGGTGTGTTTTCAACGCTTCTGATTTCGCCTGTCGGGATGCTGTCTTCGTTCATCGGCGTAAAGTATTTTGCAAAAATCTGCATTTCGTGAGATAGGATGTTGCCGGAAGCGTATCCGCCGAGGTTAAAGTATGAGTGGTTTGTGACGTTTATCGGAGTCTTGCCGTCGGGTCTGCAGTCATAGTGTATTTTGACCTCGTTTTTGTCGGTAAACGTGAAGGTGACCTCATTTTGAAGGTTTGACGGGAAGCCCTCGTTGCCGTCGGCGCTGAAATATGAGAATTTAACGCTGTCGTCGCCGAGTATTTCATAATTCCAAACGGCGTTTTCGTATTCGTGATTACCGTGAAGGGTGAATTTACCGTCGATGTTTTTTGTTATCGGGTAATTTTTGCCGTCTATGGTAATACCGTTTCCGGAAATTCGGTTTGCGACTCTTCCGACGGTGCGACCCTGCGAATCCGTACAGCTCAGCTGACCCTCCATGGTGTCAAAGCCGACAAGCACATCGGCAAAGTCTCCGTTTCTGTCGGGAACCGATATTTTATTGAGCGTAGCGCCGTAATTCAGCAGTTCGATTTCGGCTCCGCTTTCGTTTTTTATTGTGAATGAAAAGACTTCTTTTCCGTCGGCGGTTTTGCCGTAGAGAGATTTGGTCATTTTCAAAGCTACCACCCCATTTTTAGCATTTTAATAAGTATAATATCCGTGCGCGCCGTTGTCAAGAAAGACGAAAAAACTTGCAAGAGCGAAAATAATGCTAACCGGAAAACAAAAGTATTTTTATTGACTTTTCGGCGTTTTAAATGTATTCTTAACATATATTATGTATTTGAAGGGAGTGTGCCGATTGGAGCAATTTTTAACTCAGTTTGAATTCCTGTCGCGATATGCTTTGGCTTTTCTTGCGCTTATAATACTTCTCCGGTGCATTTTTTCCCTTTTCAGGCTCAGACCGCGCCGCGAGATTATGGCAACGCTGATAAATCTTGCCGACGACAGCGAAATTGAAATACGAAATTGGGAAACCTCGATAGGCCGTTCGCGCTCGTGCGATATATCGCTCAGAAAGTACGGCACGGTATCGCGTTTTCACGCCGTTCTGGCTCTCAGAAAAGACGGCTGGTATGTCTTTGATACCGAGTCGAAAACCGGAGTTTACGTAAACGGCGAGCAGATAAAAAAATCAGCCAAGATAATCGACGGCGACACCGTATCGTTCGGAAACGCGGTTATGAAGTTCACCTCAAACGGCTACGGCGTTGAGAGTGAGGAGGCTGAGGACGGTAAAAAGGTTGACTTCACAAACGCCACAAGGCTTGTAAATCTTGCCGACAACAGCGCGTTCTATTTAAACGGCACGTGCCTTATAGGGCGTGACAGAACATGTAATATATGCCTGCCGATGCAAAGCGTCTCGGGTGAGCACGCCGAGGTCTATCCCGCAAAGGACGGCTGGTATGTTGCGGACCTCAATTCCAAAAACGGTACGCTTTTAAACGGCGAAGAGGTTTTCGGCGCATTCCCGCTGTATGACGGCGATATTATTTCAATAGGCGATTACAGCTTCCTTTTCCGCGAATAAAGCGGAGAAGAGGCCATATTCAAAGAAACGGAGGACGCATCTTTGGCTCAGGAAAATGCTCGTAAAAAGCAAAAAAAGACGAGAACCAAAAAATACAGAAAGCCTGTAAACTGGCTGATTCTGCTTATAATTATGACTGTTTTTCAGCTCGTTTGCGCCGCTCAGATAAATATGAACAGTCCCGACATACCGCTGACTACATTATATATTGTATTCGGTGCATATATAGCTATCGAATGGGCGTATTTTATATTTTTCGGCGGATTTTTACACCGCAAGAGCTTTGAAATAGAGCTTATAGCGTTTTTTCTTACCGGAATAGGTCTTACACTCACCACAAGCGTGTATCCCGACAAGGCGTTTGTTCAGCTTGCGGCGGTGATTATGGGTATTGCGGTATTTATAGTTATGCTTTGGGTGCTCAGCGATATAGAAAGAGTCGTAAAACTGCGTATGCCGGTGGCGATAGCTTCCGTTATCGTACTTGTTGCCACAAGGCTTTTGGCACACAATATAAACGGTGCATACAACTGGATAAGAATAGGCGGCGTTTCAATACAGCCGTCGGAAATAGTGAAGATAGGCTTTGTCTTTGTAGGTGCGGCTACGCTCGAATACCTGCAATCAACGAGAAGCCTTACAAAATATCTTGTATTTGCGCTTTCCTGTATAGGCTGTCTGTTCCTTATGAAGGACTTCGGTACGGCACTTATATTCTTCTTTACATTCTTAATAATGGCATTCCTTCGCTCGGGAGATATAAAGACAATATTTCTTGTATGCGCGGCAGCTCTCGGCGGTGGCGGTCTTGTGCTTACGTTTAAGCCGTATGTCGCAAAACGCTTTGAAACATATCGCCATGTTTGGGAGTATGCAAACGACCGCGGCTATCAGCAGGCACGACTTCTCATATATTCCGTCAGCGGCGGTCTTTTCGGACTCGGAATAGGAAACGGCAAGCTGAGAGATGTATACGCAGCCACAGAGGACTTGGCGTTCGGAATGGTATGTGAGGAATTCGGAATTATTGTCGCATTTGCCGTGCTTTTGACCTTTGTCGCCCTCGTGGTTTACAGTATACGCTATGCTGTGGCGGCTCGCTCGTCTTTTTACGCTATTGCCGCGTGCGCGGCGTCGGGCCTTCTTCTTTTCCAAGCGGCTCTGCACGTGTTCGGCGTTACCGATCTTCTTCCGTGGACGGGCGTTACGCTGCCGTTTATCAGCCGAGGCGGCTCGAGTATGATGTGCTGCTGGGGACTTGTGGCATTTATAAAGGCCATTGATGTCAAGACGTACAAACGGTACGATAAGGTAGCGGTGGCAAAGTCTTAAATTAAATCTGCCGAAAGGGAGTGTGAAACAATGAAAACCATGTCAAAAAGAGCCTGGGTGCTCTATGTGTTTATAGCAGCATTTTTAGCAGGGCTCATTGTGTTGTTTTACACATTTTACACGAACGCCGATTCGTGGGCTATGAAAAAGGCAAACAGGCACCTGTATTCATCAGGTACGCTGTCGGTTGCGGGCAGCATTAAGGATGAAACCGGAGCGGTGCTTGCGGAAACAAAGGACGGTAAGCGCGTTTATAACAGCGACAAAACCGTAAGAACCGCAACCATGCACACGGTAGGCGACTCTGAGGGCTATATAGCGACGGGCGTTCAGACATCGTATAAGGACGTCATAACCGGCTATAATTTCGTTGACGGTATATACAACCTGAAAAAATACGGTAAGGGCAACGACGTAAATCTCACAATAAACGCGCAGCTCTGTGCGGCGGCATACAGCGCCCTCGGAAGCAACAAAGGCACGGTCGGCGTTTATAATTACAAAACGGGTCAGCTTTTATGCGTTGTATCAAGCCCGTCTTATGATATTGCAAATAAGCCCGTCTCAAGCATAAATAACGATAAGACAGGTGCCTACGAGGGTGTTTATTTAAACAGGTTTTTCTCCGGCGTTTATACTCCCGGCTCGACATTTAAAATGATAACCTCGATTTGTGCCATTGAAAATTTGCCGGATATAGATTCGCAAAAATTCAAATGCACGGGCGAATACAAGGTCGGCGGAAGCTCCGTGAAGTGCCTCGGGGTTCACGGAACCGTGAATTTCGAAAAGGCTCTCAATGTGTCCTGTAACAGCGCATTTGCGCAGATTGCGATAGAACTCGGACCCGATAAGCTTATGGCCACGGCAAAGGAGCTGGGGCTCGGCAATCAGATGTATGTAGGCAATATAAGGCTCGCAAAAAGTTCGTTCAACGTGACCGGTGCGTCGGACCTCGACGTGGGCTGGGCAGGTATAGGTCAGTACACCACTCGCATAAATCCGTGCCAGATGTTAACTATTGCAGGCGCGGTGGCTAACGGCGGTTCATCCGTGCCGCCATATCTTGTCGGCAAAATAACCTCGCAGACCGGAAAAACGATTTATGAAGCAAAGCCCGGCGCGGCAACTCAGCTTATTTCCTCGGATACCGCATCAAAGATGAACGATATGCTTCGCTCAAATGTCAAGAATTATTACAGCGACGGTAAGTTCCCCAACCTTAAAATGTGCGGCAAGACCGGAACGGCGGAAGTAAGCTCGGAAGCCGGCGGTGCAAAGCCTCACGCTTGGTTTGTCGGATATTCACAGCGCGAGGATCTCCCGCTTGCGATAGTGGTTGTTGTCGAAAACGGCGGAGGAGGCTCATCTGTGGCAATTCCCGTTGCCAATAAGACTATGCAAAAGGCTCTTTCCTTATATGCAAAATAAAAATTTTTCCGCATACGACAGCAAAGCTCGTGTGCGGAATTTTTAAAGGTGATAAAATGAAATTTTACTTTCCGGAAAACTACGGCGCTCTCGGCGACGGAAAAAACGACGATTCACGCGCTTTACAGTCCGCTATTGACGAGGCCGAAAAAAACGGCGGCGGAACGGTTGTGCTTGAGAGCGGAAAAACGTATTATTCAAGCTCGGTCATAATGAAGAAAAACGTTGAGTTGCATTTGCAAAAAGGCTCGGTTTTAAAGGCAACCTCAGACATAAACGGATACTTTCGTCCCTGCGATTTTATAAACGATGAGACAAATACCCTTATAGGCAATCCCGTTACGGGTAAGCCGTCGTTTGCCTTTATATATGCGTATAAGGCGGACAATGCCGCAATAACCGGAGGCGGAAAAATCGACGCAAACGGTCACAGCTTTGTAAAGAGAAAAGACAAATACTATGTCACCGGCGACTTTTATCCGCGTCCCACGGTTATGTATTTTGAGGCTTGCAACCATATTGTGTTTGAGAATTTCACTGTGGTCGATGCACCGTTTTGGACGCTTCATCCGGCAGGCTGCGACGATGTTTTAATATCAAAAATTCACATATTAAACGACCTCGATGTTGCAAATTCGGACGGCATAGATCCCGACCACTGCAGCAACGTGCGTATTTGCGACTGCCACGTAGAGTGCGCCGACGACTGCATCTGCCTTAAAACTTCAAAAGGCAATTCCGAATACGGACCGTGCGAAAACATACTGATAACGGGCTGCACGCTGATTTCAACCTCGGCGGCGATAAAAATAGGCACAGAGGGCGTCGGCGATTTCAGAAACATAATAGTTTCAAACTGTGTCATTTCGCGCAGCAACCGTGGTCTTTCAATTCAGATACGCGACGGCGGCAATGTCGAAAATGTCAAATATTCCGACATTATAATAGGTACGCGCCGCTTTTGCCCCGATTGGTGGGGGACTGCCGAGCCGATAGTCATAACCGCATTTGACCGCGACGAAAACACAAGGGCAGGCCATATCAAAAACATATCTTACCGCAACATAACCTGCGTCGGCGAAAACGGAGTTATGATATGCGGCACGGCGGAAAACAAAATTGAAAACGTAGTTTTCTCGGACGTTGACGTAACTCTCTCAAAAACGTCAAAGTGGGACTGCGGTCTTTACGATATGCGCCCGGGGCTTAATAAAGAGGTCGAAAAGCATAAAAATGCCGGTTTTTATCTTCGCTTTGCCGATAATGTTACGCTTCGCAACACAAGCGTGAAGTGGGGAAATGTCTGCCCCGAATATTCGGCTGCTCTCGAAGAGGAAAGCTGTGTCGGCACCGTACTTGAAAATTTCACGGGTGATAACGCCTGAAGGCTTTGAGAATGCGACTGCTCGTTCGAGCGTGAAATTTCCTTTCAAACGGCTTCTTGCATGTACGTTTATACGCATTTTACGGCAAATGTCAAGAGTAAATGCGAAAAAATATGAAATTTTTTAGGCAGCCCCTAAAATAGCCGATAAATGCGCCCGAAATACCCGATCCGCTGTCGCATAGTCGAGGATCTTCCGCGGGTAGTTATTCATCCAGACTGTGACGGACTCGATCACCTCGGCGGCGATTTCGTCGAAGTTCGTCCCTTTTGGCAGCCAGCGCCGGATCATTTTGTTGAGGTTCTCGTTACTGCCGCGCTCGTATGAGCTGTACGGGTGGCAGTAGTAGAGCTTAGTCCGAGGGCCGTCGCCCAGAACGCTGCGCTCCATGCCGGGGCAGTCTGCGAACTCGCTCCCGTTGTCTACGGTGATTGTCTGGAATACCTGTGGGAACTTGTCGCCCCACTCACGCTCCAGATCGTCGAGGGCCTGCACCACGCTGGCGGCGGTCTTGTCCGGGATCTTTGCGGTGATTTCATTCCGGGTGAGTCTCTCGGTCAGTACCAAAATGGCAGACTTGCCCGGCCGCGCGCTCACTACTGTGTCCATTTCCCAGTGTCCGAAGGTTTCGCGGTTTGCGATTTCCTCCGGGCGCTTTTCTATGCTCTCGCCCTTCGGCGGTCGTTTTTGTTCGTTTACTCTATGGTATGGCCGCTTCTTGTCTCCTTTGATCGGGAGACTTTTATTCGTAAGGCGAAGAAAAACGCCCTTTTCTATGTAGCTGTACAACGTGTTGACGCTGAGAGAGGTCGCAAAACTCATTTTATTTGCTGCGATTTCGCCGAGGACGGCAGCAGGGGAGAGCTTGTCGTCCGCGATCCGGTTTTCTATGTAGTTCGCAAGCTCGTGGTCGTTCCCGATCTTTAGGTCTGGGCCTTTGGCGGCGAGGTTGGCCCTGTACTTCATTTCCGCAAGGTCTGAGCTGTATCGTTCTTCCTCCGTCCAGTCACTATTCCGGTGCATATATTCACCGCGCTTTTTTTCTCTGTATATGGTGGAAATGTGGACGCCGATCGCCTCGGCGATTTCTTGCGGTTCTTTTCCGTCTCGGAGCTGCTGCTCAATGCGGATCCGGTCGGTTTTGCTCAGGTGTTTGAAGCGTCTCATGTTATGTCCTCCGTATATAAAAATAAAAAAGAGGGGCAGCCGAAGCCACCCCTCCACGTTGTCCCGCTGCTGGTGTCAGTTTTCGTATTCTTTTAATAGCTCCGCTGTTTCCTGATCGGTTACAATGTCGGAGAGTTTGCAGTTCAGAGCCTTACAGATCCTCAAAAGCGTGGACAGTTGCGCCTTGCTTATGTCCCGGACTCCCTGCTCGTAGTTCTGGTAGACGCGGACGCCTACACCGGCCAGCTTTGCGAGCTGGGACTGGGAGAGCCCGGCTGCTTGCCTGCGCTGCTGCAAATTGTCGTTTTTATAATTTACCTTTACTGTGATTTCCATGTCTGGCCTCCTTCTTGACTTTGTGAGCTTTGGTGGATATAATAAAGGCGGTGGGTGGGATTTTCCCACCGCCGGAGCTTTAGGACTGCTTGGGTTTCTTGTTCGGCTTTATGGTTATTGTGATACGTTCCACCGCTTCACTCCGTAGAGCCTTTTCGAGAACTTCGAGCAGTTCTTTTGTTTGCTTTTCTTTGTCGTCCACCGTGTGCCTCCTTTCTTTTCCTCGTTTTGTTCCCTCCTTTTTTCTTACTCAGGTTTCCCTTACCTTGTAACATTATTATACATCTAAAGATGTATATAGTCAAGCTCTGTTCTGCGTTTTTTCGCCTTTTTTGCAAAAAAATAGAGCGGTTTCCCGCTCTTAAACGTCCCACTCTAAAAGGGAATTTATAGGCACGTCCAGCACTTCCGAGAAGTAAAGCAGCTCGAAGTCCGGCACAACTCTGTCGCCGGTTTCAATCCGGCTGACGGCCTTCTGGTTCAAATTGAGACCCGCAAGTTGGAGCTTTGCCGCAAGTTCCTCCTGAGATAGTTCGGCAGCTTCTCGCAGAGCTTTGATCTTCTGGCCGGAAGCGTTGCACTTGCCGTCTTTGTATTTGTATAGCTTCATGGCTGCGCCTCCTTTTTTATTCCAAAGATAGGTAAAGCATATTGACAGTATCACGTTTTCGCGTTTATAATTATCCCAAACATGACTAGAGCATGAAATACCACAAATATTTTTAGCATGTCAGGAGGCAAAAACATGAGACAAGACAAGGAAGCACAGAAGGCAAAGACGCCGGAAGCTGGCTCCAAAAAGAAGTGGATCATTATCGCGGCGATCGCGGTCGTTTTGGTGGCGGCTGCGATTGCAGGAAATACCGGCGGCAGCGGTGAAAACGACGCCGGATCCGGCACCACTCAGTCCGAGCCGAGCGCAGAGTCGGTGGAGAGCAGCAGCGAGGCAGAGAAAAGCGAGCCGGAGGCGAACACAAGCGCGAAGGTGGATGCGCTGGCGCTTGAAGCGAAGGCAGCAGTCGCGGAAGGCGTGACGGACGAGAAGCGAGACGAGGCTGTGGCCTTTATCGTTGAGCATTACCCCGATTATTTCGCAGACAACGAGACAATGGAGCGGGCCATGACTTACGGTTTCTGGCTTGAATATGCCTACTCTGACGACGAGGCCACCCGCGATTATGCGGAGCTCGGCATGGATATATCGCAGGCCGTCAAGTATGTATACCGCGGAGCCGAGACAGTGGAGGACAGCGCCACTCAGGAAAATCTCAGGCAGATCAAAGAACGGCTGGAAGTTCTCGGCCATAGTGTTGAGTAAATGAAAATAAGCCCGGTAGGTATGAACTTAATCATACCCGCCGGGCTCTTTTTATGGTGTTTATTATTCAGTTTTTCCGGTGGTGATTTCCACCTCGGCGCTCACTTCGGTGCCGCGTGCTGTGCCCTCTGCTGCGAGCTGCTGTACTGCCGTGGTGGCAATAGTAGAGGCTACGCTGGCGGCCGTAGCTGCTGCGGT
>ULUA01061887.1_pt1 | contig 21514 bp, 18 predicted proteins | sample 1958081 | NCBI WGS metagenome assembly ULUA01 (sample SAMEA4835748, study PRJEB28245) | human gut metagenome | biome: gut microbiome; material: fecal sample | place: Denmark | collected 2008
CTGCGCCCACGTAGTTTGCGGACTTATCCTCCGCAGGGTCAAAGGAAACATTCACAGCCACGCTGTAGTTGTACCATCTGTCATCGCCCAGAGTGGTAACAGGGTCGGGAGTCCAGCCCCAGTCCTTTGCTCTGATATCCTGAGTTATCTGCTGAACGAGATAGTTTCCGCTGTCGGATACCTCTACCTCAAATGCGCCGCCCTCGTCGGTGGTGTATCTGGGAGCATAGCCTCTTGATGAGAGGTAGTCCTCGGGATAGTCTGCATACTCAAAGTCATCGGAATATGGGAGACTGAGCAGAGTTTTTTCGGAAGTATCCATATTAACATACTCTGTTCTCTCGGGAGAAACTGTGGAAACGGTCACGATTGAATCGGGCTTTACGGAAACTGTATATGTGTATGCTCCGTCCTTTTCCACGGGAGTTATATCGGCTATCTTTTTGAAATAGTTTTCATCATATTCGCCGCTTTCGGGACTGTCAGGGCCTCTTGTTTCCCACACGCTAACATCGGCGGAAGCCTTATCCAGTGCGGAAACGGTAAAGGTGTAGTCCATGGTCTCGGCGGTGGTGTTGGTGATGATCGTGCTGTAGTCGCCTGTTTCGGGGTCTGCGGCGGTCATGTAGCTGTAAACTGCATCAACGATTGCATGACCGTCACCGCCGGGCTTGCCGTCGCTGTAGCAGGCGCTGTCGATAAATGCCCAGCCCTTTTCGATAAACCGGGAGAAGTGCAGCGAAGTGTAAAAGCCGCTGTCCAGCAGATAATATCCGCTCCATGGATCGCAGGCGGTGATAAGCTGCTTCTGGCAGTAGCAGGCGCCGTCATAATAAGCGGATACCACGGGCTGATACTCATAGAGGGTCATTTTGCCGTTGGGGTACATTCCGATGATACGGTTTGCGATGTCAAGAGCTCCGTTTATGCCTGCAAGGCCTGAGCCGTCAAACCTGTATGCGCCCTGAGCATAGCCCATGGGGGAGCTTGCCTCGCTGAACCACAGCTCCTTGCCGTTATCCTCGGCGATCTTCTTTGCAACGTTTGTGGAGCTGCTGGTGTAGTGGCTTCCCACCACATCTACCGCATTCATAAGCTCCTCGTCCTGATACATTCTGTCAGCAAAGCCCCAGGTGCAGACCTCTTCTCCGCCGACTATCATTATCTTGGAGTAATCATAGGGGCAGTCTGTTTCGCTTTTCAGGTGTTCGGAAAGATATTTTACCCAGTCAAGGTCGGCAGCTCTTTCGTTCTGAACGGCGCTTACGTAATCAAACTTTATGCCGTAGGTCTCATAAGCTGCGTCAAGGGTCTCCTTGTACCACTTGTATCTTGCGGCGTAGGTGTCGTCAGCTTCGCTTATCCAGCGTGGCTCGCTCCACCATAGCATATCAAGGGTAAGGTCGGGATCTATCTGCTTTGCGTCCGCCGCCAGCTGATAGCCTGCGCCCCTTGTAACGTCAGCCTTTTCGTCAGCGCTGCGCATTACCGAGGGCTCTGTTCCCGATGATGAGTTTACATCGGAGCCCATTTCCAGCTTCAGGTGAGTTATACCGATGCCCTCCTTGCCGAACATATACTCCATTATCTGCCAATATGCTTCGGGATCTTCTGCCTTGTAGTCCAGCAGGAGACGGGAGGAGTTGTTGCCGCTGACCATTCCCGCACCTCTGTAGCGCATATTTTCCTTTAGATTTGCAGTAGTTCCGTCAATGATTATGTTGTTTCTATCCACAGTTTCTTCCTCCGCTTCGCAGACGGGCGCAGCAGTGAGCATAACTGCCGCAGCAGCTCCGCAGGCCGTGAGCCTTTTCATAATTTTCAAAGAAATTTCTCCCCTCATTATGAGCATTTATAAGATTATTATAATAAAATGCTTATTCATGAAAAAGAGAACCGTGCACAATTATCCTTTTCCTGTAAATAATTATAGCGCCTTTGTGCCTGTACGTCAATCTGAAATATTTTGCATATTATTACGATTTTAGCATCACATCAGTACCGTGCCCCTTGAACGCCTGTACTCTCTGGGGGAAACGCCCTCTATCCTGCGGAAAACTATGCTGAAATAGTTCCTGTCCTCATAGCCCACAGCTTTGCCGATGTCGCCTATCTCACGGTCGGTGTTCACGAGCAGGGACTTGGCTTCCGATATCCGCCGCCTTGCCAGATATTCCAGCGGCCGCATAGAGGTCTCCGCCCTGAACACACGGCAGAAGTGCTGGACGGACACTCCCGACAGTGCCGCAAGGGTTTCCGCACGGATATCCTCCGTATAATTGCTGTCGATGTACCTTACCGCCAGCGAGGATATGTCATTTCCCGACCGCTTTTCCTCATCACGGGAGAACATGGAGCTTCGCATGGCAAGGATATATTCATATAAAAGTGCGGAGGAATTTTCGCCGCCGTTTACGGGGTCAGCCGCAGCGGAAAATATCCTGCTGAATATCCTGCCGCATTTGTCCTCGTCAAAATGCTCGGAGTAGGCAAAGCCCTGAAAGCCCATGGCTTCCATAAGCTCGCCTGCGTGCTCACCTCGGAACACCAGCCAGTTTGTGACCCATTCTCCCGCAAGAGGGTGATATTCGTGGGGCTTTGCGGGGGCAATGTAGAATACCGAGCCTGCACGGAGTATGTATTTTTTGCCATCGACCGTAAGCACACCTGCCCCCGATGATGTGAACAAAAACTGGTGGGAGACAAGTCCCTTTTCCCTTGCCACACGGTACTCGGGGTCGGATATTCCTATGCCTGTAAGATAAAAGGGCAGCCTGTCCTGCCTGCCTATAACGGGATATACTGCCTGAGTCATATGATGCCTCCTTTTGCATTGCTTTTTTATATCAGTGCATCTTCTTCAAGTTCGGGAACGATAAAGCCTTCCCATTTGCGGTTATACTTGATACATTTGTCGATATTAGCAATAATTTCATCAATGCTCATCGGAAGAAATTCAGTTGCAAAATCATCATTAAAATGCTCTTGGTATTCTTTAAGTTTTTGAGCAAAGAGGTCATTCTGTTTTTTCTCCTCTTCCGAATGCTCATGAACAGGAAGATTATATATTTCATCAAGAATGCCCATTGTCAAATCATATCCTTTCTTAAATCATAGAAATAAATTCTTGATATATAGTATAATTATTGTACTATAATTGCTGTGAGCAGGCAAGATAAAAACAGCTGCTGCATTTCATAAAGTGCAGCAGCTGTTTTGTATTATCAGAATTTTATCTCCGTCACCGCACACTCTGTACTGCTGAGAACTGCGCTCAGCTTATCTGGCTGGTGAGTGCCTGCATACAGCGTAAAGCTGTCGGAAAAGCGCTTTCTTGTGCCGCTTTCATCTACCGAGGTGAACGCCCTTTCGGGAATGGAAACGGTCACGCTCCTGCTTTCGCCTGCCCTGAGCTTTATGCGCCCAGATGGTAAGACCCTTGTAAATATCTCTGTCGCCGTGCTTTGCGTACTGAGCGTATTTTGCTCGGGTCTCCTCGGAGGTTATCTCGCCTGCCTTTTCCACAAGCTTTGTGTCGAACATGGCGGCAAGTCCGATCGCCTGGGGGAACATGGTGGCTGTGCCTGAGCGGGCAAGTCCGTGAAGTCCCTCGTTCCACCAGTTATAGGCGGGAATGCCCAGCCTTTTTATCTCGGGAGCGTCGTATCTGAGCTGGCTTGCTTGCTCTTCAACGGTCATGGCATCTGTCAGCGCTTCCGCACGTTCCTGCACGCTGAGAGTTTCATCAAGATATTTTTCCATATTATCAACCTTTCGGAATATCGCTGGTATCTTACTGATATTATACATCATAAATCTTTGCTATTCAAGGCAATGTGATGCTTTGACGGTGAATATTCTGCGATTTTGCGCCTGATGAAATGAGCATTCGGGATTTTTTCAAAAAAGGTATTGCAATTTTTCATCGGGTGTGATATAATATTACAGTCACACGGAGACGTATCGAAGTGGTCATAACGGACATGACTCGAAATCATGATGCCCCCTGAGGGACGAGGGTTCGAATCCCTCCGTCTCCGCCAGAATAAACGGCTTGGATAAATAATCTGAGCCGTTTTGTTTTTGACTTGCCCGCACTCTGTAATTTTACCTATAAAGTAAAAAATCTCCCCCTCAATCGAGAAGCGGGAGATTTTTTTATACTAAGCACCAATTAAAAACTACACAAAAAATCAAGCATAATCTTGCATATATGGATTATGCGATGATTTTTTGTCTGTAGTTTTATTGGGGATTAGTATTATATTATCTCTATTCCAAAATGCGCCGACAGTTTATTTTCCTTTTCGGGAAGTACACGGTATTTGTCCGCCAGAGCAGGGCCGCAGGAATTTGAACCCACGCCTGCCATTCTGCTGTCGATGCAGATAACGGAGCTGCCGCTTTTTTCAAGCTCGTAGTTGTGGCGCTTCTGTGCCAGCTCCTCCTGGGTGTATTCGGAGGCATTAAAGGAGAAATCATTGTCGGAGGTAAACTTCACGCAGATATCGCCGTTGCTTACATTCACGTATCGGCAGCCGTAATGCGAGGAGTTTTCCTGAGGTCTTACATAGTCCTCAAACATATCTGCGATATTTGCGGAGAAATGACCCATATAGCTTGAAAGGTGCTTGTCAATATAGCTTTCATGTGGGCCGTATCCGAAGTAATCTACAGCTTCAAAGCTTCTCGGCATGAAAAGACGTATGCCGAAGCGTGGCAGATTTTCCACCTTGTTGGAAAATTCTGCGGTGCAGCTGATGTTCAGTTTGCAGCCGACAGAATATGTTACATTAAGCTTTGCAAATGGCTGATGAATGCTCCAGCCCATAGACTGGCTCACGGTGATGATAACTTCCGAGTCATTGCTTGTGACAGCCGTGTCATAGCATTTTACGGTGAAGTCGTTAAGGTGCGCCCTGTACCAGCTGCCCTTCATAACATCGTTGTCGGTGGGAGCACGGAAGAAATTGAACTGCATGGGCTTTTGGAGCAGCTCTGTTCCGTTGCGGCTGATGCTGTCAAAAACGGCGTGGCGCTTGTCAAAATGATATATCGTGCTGCCCGATGTTATTGTTATGTCAAGGGCGGTTTCTTTAAAAGAAGTGACACTGCTGCCGGTCATCTGCTTATCCGTGCCGCCGCATATTTTCAGCTGGTCAAAGCAAATTTCATAGCCCTTGGAGCAGAAAAGTGTATCTTCCTTTGCGGTGAAAATGAACCTGATATATGTCTCGTTCTCATATTCCTTTGCCGCATTCGGAATAATCACCTCGGTGCTGCCCATAGGCGGTATTGCAATATCTGCACAGCCTGTGGATAAAATTCCGCTGTCATCGGCTATCTCATATCGGCAGTCAAGGATATCGCCCGCATTTGCAAATTCAAGGGTGCTGTTAAAGATGAAATGTCCCTTTTCACTGCCTGCCAGAACTCTCACAGGGCGGTATGCCTGCTTTAGTTCAAGCAGACCCGTGTGAGGTGTGCGGTCGGGATAAACAAGGCCGTCCATGCAGAAATTGCTGTCGTTATGCTTTTCGCCGAAGTCGCCGCCGTAGCCGTATTTTACCCTGCCGTCAGCCACGCCCTGAGGAACGGTGTGGTCGCACCATTCCCACACAAAGCCGCCGCAGAACCGTGGGCTTGAATAAAATGCGTTGTGGTAATTCTCCAGGTCGCCCGGACCGTTGCCCATGGCGTGGCAGTATTCGCAGAGCACAAAGGGTCGGTGCTCGTCCTGCTTTTCAAGGAAGCCTGCCATTTCCTTGGTGTCCCAGTACATTCCCGATACCACGTCAAGGATATCGGTGGGCGTATCGTCCAGCCTGTGGGTGCTTTCGTAGTGGAGCAGCCTTGTTTCGTCCAGCGATTTTACCAGCCTGCCTGCCGCCAGCATATTCTCGCCCCAGCCGCTTTCATTTCCCAGTGACCAGAACACAACGCAGGGGCGGTTTATATCCCGCTTCACAAGAGCTTCCGCACGGTCGGTTATGGCTTTCTCGAACTGCTTGTCGCAGGCGATGAGGGCAATGCCGTTGTATGGCTCGGGAGCGTCCCACTTGAAATTGTTATAGACCTCCACGCATCCGTGGGACTCCATATCCGCTTCGTCGATAACGTAAAAGCCCATTTGGTCGCACAGCTGATAAAACAGGGGCGAGTTGGGATAATGTGAGGTTCTTACGGCGTTGATATTGTGCTTTTTCATCAAGATAAGGTCTGCCTTCATCTGAGATACCGAAGCATAATAGCCCGTGTCGGGATAGCTGTCGTGGCGGTTCACGCCCTTGAATTTTACAGCCTGACCGTTTACCTTGAACACGCCGTTCTCCACGGATATTTTCCTGAAGCCTACCTTTTCGCCTATGGTCTCATCGCCTGCAAATACAGTCAGGTCATAAAGATATGGCTTTTCAGCCGACCACAGCTTTGGGACTTGTATGTTGATAACAGTTTTTTCACCGTCAGTCGCACTGAAATTTGTTACAGTGTTTCCGTCTCTGTCGGTAAGGGTCGCCGTAACGTCACAGCCAAAGGGGGTAAATTCAAGCTTTGCGGAAGCATCATCGGAGATGAGCGTTTTCACGATATAGTTTTCAAGCCGAACTTTTGGTCGGGACAATACATAAACATCACGGAAAATTCCCGAAAGTCTTATCTTGTCCTGATCTTCAAGATAAGTGCCGTCGCACCATTTCAGCACCGCTGCGGTTATTTTGTTTTCGCCCTCACGGAGCAGTGGAGTAATATCAAATTCCGATGTGCTGTGGGACACCTGGGAATAGCCTGCAAATTCGCCGTTTATGTACAGATATACGCAGCTGTCTATGCCCTCGAAAACAAGTATCCTGTCGTTTCCGTCGGTGGAATAGTTATAGCTCCTCTGATGGATGCCCACGGGGATATCATCGGGCACATACGGCGGGTCATAGGGGATAGGGTAGCAGACGTTTGTGTACTGGGGCTTGTCATAGCCGTGAAGCTGCCAGTTTGAGGGGACGGGGATTTTTTTATCAAAGCCAGATGATATAAAATCGTCCTCTATATCAATAATGCTGCCGTAAAATTTAAAATCCCAGTCGCCGTTCAAAAGCTCAAATCGGGTTGAGTTTTCTCTGCTTTCAAACGGGTCTTGTCCTTTTGAAAAGGGGATAAAATAGCAGTGCTTATCAAGGGTGCCGATGTGAAGAGCTTCCGTATTTTCATGGTATATCATTTTGCTTTTGGGTGATCCCACGGAAGATATTTTTGAAATGTCCATAGCCGACCTCCTGTAATTTCATATTCGTTGAATGTATTGTAACACCTATTGACAGGCAAGTCAATAGATGATATTATGAATTTATAACAATATGAATATGGAGAGTGATTTTTTTGTTCTTCTGTGACTATCCTATCATACGCAGTGAAAAACAGCTGCCTGTTTATCTTGTGAATATGGGTCAGCAGCATTGCCAGGATCATATTATCCGCCCCGAGGGATATCCACATCATCAGATACTTTACTGCACAAAGGGCAGCGGAACGCTTATATGCGACGGGCGAAAAACTCACATTCCGCCCAACACCGCTGTATTCATGCCTGCAAACTATCCCCATGAATATTACGCTGAGGAAGATGTGTGGGATATCCACTGGGTAGTGCCGTCGGGCTATGGCATTGACGATATGCTCAGGCAGTTCGGACTTGCCGAGCCGAGAGTGTGCAGCTTTGGAAATGTTAAAATGCTGGAGCATATTTTCAGGAAAATGCACGATGCCATAAGAGCGGACAGCCTTTTCGGCAATTACAGGGCATCGGGTTATTTGTACGATTTTCTTATCGAGTTTTACCGCCTTATCTCCGCAGAGGATACCTCTCTTTCCGTGTCTCCTGCGCTGATGAAAGCGGTGGATCACATCAATTACAATTATGCGTCGCCCATAACCATGGACGACCTTTGCGGCGCAGCGGGAGTATCAAAGCAGCATTTGTGCCTGCTTTTCAGGAACACGCTGAATATGCGCCCCATGGAATATGCGGCAAAGCGGCGTATCCAGGAGGCCAAGGCGCTGCTTATGGGCACGGACAAAAGCATTGAAGAGATATCTGAGGAAGTGGGCTTTGGGTCGGAAAGTTATTTCTGCAAGCTTTTCAAACGCTACGAGGGAATGACGCCCACGGATTTCAGAAACGCATAAAATATAACTATACCCTTGATTTTTGCCTGTACTGTGTGGTAAAATAATTACGGTGATAAACTTTGATAATACGAAACGATATGGAACTGGCGGCGGCAAAACAGCTGAGTCTTGATTTCAGCTGCACCCCGCAGGACTTTTTTAAAAATGAAAACACTGTCACTGTGCCTGCGATTCGCAGGGGCAGGCGTGTATTTTCCGATGAGCCGCCTTTTTTTCGTGCGGCTACCATGGGCATGGGCACTGTTATATGCGCAAGCGCCGATATTGCCGAATACACAAGGGTGCTGGCTAAAAACACAGCGGGAACGGAGATATTCACCGCTTCCGTAATGTCGGCGCTGAACCGTGAGCTTTTCAGTCACGGCTGCTGCATCGGGCTGCTCAATCAGTATTATGTCCCTGCTGTGCCATACCGCCCTGCGGTAAGGAGTGAGGGCTTTACTCTGAGGGTGTTCGATGAAAATAACATTGCCGAGCTTTTTGAATACAAGGGCTTTGACAATGCCCTGCTGTACCGCACCGAGGGGGAGCGGCGTGATATCATTGCCGTCTGCGCCTTTAACGGCAGGAGCATCATGGGCATGGCGGGGGCATCATCGGACAGCCCCACCATGGCGCAGATAGGCATTGACGTTCTGCCCGAGTTCCGTGGAATGGGCGTGGGAGCGGCTCTTGTTGCTTCCTGCACCGCCGAGGTGCTGAGGAGCGGATATGTGCCATACTACGGCACATGGAGCGGAAATATCATTTCCCAGCGCATTGCCGCAAAGTGCGGCTATCGCCCCGCATGGTGCGAGATGACTTCGACTGAATTATAAGATTGGCATAATTTCTCCGCAGGCTATTTTCTCCCCTGAATTGCCCGAGGGCTGGGTGTGCAGGTCGTCAAAATTCCTGTGAATGATTATTGTGTGCCCGATAACGTCCTCCGAGGTAAAGCGTGTGGTGATGAAAGCAAAATATGCCGTGCCGTTATCGGCAAAAAGCGGCGGCATATCGCCCTTGTGGCAGGGGTGAAGACAGCCGTTGGGGTTGTAATGCCCCTTGACATCTGCAAAGGGGTCTTCCGCATTGCCTGTGCAGGTCATGCCTTCGTGAATGTGCATTGCGAAAACGCCGCATTGGCACTCGCCCTCCGACTTGGGCAGCCCGTAAACCGAGACAGATACCATTGTCCCAAGCTCCGTGGGAACGAACACCGCAAGCCCTCTGATATCTGGATATTTCTCCGAGCCTGTTATCACTGCGCTTGCTGCCTGATAAGAAGTGTTATACATAAAAAATCGCCTCCTGTTGCCATAAATATGCAGCAGGGGGCGATTTTATTATTACATTGAAATTTACTGATTAAGTCTGAAATGAACAGGTATGCCGTTTCTGTACTCGGTCTGTACCTCGCCCTGGATAAGGGGCAGGAAGTAGTTGAGAGCGTCGGTGGTAACATCGCTCTTGTCGGCGGATATCCAGTTTGCGGGGAAATATTTTTCCTTGTTTGCGGTTTCGCTTACGTCAAAGGAAACTATCTCGATGCGGTAAGGCTCGCTGCTTATCCTGCGGAAGCCCATCATTCTGCCGCTGTTGCCGTTAAGGGCACATTCCACAGCGGCTGCACCTATCTGCTCGGCTTCGTTCAGGTCGGTAAGGGAGGCAATGTGTGCGCTGCATCTCTGCATAACGTTCAGCTCAATGGAACGTACCTTGCAGCCGAAACGCTCTGCGCAGCGGTGCTCAAGATACTTGGCAACGCCCGAATTGTCCGTATGACCGAATGCGTCCGCACCTGTTTTCACATACTGGCGCTCGTTGGGCACGATGCCCTCGGAAACGGCGATGATAACAGCCCTGTAGCGCTTCATCATTCTGCCAACATCAGCGAGAAATTCTTCCATATCAAAGCCGTTGGGGAAGGCTTCGGGAACATAGATAAGGTGGGGAGCAGGCTCTCCGTTGGCTCTGAGTACGCAGGAGGAAGCGGTGAGCCAGCCTGCGTTTCTGCCCATTATCTCAACGATGGTGATGGACTGGATACTGTAAACACGGCTGTCACGGATTATCTCCTGGAGAGTGGTGGCAACGTACTTTGCGGCGGAGCCGAAGCCGGGGGTATGGTCTGTTCCGGGCAGGTCATTGTCGATGGTCTTGGGCACGCCGATTATCTTTACGTCGCAGCCCACTGCCTTGCAGTAGCGGTCAAGCTTTAAAACGGTGTCCATGGAGTCATTGCCGCCGATATAGAAAAATGCCTTTATGTCATATTCCTTGAAGGTCTCGATGATCTTCATATATTCGGCTTCGGTCTTGCTGTCCTTGGGGTCATATTCAGCCAGCTTATAGCGGCATGAGCCGAGGACTGTGGAGGGGGTCTTTTTCATAAGCTCCACATCATAATCAGATGTAAGTATGCTGTCGAGAGGAACAAGGTCGCCGTTTATCATTCCCTCGATACCGTTGATGGAGCCGTATATCCTGCCTATTTCGGGACATTGTGCCGCTCTTCTGAAAACGCCTGCCAATGAAGCGTTGATAGCAGCTGTGGGACCGCCTGACTGTGCTGCTGCTATATTGAATTTACCGCTGTCCGATAACATAAAAAAACCATCCTTTTCAAATTTATCCGACGTTATCGCAATATTTGCTATAATTATTTTATCACATACCCGTCTTATAATGCTATATGCAGACTAAACGATATTTTTTGTTGATATTGCCGAAAAGTAGTTGTTTTTCACAGAAAAATTGGTGAAAACCATTACATTTTTCTGCGCTGCTTTATACTAATCTTCAATCGTTCTATAGGTTGATTGAAGATTAGTATTAAATCAATTTGTGCTCTGTGATATGAAAAAGGCTGCCGAAATTGCTTCGGCAGCCGGGATTGGTAATATCAATAATATTTGCCCTTATTCTTCTTTATCATCATGATAATGATAACTATAGCCGCAGCTGCAACTACAACAACTACCACGATTATGATAATGATGGGAGCTATGCTGTCGCCATTGGGTGCGTTTGCTGCGATCTCTGCCGCATTGGGTCGGGTAAGCTCGGTAGCGGAGGTCTCCTCTGCTGTGGTCTCCTTGACAGTGGTTTCGGCAGCTGTGGTTGCCTCTGTCTCGGTAGTTTCCTCAGTTTCGGCCTCGGTCTCTTCCTCGACTGCAGCTTCTTCGATCTCAGCCTCGTCCTCTGCGTCCTCTTCCTGAGTTTCGGCTTCGGTCTCGGCCTCGGTTTCTTCCTCGGCCTGAGCTTCTGTTTCAGCCTCGGCAGCAGTCTCCTCAGTCTGAACGGGAGCGGTGATATTGCAGTTTGTTACCTTCATGCCTGTAACGGTAAGGTTTACGCCTGTATCGCCCACGCAAATGGCATAAACGGTGTCGAAATTATCCGAGCCGTATGATGCTGCGATATCACTGAATGAGAACTTTGCCTCAGTGTCGGTGTACTCATAGGGAGCTATCTTGTTCCAGTCCTTGGTAACATCGGGGTTAGGCTTTACTGGACCGTCGCCCCATGTCTGCCAGATAAGCTCAACGGGAGATCCGTTTGCTTCGCCCGTGTATGTATAATCAACGATGACTTCAGAATCGGAAGTCATCCACATGGGGTTGAAGTTCTCGCTGTACTCCTCGTTTCCCAAAGCGGTGTAGCAGATAAAGGACTGACCCCATTTTCCGCCTGATTCGGAAGCGCCCGAAACATCAAACGTATAATCTTCCGCATAAGCGGTGGCAGCCAGTATTGCGCAGGAGAGGATACCCACTGCGGCAGCGGACATTGTCTTGAAAAGTTTCTTCATTTTTAAATATTCCTTTCCTAAAATATATACATACATATTTTAGTACATTTGTAAGAAAAAGTCAACAGCTTTTTATGCGATTTGAAAAATGACATTGTAAAGTGCTGGATTTTATCCGCAGATAAATTCGTTGAGACCCGTAAAAAGGGTATATGCCACTTGCCGCTGATAGTCACGGTCGGTGAGCTTTGCGGCCTCGTCGGGATTGGAAAGAAAGCCGCATTCAGCCATTACGGCGGGATTATTGCAGTAATAGCACAGGTAAAGCTCCTTGCCGCACAGCTTTGTTTCTCGCATATTGTCGGGCTGGAGATTTTTCACGAACAGATTTTGCAGTATTGAAGCAAACCTCTCGCTGTCGGCATTGGCAGGGGAGTAGAACATCTGTGCGCCGCTGTATTTTGGGTCGGTGTAGGTGTTCTGGTGGATGGAAAGGCAGACTGCGTTGGGAAATTTGTTGAAAAGCTCCAGCCTGTTTTCCATGTCCGAGACCTTCTGGTTGCGTATGCCCGTGGTGCCGCTGTCGTGAATGGAAATGTCCCTGTCACGGGTGACGGCGGTGTCAAAGCCGTAAAGGCGGCACATATCACGCACCGACAGCATTATGCTCAGGTTGATGCCCTTTTCGGTCACGCCGTCGGCAGTGGAGCAGCCTCCGTCCATGCCGCCGTGGCCGCTGTCAAGGACGATGAGCCTGGCGTTGGGGTCGCTTTCGGCGGTGTTGGTGTAAACGGCGCTGTCTATCTGCCCCATGGCGTAGTGTATCATCGCCGCAGACGCCATTACCGCAAGGGCGGAGAATATTGCTGTTCTGTACTTTCTAAGTTTTATCTTCATAAAAAAGCCCTGTCCTTTCATTTTGAATTGCTCTGATTCAATTCATATGAAAGAACAGGGTGGATTATGTTATTGATAGGGATTTTTGCATATATCTTTCGGCAAGACTTAAAGCCGATCATCTGTCATTTGTTTTTCTTGCCGTAAAGCAGCAGTGACTTTACATCAATATCACGGATAGTGCATTCATAGGTGACGATTATAACTGCGGGAGCGATGAGAACCAGCACAAGGAGACCAAAAAGTCCGCCCCAGCTGAGAGCGTCAATAGTCCTGCCCGAGGTGAACAGGTCTATCCATGCAAGGCTCTGCATATTCGCCCAGATATAGTAGTTGAACACGTCTCCGATAACGCCCAGCTTTGACAGCAGCAGGACTATCCACATCACATACTGGGGCAGGGGAGCGGTGAGAGCCATTTTCAGGCTCATTTTCTTATCCTGCTGCCAACCGTGATATTTTACCAGATTTCTGTCACGGACAGCGGTGTTGTAGGTGAAGTTGAAATAAAGTCCGTTTGCGATAAGCACCGAGGCAATGGCGGTGAACAGCTTCATCACCATGAATTTTGTCATAAAGATTATCATGCACAGATTGAATATCGCACAAATGAACTCGCCTGCCAGCCACCAGAGCATTCCCTTTGCGGCTCTTTTGGCGAATTTTTCCTGAGTATCAGCAACCATGTTCGGGTAATTCCTTTCGATCAGCGTGTATCATACAATATTAGTATTATACATCACACAGTACATGATTTCAAGACCTTTTATGTGATGATACGGGGAAATTTTCATTTGTGACCCTGAATGTCGAAATGTTTTTATTGACAAATTCAGCTGCCCTGTGATATGATTTGATTGTCTCACAGTGAGACGCAAAACGCCTGCCGCCACAGCTTCTGAACTTGATTCATCAGCCGGGGCGGCTTGATTTTTATGTCTTGACATTTGTTAAGGAAATGTTATATAATATATCCGAGGTGTGATTTTGTGCTTGGATTTTATCTTGCTCTTCTGGACACTGCGGAGGACAAAAGCAGATTTGAAGAGCTTTATCTCACATACCGTCAGGATATGTACAAGACAGCGTTTGCTATCCTGCGAAGTCCTCAGTCAGCGGAGGACGCTGTACACGAAGCATTTATGATCGTTATCGGAAAATTAAATAAAATTTCAGAAATAAACTGTCCCCAAACCCGTGCTTATCTGATTATTATAGTAAAGAACCTTGCACTTAAAATGTACAACGAAAGTAAAAAAGTTATCATTGAAAATATTGATGAGACTGAGATATCTGACGGCACCGATCTTGAAGCCGATATTGTTTCAAAGCTCAGTGCGGAAGAGCTTAAAGAGCTGCTTTTAAAGCTGCCCGAGCAGTATTATCAGGTGCTTTTTCTGGAAATGTACATGGAGCTGAGCATATCCGAGACTGCGGAAAGTCTTGGGATAAGCTATGATAATGCCAAAAAGCGTTTGCAGCGTGCAAAAAGGTGCTTTGTTAAAATGATAAAGGAGTATTGCGGCAGTGGATATACAACTTAAAAAGGCCTTTGAGGAAACGCTGGAAGCCCGCATAATCAGCACTGTGCCGGATATGCCTGAGCATCGGTTCTCACCGCAGTTTGAGCGGAAGATGAAACGGCTTGCAGGCGGAGGTACGCCCAAAAAGCTTACGGTAAGGCGGCTTTTTATATGCGTGACGGCGGCGCTTATTGCAGCGGCGTTGGCGGCATCATCTGTAGGCGCTGTGCGAGACTTTTTCAAAAGATTTTTCACTGAGACTTTCAGCACCCACACTGCCGTTCAGTCGGCCGATACCGCAGAGGCTCCCGAGACTATTGAGGTGGTTTACACTATTGATGTGCCTGAGGGGTTTGAGACAGTATTTGAAGAGCAGGCGGACGAAGTTACACAGTTTATGGTGCATGAATATGAAAAAGACGATAAGTATATCATTTTCTCACAGTATTCAAAAAAATCATTCAATGTTATGGTCGATACCGAAAATCAGACTATGGAGTATATTTCGGTAAATGGCAATGAGGGGTATATTATTCGGCTTGATGATGTTTCATTCTACATTTCGTGGGATAACGGTGACTATATATTCGATATCGAGGGTAATATTGGTAAAAATCAACTAATTGAAATTGCTGAAACTGTGAAAAAAGCAGAATAAAAAATATTTTGTCGATTTTGTGTCCCCAAGCTTCCCAGTAAAAGATTAAATTAACAGATGGATATAATTCATCTTAATTTATTATGAGAGGAGGGGCACACATGAAAAGACGTATATCGGCATTTATGCTTATCATCACTATATTGTCAACACTTTGCGGAGTGACGGTTTGTGCGGTTGAACCAAGGTATTCCTATACAACCACTGCAACAAGCACACTGTATATTTCATCAAATACAGCGTACTGCAAGAGCAAGGCGAGAGGAAAAACCACTGCAACCAAAATTGAAGCTGTTCAGTATCTGGAAAAGAAAAGTGGCAGTAAATGGTATGTAGTGACTGACGGCACATGGACTGATTCGGTGAATGATAGTCTGCTGATTGTCAGCAACAACAAAAGCGGACTTACCAGCGGTACATACCGTGTGAGAACTGTGTTTACAGTTTACAGCGGCAGCAAGAGCGAAAAAGTTACTGCGATCAGCAAGGAAGTAACGATTTGACGCAAATTTTTTTCCAAGGCAGACCGAGACAGATGCGAAGTGTGTCTGTTTCGGGTTTGCTCCCTGATTTAAGCACATTAAACGAACATAAGCATAGGGGGATATTACAATGATTCAAGAAATTGCGTTTTACAACAGTACATCTTGAATAGCAGAATATAGTTTTCCTCCGATATTTTGAAAGGAACGTTAAAATGAAAACATTAAACCGTGTGAAGAGCATTATAATGGCATTAGCTGTAGCTGTATCAATTTCTACAAGTTTAAATGTGTCTGCTGAGAGTGAATACGCTAATATTGAACCTATTTCTTACACTGATACTGAAAGCCGATTAGCTGCAAGCAATGTATGGCATACATTACCAAATTTTCCGCAGATGAAACAAAAAGGTAAATATGATTGCTGGAAAACCTGCATTCAGTCTGTGATTTCTTTCAGGTATGGCTATATTCCAACAAACAATAGCTTTGTACAGGCAGGAGCTGAGTATTTTAATACAACAGGAAGACAGCCGTTTTATGCTGAAGGGCTTTCTGACGCAAATCCTAATCCCAATGTTATGGATGTCCCATTAAATCACGAAGCACTTCCGTTTATGATTGGATATTTCCATGGATTTCCTTTGGGCGGAGTATATAATAGCAGATTAACAAACGCTCAAATAAAGGAACAGATTGATAAACGAATGCCCGTTATTATAACTTTGTATAAGAATGACGGTAACGTTGTCGGACAACATGATGTTGTTCTTATGGGTTATTCTACATCTTCGGCAAATCCAAATCAGATGACTAAGATTGCAATTATGGATCCAACTACAGGATCAATATGCACTGCTTCACTTCCGACTTCAGGCGGTGATGTAACATTTATTGCTAATGGCTCAGGCGAAACACATACATATGTTTGGAGTAAGTCTATTGTTTTATAACATATAAAGGAGACTAACTATGAAAAAGCTTATTTGTTTGTTGGCATTTGTATCGGCAGTGTGCCTGTCGGCATTTGCATTATCAGCATCTGTGTATGCGGACAATGATAATTTCACGGAAAAGTACATTGAAAAGTATCTGTCCGAGAACAGAGCGGATATAACATCGAAAATATCCGATAAGCTGGACGAGGTAAACGAAAATTCCGTAAACACAGTTTCGGGTACTATTGACATCAGAGAGCCTTTTACAATGCCCATATACCGCTGCTATTATGATGATGTTAAAATGAGCTCGGGTGATGAGATGTACTCGGTGATATCCTGTGAAGATCAGGCACTGGGTCTGCTGAAATTTACCCGCAGCATTACGGAAACGCCCGACGGCAGAGATGAGGAAAAGGTATATACTGATTTCTACTACCTGTCCGAAAGCAGCTGCCGTTCGCTTTCAGACGGTATATCTTTCTTTTACCTTTCAAGAGAGGGGACAGATGCAATAAATGATTTGGACGGAGGAGTAAGCACCACAGGAATATTTTCTGCTGCAAAATGCGGAAAGGCAGCGGGAGTATATTACAGCTGCGATGACATATATTCCGAAGAGGTGCGGAACGAATACGAAAACTATATCGGTCTTTCAGGCATAACACCGGATTATAAATTGCTTTCGGATAAAAACAATACACTCACAAACTGCGGCAGCATGATGTCTTTTTACTATAAAATCAAGGACACTGCAATGAAGCTTGGAAAAGATCAGCTTTACCGTATTCGCAGCAAGACAGGTGAGTATCTGACAGTAAGGTCGGGAAAGTTCTGTATGTCCGAGCTTTCAGACAGTGAGTCACAGTATTTTACAATAATAAAGAATGGCAAGGGCGGATATACCATTTCGCCTGCGGGAGAGAAAAGCTCGCTGTCATGCCGCAGCGGAAACAGCATTGAAATAAACACGTCATACTACGGCGAATATTGCTCCGTTATCGGTGTAAGAAGCGGTGACAGATTTATTGTTCTGACAATAAACAAGCAGGGCAAGCTTGTTTTTGCGAAATATCATTCCGATAAATATGATTATTACACTCAGGACTGGTATTTTGAGGCAGTGTGAGCATAGCAAAACCTATCAGATAACAGGAGCAAAAAAATGAAAAAGTCTATCGGATATACCATCATCGCAGCCGCACTTCTGCTTGCCGCCTGTGGGAGCGGGACAGATGAACAGGTAGTAAGCTGTTCAGCCGAAAGTGCATTGACCGAAAGTACCTCCGTTACAGATACGGTCAGTGAAACTTCCTCAGACTATGACAATGCCATAGAGCAGGAATATGACGGGCGCATCACGCAGCTTATGGACGCCTTTGCCCAAAAGGACAAGGAAACATTGCGAATGCTTTGCTCTGCGGACAGTGCCTCGGCGTTTGATTTTATTGACGGAGTTGATATTTTGGGGTACAGCATTATTTCGTCGGAGATAATTGCAGGCTCCAACCCCTCGGATTTTTCAAAGACCTATCATATCAGCGTTAATGTGACCGAAAGCGATGACGGGCGCTTTGAAAAAGGTGAAAATCTTTGGACGGTGACTGCTCTTGACCCTCTTGGAGAATACTCCCTTTTCGGAGCGCTTTCCATGAATGGAGAGGAACGGGAAAGTATCCGCTTGCTTGAGAGAAACGGCAATGTTTCCGATAAGGTGCGGTTCTGCTATGAGTGCATGGTGGAGCTGGAGCCTTACATAAGATATTCCGAGCCGATTGCAAAGGACGATGCCTTTTACAGCTCCCTTGCAAGATTTCTTGGCAAGTTTACCGAGTACAGTGCGGATAATTTCAACCATGCCGCTCAGAAATATTTTGGCATAGACGCAGGCTTTGATGATGATAATATACAACCGCTGTGGATTGGCGCTTATGAAAAGGAGGCTGTTGCGTATGAAGATGAAAACGAAGTCATCATTGATTTTTATGCCGATGCACTTTTGCTGACAAAAGCCTGCACTGTTAAATTCACCCTTGATGATACTGACGGATATATCCGCCTTGACGGCACGGAAGTGACATATGATTCGGGACTGAAAATAGCATCATATACTACATAAATTTCAGAAAGCAGGGCGGCATATGAGCGGAACAGCATTAAAGATCATTGCTTTCAGGATTGGTGAAAAATAATATGACCCATAATAATCTCAGGCTGACGGACATTAGTATTTCGTCAGCCTGAGCTTTATTTTACCCTGACCGATACTTATAAAACGGTTGCAATTTCCGCAGCGCTATGATATAATGATAAAATACGATATTATGCAAAATTCAATGAAACCGTTAAAACAGAGGAATTTTTATGCCGAACACCGAAAATGAGCTTATCCATATTGAGGGCACTGTGGAGACCGTTTTGTTCTGCAATGAACAGAACGGCTATATCGTCCTCGACCTTGACACTGGCGGCGACTATGTTACCGTGGTGGGTGAGCTGGGAACTATCGAAGAGGGCGAGGAGCTGCGGCTCACGGGAAAATATGTCACTCACCCCAAATTCGGCGCTCAGTTCAGGGCAGAGGCCTGCGAGCGGAAGCTGCCTGCCACTGAGACCGCCATACTGAAATATCTTTCCTCGGGAGTTATAAAGGGCATCGGCCCCACCCTTGCAAAGCGCATGGTGGAGGAGTTCGGCGACAAAACTCTGGAGGTCATTGAAAACACCCCCGAGGATCTTATAAAGGTCAAGGGAATGTCCGCCAAAAAGGCTGACGAGATATCACAGGAATTCAGGCGCATTTTCGGCATACGTGCGCTGATGATATTCCTTGCGGGCTACGGAGTTTCCCCCTCTGTGGCGGTGTCCGCATGGAAGCGGTGGGGGCAGTTTGCGGTGGAGCAGATAAAGGCGAACCCCTACATTCTCTGCTCCCAGGGCATTGAGCTGGAATTTTCCAAGGCTGAGGAAATGGCAGCAAAGCTGGAGATACCCAAGGACAGCCCGGGACGCATAAGGGCGGGCATTTGCTATATCCTTACCCACAATGCTTTTAACGGTCACACCTGTCTGCCGGAGGACAGGCTGAAAGAAACTGCCGTAAAGCTGCTGGACGTGGGCGAAGAGGTGTTTGACGATAATCTTTCCGCTGCCTGCGATGATGACGAGCTGTGCGTTTATGACAAGGACGGCAGGAGCTTTGTATTTTTGCAGGACTTTTTCCGTGCAGAGCAGTACATAAGCACCCGACTTTCCGTGATGAACGACTGCTTCAAGGACACGGGAACGGATTACAGCAAGCTTATCGACATTGAAGAGAAAACAAAGATAATCACCTATGCGGACAAGCAGAGAGAGGCTATATCTCTTGCACTTTCAAAGGGTTTTCTTATCCTGACGGGCGGCCCCGGTACAGGTAAGACCACTACCCTCAAAGCTATAATCTCTCTTTATGAGCAGAGGGGCATGAAGGTGATGATAACTGCTCCTACAGGACGTGCGGCGAAGCGTATCGCCGACCTGACGGGATATCCCGCCAAGACCATTCACCGCCTGCTGGAAGTGATGTACGACAAGTCGGGGCAGCTTAAATTCAAGCACAACGAGCAGGATCCCGTTTCCTGTGATGTTATGATAATAGATGAGATGTCCATGGTAGATACTTTGCTTTTTGAGTCGCTGCTCAGGGCTTTAAAGCTTTCGTGCAGGCTCATAATGGTAGGTGACAGCGACCAGCTGCCCTCGGTGGGGGCGGGAAATATCCTGAAAGACATGATAGACAGCGGCAGGCTGACTGTTGTTGCCCTTAACGAGATATTCCGACAGGCTCAGCAGAGCTGTATCATCACCAATGCCCACAAGATAGTGAACGGCGAGGAGCCTGACCTTTCCCGCAAGGACAGCGACTTTTTCTTTATGCAGCGCCTTGATGCGGAGGGGGCGGCAGTGACTGTCACCGAGCTTTGCAGCAGGCGGCTTCCCGATGCTTACGGCTATTCTCCGCTGGATGATATTCAGGTGCTGTGTCCCTCACGAAAGGGCATACTGGGTTCGGTGGAGATGAACAAGATGCTCCAGAGGGTGCTCAATCCCCCGAAAAAGGAGCTTTCCGAGGTAAAGGGCATACTTTTTACCTTCCGTGACGGCGATAAGGTGATGCAGACCAAAAATAACTACGATATTGTCTGGAAAAAGGACGGCGAGAACGGCACGGGAATTTTTAACGGCGATATCGGCACTATAGTAAAGGTGAAGCGTGGCGAGGGCACGGTGGTCATCGACTTCGAGGGGCGCATTGCGGAATACTCCCTTGAAATGCTGGAACAGCTGGAGCTTGCCTATGCCATTACCGTTCACAAGAGCCAGGGCAGCGAGTTCACGGCAGTGATAATCCCGCTGCTTGGCGGATTTGACAAGCTTTATTACAGAAATCTCCTTTACACGGCGGTAACGAGAGCCAAAAAGATGCTTATAATCGTCGGCTCCAAATCCATTGTGGAGAAGATGGTGCATAACGACAGGCGCACGCTCCGCTACACCTGCCTGCGGCATATGATAGAAAGCGAGCTGGGCTGATATGGACAGGCGCATTATTGCGGGGGACGATGTTTTTTCAAATTGCTTTTCGAGTGCTTTTAAAAGCAATTTGAAAGCCTATCTGCTTGACCTTGCCTTTCCAAACCGCTGTCCTTTCTGCGGTGAGTTCATTGCCTATGATATTCTGTGCTGCGAAAAGTGCTTTCATGAGGCTCTGTGGGCTGATGAAAATATATGCACAGGCTGCGGGAAATCGCTCCTCAAAGGCTGCATATGCGGAAATGTGAGCGATGACGGCTGCTATACGGCGGCATATTATGCGGATAGCGTAAGGGACTGTATCCACAACCTTAAATTCCACGGCAACACAAACGGTGCCGACATATTCGGCAGGGTGCTGCGTGACAGACTGGAAACGGCCGGCGTTTTGAGCGGTATTGACCTTATAGTCCCCGTTCCCATGACATCAAAGCAGAAGCGTGAGCGTGGATATAATCAGGCGGAGCTTATTGCAAGGGCGATATCGGCAGGCGAGGTGCCTGTGGAAGATGTGCTTTGCAGAA
>ULUA01002269.1_pt1 | contig 21475 bp, 15 predicted proteins | sample 1958081 | NCBI WGS metagenome assembly ULUA01 (sample SAMEA4835748, study PRJEB28245) | human gut metagenome | biome: gut microbiome; material: fecal sample | place: Denmark | collected 2008
CGAAGCCGTACATTGCGTCCAAAGGATTACCTATCGTCATTCTTCCTCTACACAAAGATGAGAAACGTCGCCGGCCTTTCCACTACCGATGCGCAGAAGTCCTCCGATATGCTGCTGAAATGCCGCTATATCGATGAGATGACCGACAGCAAGGGCGTGGTCTTTGCCACCGGCACTCCCGTTTCCAACTCCATGACCGAGCTGTACACCATGATGCGGTATCTGCAGCATGACACCATCAAGGGTAAGGGCTTGGCGCATTTCGACTGTTGGGCGTCCACCTTTGGTGAGACCACCACGGCCATTGAGCTTGCGCCCGAAGGAACCGGCTACCGTGCCAGAACTCGCTTTGCGAAGTTCTTCAATCTGCCGGAGTTGATGAACCTCTTCAAAGAGGCTGCAGATATCAAAACAGCCGATCAGCTGAACCTTCCTACACCGACGCCCATCTACCACAATGTAGTGGCTCAGCCTACGGAAATTCAGCAGGCTATGGTGCAGGAGTTATCCGAACGAGCTGCCAAGGTTCACGCCGGTATCGTAGATCCCGCGACCGACAACATGCTCAAGATTACGTCCGATGGCAGAAAGCTTGGTCTGGATCAGCGTGTCATCAATCCGAATCTGCCCGACGAACCCACCAGTAAGGTCAATATGTGCGTGGATAATATCTTCCGCATTTGGGACGAAGGACAGGCGGACAAGCTGACCCAGCTCGTGTTCTGTGACCTCAGCACACCGAAAGCTGCGCCGAGCAAGAGAGCGGCAAAAGCAGCAGCCGGAAATCTGGACAGCCCTGAGCTTCACGCTCTGGAAATGCTGGCCGAGAAGGACGGTACTCCTGATGACACCAATTTCACTGTCTATGATGACATCCGTGAAAAGCTCGTCGCCAGAGGTATCCCGCGAGAACAAATCGCCTTTATTCATGAGGCAAACACCGAAGCCCGTAAGAAGGAGCTGTTTTCCAAAGTTCGCTCCGGTCAAGTGCGTGTGCTCATGGGATCAACCTTCAAGATGGGCGCTGGCATGAACGTCCAGGACCGACTTGTGGCGCTTCATGACCTGGATGCGCCTTGGAGACCCGGCGATCTGGAACAGCGTTCCGGTCGTATCATCCGTCAGGGTAACATGAATCCCGAAGTCCACATCTTCCGATATGTGACAGAAGCGACCTTTGATGCCTACCTCTGGCAGACCCTTGAGAACAAGCAGAAGTTCATCTCGCAGATCATGACCAGCAAATCCCCTGTTCGCGCCTGCGACGATATCGATGAAACGGCGCTGTCCTACGCTGAGATCAAAGCTCTGTGCGCCGGTGATGAGCGTATCAAAGAGAAGATGGATCTCGATGTGGATGTCGCCCGCTTGAAGCTGATGAAGGCCAATCATCAGAGTCAGCAGTATCGTCTGGAGGACAACCTCCTTCGTTTCTTCCCGGAGCAGATTGAGCAGAACAAGGGCTTTATCGCAGGCTTTGAAGCCGATATGAAGACCCTTGCCGAGCATCCCCATCCCGATGATGGCTTTGCTGGCATGACAGTTCGCGGAGATGTGCTTACTGACAAGGAGAACGCCGGCGCAGCACTTGTGGATGCGTTTAAGGAGGTCAAGGGCTTGGAGCCTGTGCCTATCGGCAGCTATAGAGGCTTTCAGATGTCTCTGACCTTGGAGGATTTCGGTCGAGACTATGTGCTGACCCTTAAAGGACAGATGTCCCATCGTGTCACCCTGGGCAAAGATCCTCGTGGCAATCTGACACGAATTGACAACGCCCTGAACGGCATGACTGACCGTCTCACGACCGTTCGGAGTAAGCTCGACAGCTTGTACTCCCAGATGGAAACAGCCAAGGCAGAGCTTGGCAAGCCGTTCCCGCAGGAAGAAGAGCTGCGAGTAAAATCCGCACGACTGGCAGAGCTGAACATCGCTCTGAACATCGACGATAAGACGCCGTTGGAAGCTATGGTGGAAGATGCTCCGAGAGCGGAGATCGCCAAATCCACCAAACCCTCTGTTCTGCAGAAGCTCCACTCTTATGGTGCCCCCAGCAAAACAGAACCGAAAAAATCCGTTGAGGAGGTACGCTGATGGATCATGAAAAAATGACGGTGCTCGTTATCGAGCCCGAAAAGAAACCCTATGCAAAAGACATCTCTTCTGGATTGGCATCCTTGCAGAAGGAGGTAGGCGGCTACATTCAGGCCGTCTATCCCTTTGATGATCCTGTTGCCATCATCTGCGATGAGGAAGCGAAGCTGACCGGAAAGGAATTGAATCGAGCACTCCGTGATGAAGATGGTCAGATTTACGACATTGTGGCTGGCACCTTTTTGGTCGCCGGCCTGGGTGAAGAAGATTTCTGTTCTCTCACCCCGGAGCAGATCAAGAAGTTCTCCGATATGTATAAGACTCCGGAAATGTTCCTGCGTCTGAATGGCAAGCTCATGGTTCTTCCCATGGAGGAAAAACGAGAGCTTGCAAAAAAGCCCTCTGTTCTGCAGAAACTCAATGACCTGAAGGACAAGGATGCTCCCGCTGGAATCAAGAAGCCCCATTCCAAGGAGGAACGCTGATATGAGTGCAGTCAACGAAGAACTGAACATGAAGGTTTATGAAAAACTCTTTGACGAGCAGGAGAAATTCAAAGAATGGCTGCTTACGCAACCTCCGGAAGAAATCCTGAACCATGCTTATGAGTACACCGTCCGACAGGATATCGTGCTGGCTATGGAGTACCACGATCTGAGTGACGATCAGTGTAGGGCGTTACTGTCTTCGCCCGCGCCGCTGGACGAGATCTGCCGCGACTTTGAACAAATCGAAGGCGATCACATGGATGTGATCCGCGGCTGTATCGAGACCAGGGCCAACGATATCATTGAGGCTCAGGCAGAAGCTCTTCGGGTTTTGCCGGTGTACGCTGAGACCGCAGCATACGCCAGAGAGCACGGCGAGCGTGATCTGTATCAGCAGTCCATGAACGCCAATGTCATGTGCAGAACGGCTATCGAGGATGCGATTCACGACCACTATCAGGATAATCGACTTAGTCCTGACGGTGCCATGGATGTCCTGAAACGATTCGGTGTTGAGCGAACCTGTTACGTCCTCGCGGCTACTGTGCAGGATAAGGATTGGGATGGACGTATCTCCACCAAAAACAAAGAATGGGCTAAGGGATTTGATATCCCGCAGGACAAGACAGCCTGGAACAGCGCCTCCTACCGGCGCTTTGTTGTCGGCAATGTTCACCCCGGCTTGATCGATTTGTTTGTCAATCAGGTGCGTTGGGGCGTTGAGCAGATGAAGGAGCGCAAGCCCTCCGTTCTCAAAAAACTGAAGGATGCACAGGCTGTGGAAACGCCCAAGCCTGCCGTAAAGCAGAAGGAGGCGGAGAGATAAATGGCAAATCGCAAACGCCCCATTCAAGTCAAATTTCGCTGTACGCCCGAAGAACGGGCTTTAATCGACAAGCGCATGGAGCAGGTAGGTACCATGAACATGGCGGCCTATCTGCGTAAAATGGCTATCGACGGATACGTGGTCAAGCTGGAGCTGCCCGAACTCCGTGAGATGGTCTCCTTGCTGCGCCGATCCAGCAACAATCTCAATCAAATTGCCCGGAGAGTCAATTCCACAAACCGCGTCTATAACGAGGATATCCAGGAGATCCTCCGCACTCAGGAAAAGCTGTGGGAGATAGCTAACACCGTTCTGTCAAGCCTCGCTTCCATCAACTGATGCCGCGACAACGTTGCTGAGCTTCTGCGTCTGCGGTAGAATGTAGATAGAAAGATAGGAGGGATTTTCAATGAAGTTCATTTTGAAGATATTGTTTGCTCCCATAGTCGCAATCCTGGCCATAATCGCTTGGGTGTGTGGTCTTACGCTGAGTATGTCCGCATGGGTCTTTGGTATTATCGGTACCATCCTCGGCATCCTCGGTCTGGCCGTTTTACTGCTTGACAGCGTGACCAACGGAATCATCATCCTCGTGATTGCATACCTCGTAAGTCCTGTTGGTCTGCCTATGATGGCAGCATGGATGATCGGCCAGCTGCAGAAGCTTCGTTACTTCTTGCAGAGTGCGGTTTATGGATAAGACGTAACTTCTGTCCAACCTGGACAGAAGTGGAATCGGACGGGCGTGGCTTCGGCTGCGCCCGTCTTTTTCTGTTTTAGGAGGTGATTGAATATCGCTACGACACGCATAATCCCAATGCACATCACAAAGGGAAAAACCATCGCACAGTGCATTTCCGACAGAACGGAGTACGCCATGAATCCGAATAAGACCAACCATGGCGAGTTGATCTCTTCCTATGCCTGCGACTATCGCACGTTGGATTCAGAGTTTGCCCTATCAAAACGAGAGTACCGTTTTTACACTGGCAAGGACGAGCGGAACAATATCATTGCTTATCAAGTTCGCCAGTCCTTTAAGCCCGGAGAAGTTACACCCGAAGAGGCAAACCAGATCGGTTATGACTTTGCCTCTCGTTTTCTCAAAGGTAAGCATGCCTTTGTGGTATGTACGCACACAGACAAGGCCCACATCCATAACCACATAATTTGGAACTCCACCACGCTTGACTGCAAAAGAAAGTTCAGAGATTTCCGCAGATCCGGCAAGGCTGTTGCGCGGCTCAGTGATCTTATATGCATTGAGCACCAGCTTTCCGTTATTGATAATCCGAATCGTGGCAGCAGCGCCTATAACAAGTGGCATGGCTTTAAGGGAAAACAGTCGAATCGTGAATCTTTGCGAATTGTCATTGACGAAGCACTAGTGCAAAAGCCTCACGACTTTGATGCCTTCCTTGCGCTGCTTGCCGCAGAGGGGTTCCGTGTAAAACAAGGAAGACATCTTACCTTTGTTCATGCGGATTTCAAGCAAAACATCCGAATGAACACCCTTGGCGAAGAGTATTGTGAAGATGCGATCCGTGCTATCATCAAGGGACAAAGAGTGCATTCTCCCAAGAAGCGCCGTGCTGTATGGGATGCAAACCGCGCACAGAGTATCATTGATATCCAGGCTAAACTTGCTGCCGGCAAGGGGGAGGGATATCGCCGCTGGGCTACAGTTGAGAACCTGAAGCGCATGGCAAAAACCAAGCTCTATATGGATGAGCACGGTTTGAACTACGACGAAATGGCTGAGCGAAAGGAAGCATTGACCAAGAAGGAACGGAAACTTTCTGAGAGAGTATCGCAATCGCAGACACGCCTTGCTGAAATCAATGTTCTGAAAACGCATATCGTCAATTACTCAAAGACCAGGGATATCTACGTGGCTTACCGCAAGTCCGGTTATTCAAAAAAGTTCCTGGAAGAGCATGAGGCGGATATCATCATCCACAAAGCAGCGAAGAAGGCTTTTGACGAAATGGGCGTAAAAAAGCTGCCCACGATCAAGAGCCTGCAGGTAGAATTTGCGGATCTGCTTGCAACGAAAAAGGATGCGTATGCCGAACTCAAAAAGGTACGTGACGAGCTACGAGACCTGTCCGTGCACAAAGCCAATTACGAAGAACTGCGTGACCTCGAAGAACGAGAGCAACGCAAAGCAAAAGAGCATGGCCGTGATTAAACGGTCATGCTCCATTAGCGTCGGAACGATGCGTAGCCACAGATGGAATCTGTGTTGAAGGGTTTCAGGGATGTTGCCCTGACAAGCATTTAATCGGCCCTCGCTTCGGCGGGGCTGATTAAAAAGCACGAGTGGGTACCGCCGTGCCCTGCTTGCCAAGTATGTTTCTTTGGTCTACGCAAGTTCATTGTCTTGGAACTGCTTTGCTTTGACCTCTGCCTGAGAGGGAGTGTAGGACACTCCCATCTCAATCAGTGCTTGCTTTGCTCGTTCCAAATACAGTCTGGTACACCAAATACGAACAGCTTCTGTTGGATGAACCAAAGGCACGTTGCCATAGTCAGGATGTTCCATGGTGTTCTTCAGGTGCCCGATTTGATTTTTCAGCCCACGAATTGCAGACAGAATTTCCTTTTCGGACTTTCCCTTTAAGTACAGCTCAAAATAGCTTTCAGGACTAATCATCATATCGGACACCTCCAATCTAAGTATTACCTAATGTCGCGTGCCCACATAGCTAACTCAGCCTTGGATGCAGACACATCAAAGATCCTGCCGGTCTTCAGAACGGATGCTGGGCAGCTGGGCTGTAGATACTTGTTTGTATCACCCATATCGCTGCCTCCAGAAGTTGCAAACGGGATAATTGTTTTTCCGCTTAGATCATAGCTCTCCAAAAAGGTGTTGATGATGGTAGGAGCAATGTACCACCAAATCGGGAAACCAACAAAGATGGTATCGTAGTCCTCCATATTGTCGCGCGTCCGCCCAACAGCAGGACGAGAGGCCTTATCTGCCATCTCAATGCTGCTTCTGGAGGACTTATCCTGCCAATTCAGGTCTGCATCGGTATACGGGACCATTGGTTCAATGGCAAACATATCTGCGCCGATTGCATCGGCAAGGTTTTCTGCAACCTTGGCGGTAATGCCGGTAGCAGAGAAATATGCAACAAGCTTTCTCTTCATCTCTACACATCCTTATGTATTCTTAATTACCTACCGTTATTAAGCATCTTTAAGTGAAACCACAACTTCTCCACCAAATGTACTTACAGTAAATCTATCGTCCATCATAATATGCTCTTTGCTTACAGTATAATCAAATAAGAAAAGGAGACCCATGTCGTTCAGCTCGGTAAAGGAGTAGTAGCCGGCATCGTCAATCTTCATCGCAACAGAAAGCATAAAATCAACCACTTCATTGTTTGTGACGGACATCTTGCGAAGGACATATCTTGTTTTTGATGACGCTTCCAACAGTTCAAATTCTTTCAATGTGAGTGTAACACGGCGACAAGTGGTATCCAGGGCCCCTCGCTCACCCCATTCATCAAACAACTTCTGTTTAAGCATCGCATTAGTAACATCGTCATGAGATTCAAAAATGCGTCCCATGAACTTGCAGATATCTGCAACAACAGGGTATGCCAAATACAGAATACACAGGTTAATTGGAGCAAAATACTCCGGATATTTATCTATCAGACGCAGCGCTTCCCTCCGAATCGCAGGGAGTCCTTTGCGATCGTAGAACCACATGTTCATCAGTATTTCTCGTGTTTTACGAAGTCTTGTTGGACCATCGATTTCAAAACCCAGGTATTCGTTCAACTGCTCCTTAAAGTTAGCCTCGTCAAGATTTTCCTCTACAAGTTGGATGGTTTTCTTTATCCATTGAGGCTTTATACTGCAAGCAAATCCTACTGTTTTAGCCATTGTTGTCTACCGCCTTTATCTTAATAAATGGAACAATTACCTCGTCGATAGTAATGCCGCCATGGGTCATCACGTCTTCGCCTTTTGCATCGAAGGATTGACCAGCTTTACAGATAAGGTAGTCAAACTCTTTGCTCAAATAGTATTTAGGATAGTCAATAAGTTGGTGTTGCGATAAGAGCCCTTCTTTGTCCGCAAAATCCTTAAGGACAAGCATTCTTCGGCTTTTTGTCTCAGTTTCAACACCCGTCTTCATAAGCTTACCGGTGCCCTGGCAAGGAACATTTCCATGATCTGCCGTGACATATACATCGAAACCAGCCTTCAGTAATCTTTGTACAAGAGCGGCAAGCTTGGCCTGCTTCGCCATAACGGAGATGTCATTGTACATTCCAAGACGACCTTGTTTTTGGCCGTGAACCATATCGTCAATCTCATTTATGATAATTGCTCCGCACCTAATAACGGAACTGAAATCAACGTCGTATCCCCTTGCATACTCAATCTGCTCTGGCATATATCCCAACGACTTTGCACATTCCAAAAATTCTGTTTTTTCCTTGCTCTGCTTCCACGGTTCAAAAAGTTGACTAGGATACTTATTGGATAGCAAACATTGCCGCGATACTGAAGTAGTAGTAGGAATCATCGCAAACATATTGGTCTTCTCGTAAGTAATATTTGAAAAAGATCCGGAGAGGATATCCCAATCGAATTGCGACATGCCATCCATTACGATTACCACGAACTTCTCGCTTTGATCCCGCATATACTCCATTGCTTTGCTGACAAGTACAGGAGTGTCTTTCGACATTTTCGCAGACAACTTTCCGAAAGAAGATAGAATAAAATCAATAAACGCTGGCTGAATGTGTTCTGTCTGAGCAGGAATGTCGTATTGAGTGGCCATAATATCGATAGTGGCTTTTGCTTCCGAGATTTGAAACCAATCTACGTAACCAGAAGCAGAGGAAACCATATCAGTAAGCGTCTTGACAGAGGCTGCGATATACTGCCTTACATTGTCCTTACCGTACACATCTCTTTGTATGAACTGTTCTGTAAGCTGCGAAATGTGAAAATCAGAAAAGCAATTTCTATACGCAGAACATAGCAAATCCAGATTTATAGATTGCGCTTTTTGTAAGACTGTTGAATTGAGGCGAGGGAAAAGTTTTGTATACGAAACCTCGAACATTGAGAAAACAACTCTTACATCATAAGGAACATAGGCATCCGCTTTAACAATTACGGCATATTTTTCTGTGCTGCTTTTGATTTCATCGAAATGGAATATACGAAAATGGAGATCGTCTATATAGCGGACTACATTGAAGCCGTGCGCAACAAAGCAGCTGCTGTAATGAGTGCGATCCTCCAAATTGTCGCAATCAACAAGCATTATTCTATTCAAATACTGAGCTGCAGACTGCTCATACACATAGCGTTCAAACACAGGTCACGCCTCCAATACTGTTAGATTTACCAACCGGAAATCCGGGAACACATTTTTTCCGTTACGATAAGCTTCCTCAATTTCCTGCCTTTCCTGAGACAAGCGACGCAGCCTAGACTGTTTGATGTTGTCAATGCCAATCTGTTCAGCTGCTTCTGTACGCAATTTAAGGGCATACATATACTTTGTATAGCTTTCTTCATTTCGCTGTAAAAGCTTATCTCTTAGCTCAACGAATGTATCGTAAGAGAAGTCCATGCACAGTTTTTCAAGCCTTTCGTAACCATCTTGCGAAATGTTAGGGATGCTTCGAACAGAGAGCTTTGAATTTGGATCAAGAAATACATCCATAATTCGTTTACCTGCCATAGGCCGCAACACGAAATTGTTATTCACAAAGACCGGAATATACCGACGATCACTTTCGTTATCAGAGAGCGATAGCTCCCAAATCATAAAGTAGCCGGCTTCGTTCGGGAAATTTTTAATTGAAACTGAAAGAATCGGAGAGAAACGATCCTGCCCAATTTCACTATTCAAGTGTCTGGTAACCCTTTCGTCGTTGATTCCGACACGATCAATTATACTGAGCTGACCACCTTGCCACTGTTCGTAATAGCACAGAAGTTCTCTCAAGGCTTCTTCAACATCAAAGTTAGATTCGGCACCAACCAGCGTAGTCAAATCTTTTTCTTCTCGAATTACACTCTTATATTTCTTTGCATTGGCCAATTGCTGTTTCATTTCAGCTTCAACCGGATACAAAGCCTCAGCAATTTTGCTTGGATGGCTGATAGAACGCATATAGACGTCCGTAAAATCACACTCGGCAACTTCACTGTCAAGAACATCAGAATACTTATCAACACCCATTTCCTTAAAAATCACAGAAAGCTTATCTTCAAGGACTTGTCTAACACGGTTTTCAACGGTATCGCCAACTATGAAATTGTAGATGTTTACATCTCTCTTTTGACCAATTCTGTCAGCACGTCCGCATCGTTGCTCGATCTTCATCGGGTTCCAAGGCAAATCATAGTTGATAATGATATTTGAAAACTGCAGGTTCAAGCCTTCTCCGCCCGCATCAGTGGAAATAAAGATATTTGCACGGTCTCTGAAGTCTCTCAACGCATCGTTTCTCTCATCAATGCTCATGCTGCCATTCAGGGTTGATACAGTATAGCCACGATCCAGCAGTATTTTCTCGATGTATCTTTGTGTCGCAACAAATTCTGTGAAGATGATTATTTTTTGATCGCGATCACACGAAAGGATTTCATCAATTGTATCTAGGAGCCTCTCAATTTTTACATCCGGATGCTGGAACTCGGCTTGTTTTGCTACAGCGATAATATGTTCCAGCTCAAGGATCTCATCGCTGAGATCAAGGGAAATGGCCTCAAGTGCTTCCTCTACGCCATCTTCGATATCGAGATCTGCAATATCTGCTTCAGTTAAAGAACCAAGCTTAGTGCTCTGAGTCTTTAGGATATCGAGTCTTCGTTCGAGGCTTTGGCGAATGGCTGCTGTGCTGCTTGTTACCATGCGTTGCATGATAATGAGCAGGAAAATCAAGCACATATTTTTCCTGCGATTGCGCTGAGCCTTATTGTATGTTTTTGAAACATAGGAGGTTACAAGCTCATAGAGTTCACGCTGCATCGTATGCCGCTCATCCCAATAAAGCTCGACAAGATGCGTAATACGATTTTTGAAAAGATAGTTTCCGTTATTATCAATTGCTTCTCGTTTTTCCGTTCGGATAAGATACGGAGCAACTTGCTCCTTGACAATCGATCTTGCATTAGGGAATGCTTCTTCGTCGAGCAGTCTTACAAGACGCAAGAACGGCTCTGTTTTGCCATTATGTGGCGTTGCAGATAATAGAAGCAAATACGGACTTGCCTGGGCGAGCAGATTGCCCAGTTTATAACGTGCAACCTCTCCGGTTGATCCGGCTACTCTGTGGGCCTCATCAATTACGATCAAATCCCAACCGCTGTTAATGATCGAATAGATTCGTTCTTCGTTATACTTCGCTACTCGCTCATCAGACCAACCGGCATGACGCTCTATAGGCTTTATGGAGTCCATGGGGGAGATCACCAGGTCGTACTGACCATACACGTCATCATTATCAGTAAGACGGCGGATCGTATCGTAGTCTGAAGGAAGAATGACATTAAACTTCTCGTGGAATTTCTCCTGCATTTCAGACGCCCACTGTGTAACCAGACCGGTCGGACAAACTACAAGGACACGCTTTACAAGACCACGCGCTTTCAACTCTTTGATTACCATTCCAGCCTCAATGGTCTTACCAAGGCCGACTTCATCAGCAAGGATATAGCGGATCTTGTTGCTTTCCATAACGCGGTTGAGAACATGAAGCTGGTGAGGCAGCGGGATTACTCCGCTTGCGAGAGAGGAAAGAAGTCCTCCCGCTGTCTCATTACGAATCTTAGCCAGCAGTGTAATATAACGGAGATAGCTTTCGTCGTAAGTGTTAGTTCCGTGCTCAATATTCAGTTGTTCCTCAGAAGCTTTATAAACTGCGCCCGTGGCAGGATTGAAAACACGATAGGACACATAGCCCCATGCTTCAATCCGTTCCAAAATCTGAACACTTGCTCCGTTTGTGGAATCGAAAACCAAATCTCCAATTTGAAACATATTACATCCTCTTTTACTCAATGTACCATTTTTCCGAAATCTTGGCGTTTTCGCTATCAGGTTTAGGACAAGCTTCATTGAACTTTGTCAGTGTCGGTAAGTTGATAGCTGTTCCGAAAACCAATGCATGTCCAGTTTGCAAATAGGTAAGCCGATCAATCATCCCCTGATTGATATACGGCACCATTCTGGAGATGTACTGCAAATCATCAGGATTTTGAACCCGATGAATAATGAAATTACTACATTGAGAGACTACCGTTTTTGAAAGCTCGCTAGGTCTCTGCGAAGAAATACCAAGCAGGAGTCCGTATTTTCGGCCCTCTTTTGCAATCCGTTCGAAGATGTTATAACCTAACGGGCCATAGTTGCTCTCATTTCGAATAAAGCGGTGTGCTTCTTCAATAACAAAATTGATAGGCATGTCCGCTTTTTCTTTTCGACGTTTCAAATAATCTAACAGCAGCTTGGCAAGCACCTTGGTGACAACTTCTGCTGAGGAATCGTCTAGCAAACTAACATCAATATTCACAATCTGGTTTTTGCCGAGTATGTTATCGATATACTCGTCCAAAGACTTATACTCCGTTTTTACCAGGATTTTTCCCTGTATTCCGTCTTGTATAGCTTGTAGGCGTGTTACAAGCGTAGAAGTATACTCCTGGATTCGTTGCGAGCTGATGCTTCCCTCGTATAAGGTCGCAAATTGAACGGCCTCATAGAATTCACGAATGGAATAGCATACCGTCGCATTACGAGGAACAATATCAACAACATTGGGTTTAACAAAAGCCTGCAAATAGGTAATCGTTGATTCTTCGTCAGCAAACTTTCCGTAGCTAATTCCTATTGCTGCTCGTAATGTACCTCTTCCAATTTTTGTATCAGCATTTATCTCTTTTGTTCCAAACTGGGAGACAATACTGATTATTTTATCGGATTTAGATGAAGAAGTATCAGAACTATTCAGTATACCAAGCAGTACACTCGCAAGTATGTGGTTCTTTACTGCATCATCCTGATTATTTTCATCATAGAAAATTTTTGCAATATCAACTGCACGTCTTAGAATCGGCACCTGCGTTTTTTCTGTTGCGTGAAGCAGTATTGCCCAATCATCTGCTGTCAAGGCCCATGCAGGGATTTCCAAATGAAGTGGGTCAGACGTATCATCGGTAGCAACAAAGTTCTTTACCGACAAGTCACTGTTCCAGAAATCGACCATGCTGAATGCTTGCTGATATTCACCGTTTGAGTCGATAAATACAAACTTTGCGCCTTTTGCAGCATAGTTTTCCTTGAGGAAGATTTCTTGCATTATTGTAGCGATGGTATTTGATTTACCGGCACCGGTGTTGCCAAATACTGCAAAGTGGAAACCAAAGAACTTATCAATATTGACCTTCACCGAATAGTCCGGGAAAATTACAGAGCTTCCAATTTTAAGCAACTTTGCACGTGTGTTCTTATCGTCATCAGATACAGCTTCTTCGTCATTTATAACTTCCAACATGATCTTGAGATCTGCTTGAGAAATAATATCGACTTCTGAGAAAATCAGTGGCATTTTAGACACACCAAAGCAAAACCGACCAGCTATGATTTCTCCGACGAGGTTGATATAAGCTTGCCGGCTGCTGTTTGGTTTGTTCATTTCGGAACTGCCATATTGAGGCTTTTCATCAACTCCTGTGATCTCGCCAATGATGGTACGGTTTATATCATGAATGGATATGTAAGAACCTACTTCGCCAACAAAACGAATTCCGTCATTTGTATTGATATAGTTCCCAAGGCCAGAGTAAATCTCGGCAACAATCCCTCTCTGGCTTACCGAAATCAGTTTGCCAATACTTCGACTATTCATCTCACACCGACCTTTCGAAGTCAGCAATAGATGCAGAAACAGGAACCGTCTGCAGTCCCTCTAATACGTCCGGATGAACAGGAGGAAGAGCGCAGTCAACAAAGTTCTTGAAGTAGTGGATTTTATCGTCGGAGTTATAGACTGTAATACGAGAGTCACCCATTTTGATAAGTTTATCAATGTTTGGGCCACTACCAAAAACCACCAGTCTATAGGATGGTACCGCCAGACCGTTCAGAATAATTCTGTTGATATGGTCGTCGCTGAAGCTGTATCCCAATACAACAAGAACGCTATTCTTTTGTACGATTCGATTTTCCATTGTCCGGAACAAATCTGAGTAGGGTTCCATGAGAGTTGTACGATCCTTGAGCGGAGTCGGGTATATCATTACGGTTTCATCATCCTTGATGTCAGCATAATGCTGTTCCCAAATCTCATTCTCCTTCCGTACCCACGAAATTGAACCGTGTATTTTTACCAAGTTGAAGAAAGAAGATACACGCTCCCACACATCTTTAGTGAGATTCATGTTTTCCACATACATATAGTTATAGCTTACCGGATTGAATTTCCGCTTATATGTACCAGAAAAGCCGTTGTTGTACGGGAAGCCTAATTCGTCCAAAGCAATCTCATTGAAGAGATCATAGTTGGTGGTAAAAATACTGATTGGCGCTTTCCTGGATCTTTGTGTGATTTTAGTATAAAAGCCTTTGTAGATGGCTTTAACTTCTTCACTAGGAATGCCAAGCGCAATTTGCTTTCTGATGAAGGAGCGAACAGTTTTCATTTTGTCGGTTATACCAGGTTCGATTTCTCGAACCTGGTTAACCACATGAATAGCGCCTAAAACCTCAAGCATCTTTTCAAGGTTCTGATCAAATTGCCCGTTTAGAGCTTCGCCGGCAACCTCAAAATCCGGATGTTCTTCGAAAAACGAACGGTATAGTGCAGCCATGCCGGGAATGCCGGTTTCTTTGCCGTCCACGATGTTACTGGAACAGCCCGCACCGACTAGAAAGCTGAGGTTATCCATCTGGAGATACTGAGCCATTTCAGCCTGCAGCGTTTCTTTTGATATTTCTTTTTTCTCACCGCCACAATAGCGGATAACCTTATCGGTAGCCATAGGACAACCTCCTTGTCTGATTTACACTCTGCTCAAGCTGATATCGTAGTACATGAGCAGATTCTGATCTTCCTGGATGGTTTCTTCAGGAAGGCGTTCGGCAATACGGACAATAGTAGCATAGTCCTTATCCTTCCAGAGCTTAGCAAAACCAGCACGGATAGCTTCGGAACGGAATACTTTAAGCTTACCCTTAGAAGCCAGATACTCTTGGAACTCCTTGAGCAGGTTTTTCTCACGAAGTTTCGCAATGTCGCCACTCTTAGTCAAATCAGGAATGTACCACTTTCCATCCTCGTCCTTAAGGAAATTTTCTTCAAGGATGGTCATCAATTCAGGCATTTTCTCGCGCTTATCTACCGACTTCATCTCTTGCATAAACTTAGGCATCAATTCGGCATATGTTTGAGGGCCTTCGCCACTATTGGAATCAAGTTGCTGGTACAGCCAACCAATTGCCGATTTTTCATCCGAGACAAACATAGAAAACTGAATTGCTTCAACTTCTGAAGTAGAGCGAGCCATATCATATTCGTTAACTTGATTTGGCAAGAAGTACATGCCGTCTCGCTTTAAGAATCTCTCGTCAAGTCCGCGATAAAAATCCGTGGCATCTAAAGGTACAGGAATGCCATTCATGATATGATACGCAACCATTCGGTCAAACAGTAAGAAAGACTGTCTCTCCGAAATCACTTCAATACGTCCCTTTTTCATAACCACAACCGGGATATTCTCCAAGTGCTGCCGAACAAAATCCCATGCCGTCTCTTGTGAACCTGCATGACTGAGCAAACCTCTTAAGAAACTATCTTTGGGCTTGTAAGCGGAGATAACCAGATCTTGCTTAACTGCTGAGGTGCTCATAACTTGCTTAAAGCTATTTTGTTTCTTATCCAAAACACGAACATCGGCTACAATAAAGCCAGCTTTTTGCAAGGCTTCTTGGATTGCGTTCCATACGGAGTTCTGAGAGTTATGGAATTCAACAGTCATCCAACGGTTGGGCTTTAGTGCCCGATAATAAACGCTGAAGCACCTTGTCATCAACTCCTGATACTCTGCCAATTGTTTACCCTGTGTATCACAAACAATCGCTTCGTCTTGCGTGGCGGTATGAACTCCGAGCCAATCCTCCCACAGGAAGTTTAGCTGGGAGTAGTTCAAATTGCCACCAAAAGGAGGATCGGTAAAAATGTAATCGACAGAGTTTTCCGGAATCTGGTTTTCCTCTGTTAGACTATGTGTAGAGATGCACACATCACCATCATTAAATCGGCTCTGTCTCATTGCCTCAGATATGCTCTTAGCATTCCGGCGAATCGAAAGAACAGGGTTAGGAGGCGTAATTAGCGAAGAAATATACAATGTTCCTGAAAGCGGACCGCCGCCTTTCTTATCAGGACGAAATCTTCTCATTTTCGACAAATATTGGTTTGCTGCAGAATGTGCAAACATAACATGATGGGAAACGCCTTTATCCTCGATCTTGCGTGCCTCATCCCAGATATACGCCATTTCCATGAGTGTTGCTTTTAAGTAGAAATGGTGAACATGCGTTATTCCAATGGCATCATTTCTTCTGCTTTCGCGCCCCTCAATCATTCTGCTATGAGGAAACGGATACTCGTGATTTAGTAAGGCTATGCGGTCTAATGTTGCGATGTCCGCATCGTCAGGTTTCTTTTCAAATCTCTTTGAACCAACCGAGTAATTTATCAAAACAGGTTGCATCTTGGCCATTGAAATAACGGAATCAATAGCAGGATCGTATTCGCTTGTCATAGCATGGGAACACTCGTTTTTCTTCAACCGGCTATTACAACAAGGGCAGGAAAAAGAATCGCGTACCTTGCAGGCTTCGTGGTCCATTGCTACATCCCAAAACACAAACTCAGTCGAGCAGTTGGGGCAAACAAACACATCGGACCAAAGGATATGGTTAATTGTTCCCATCATCGGTTCGTCACCGAACGTCATGATAGGATTTCCATTTCCATCTACATGCTGAGTTTCAAACATCCACCCATATTTTGATTCACATTTCTCCAGTACATCCTGTACACTGCTTTCGTACAGGAATGCGTCAGCTGGACGATTGTAATTATTCGCAATAAAAGTCGCCATTGGAGACAAATCACTCAGTATTGCTTTTCTAGTGCCCCACTGAATCTCTTCGCCTTGCATTTCTGCATCAAGCTTGAGCTTAAACTGTGGATCGGGGCACCCACACATTTGAGCAGCAACGCCCGTCATACCGGTACCACAAAAACCATCCCACACAATATCTCCAGGCTTGGTATAGTGGAGAATATATCGCATAATTGCTTTGTAGGGAACTTTTGTATGATAGCTATGGGCATTATAGATAGTATCATTTTTTCCCTCGCTTACATCCGCAGCAAAGGGTTCTCTGTGATATTCATCTGTTGCCTCATCGTAAGGAGTACCATTTGCTTGAATAAACTCCTTAATGAAAGGATTGGGACATGCTGTGTAAAAAGGCGCATCGGATAACATTGCAATGGCCTCATCAGTGGCAACCGGAAAGCCATCCATACCACGAACTTTATCAATGTCCGCAATGGTTAGTTTTCGTTTTTCCATTGGTTATTCCTCGCTTTCCTTGCGTTTGACAACGATGCGCAGGGTTGCAGCATCCTTGCCCTTGGTATATTCAGAGATAATATCATTGACCTTGTTCTTGAAGGATGTCTCATCCATCGGAGGAAGCTCATCCAGCTTATGAACAAGTTCTTCGACATAGATAACCACCGGTTCATAATTCTTAAGCAGAGCCTGGATGCTCTTCACAAAGAAATCGTCTACTCGCTGAGGCAGAGTGCCAGTGGCAACAAACTCATCGATGACCTTAGTCTGTTGGGCGCTCAGATATTTCTTCTGGCTCAGAACCAAGGGGTCAGTAATCGTATCAATGAGCTGCTTGGTCCATTCTGCAACCAATGCATCGATTCTCATTTCCAGATTATCAAGCTGTCCGAATACGGGCTTAGCTTTATCTTCAAGGCTAAATCTGCAATGCGGACAAATGGGGTTTGTCTTCAGCTCATTAGGCGTCAGTTCATAACAAACCTTCAATGCTGCCAGATCTTGCTCCAAGTCAGAGAGCTTTGCCGCGGAGAGAATATCAATAGCACGGAGCTTTCTCAGGTTGCTCAGAGCAAGGCTCTCCTGGATCTTACCTCTACGTTTGGCATCATCAATTCCCAAACGCTTTTTCCGGTGCTCCTCGAAGTATATGCCAATGTATTTATCTTTGATCTTTTCCAGTTCGTCAATCACCGTCTGTGATGCGGATTCACCGGAGACACCAGACATGATACTGTCACGGGTGGCACGGAAGGATGCCTTTGCATTTTCAATTTCGGACTTCAGCACGGCACCAAGATCGATGAACTCAATGCTTGCAATATAGGTAACAACAGCAGAGCATTCGTTCTTGAATGCCAAATACTCAGGGATAAGCTTCAGCAAAGCAATCTTCTTAGCAAGGTCATCCACTTCGTCAGCAGTCAGACTGAAATTGTTGAGCTTAGCGGGAGTGTTGAATCGAGCACCGTAGTTGCTGAATTCGTTCTTGACGGCAGTGCAAGCGGCCCGCATCATTTGAACCTGCTGCTGGTTGGCAAGAGGCTCACCCCAAAGTTCAAATCCGTCGCTGAGCTTACGTTCCAGCAAAACAGCGGTGTTGCACAGATCCTGTGCAGTCTTCAGCAACGCTTCAACGCCCTTTTCACGGTCATTGGGATTATCCAGAAGTGCGGGGTTGATATCGAGGACATCAAAGAGCTTTTTCAGTTCCGCCATGGAAATCTGAGCAGGCTTGGACAGATACTTAAACTCGTACAGATCCATTACGCTGGTCTTCGGCACCTTGTCAAGCGTAGATGCAGAGAGCGTGTCGCCGTTCTTCAATGTAATAACAGCATGTCCGGCATACACCATGGACAGGAAAATAATAGGCGTAAAGATGTTCCAAATCTTGAATCGTTTGTCGATTTGCCAATACAATCCCTGCTGCTCAAACATATCAGAGAAGTTCAAAACGCCCTGCTGAGGCAGTGCCTTTACCTTCTCAATGTAGTACGCTGCAAACTTGGAACCTTCAGGACGAATCTTGTCTCCTTCAAGAATACCAAAGCTCTGGAGCATAGCAGTAGACTGCTGGGTCTTACGGCCAGCAAAATGGTCAAAAGCAACACGTGCACTATCGGCCATGTTCTTACGAGTGATTTTTGTTTTCATGACCGGGCAATCCGGATACAGACGATTGAAATAACCATCCAGGCAGATAGATGCAGCCAGATCGATTGTGTCATTGAAGGTCATATCGCGATTGTATCGACCTCTCAGAACCTCGATAAGCTGACGCCGTTCCTTGTTATACACCACATCAAAGCAAGTGTTCTTGTTTTCACTCAGGAACTTGACCAGCTTCTTACGAAGCATATTGGCTTTGGAAAGGTATGCTTCCTTATCTTTGCCTTCGCTGATAGCAGCTAAGCTGCATGCAGCTGTGTAGAGAGACATGGTTTCCTGGAAATCAGCATTGGATTTGAAGTAGAAATAAACCTCGTCCTCCATATCCTGTCTCGTGCCATTTGCATCCCCATAGGGAGGCATAACATGGATATAGAAATCACGTTCAGGCTGAGCGGTGCTTCTCTCACCGGGAAGGCCCATGAAAAGATAACCTTCACGGAAAATATTATGAGAATCCCAGTTCAAGTCGTGCTCGTAAATGTTGAAGCCAGAGACGTACTGCTTTTTCTCCCATTCGAGGCAGCTATAGACCACCTGATAGAAATAGCGATTGAGCTCATCAGTTGAAAGCATAGATGCCTTCTGCTTGATCTTCTCATCGTAGTCAACGACTTTATCAACATCAATGTAATACTGATTGTTGCTCTCGTTGCAGATAATAAACTGACCGGAAACAGTGGTCATAATGTCGCGCAGAGTGGCTTTGACAATGCCCAACAAGAAGTCAGCGTCCTGCTCCGGCATTCTTAAGTGCAGGCACAAATCATCTTTCAGGTTCTCGGCAGTAAGACCAAACTGAACGTCCAGACCGTTTGTGGTCAAACGATGAACACTAAGAGCATAAATAATCTTAATTGCCAAAGGCTTATATGCAGCCTTTGGGAAGGAAGCGCTAATGATGTTCTCAAGCTGCTGGCTTGCGTTCAAAACTCGGTTAATTGTCGCATCACTACGAAGCAAACCATTAGCTTTAATAGCGGGCCAGTAGTTGTCGAAAGAAATGATGCCCGGAGCTTCTGCAGGAACCTCAGTATTGAACACATCCTTGATTGCCAAAGATATATTTTTGAGGATGTGGCGATTTTCAATCAAGTATGCTTTGTTCAGCACATCAATGTACGCAGGATGAATTGGGAAGAGATCGACAAATTCATCCAGTTTGGAGGACATACCAGTATAGAGACTGCAGAACTTTTCCAGATGGGCACGAATAAGAGCCTTCTGCTCAGCAGTCTTTTTCAGAATACGCTCAGAGACAACATAAGAGGTCGCTTCCTTGGTGATAACGATCTGAGTGAAACGATCCTTGACATGCATCAGTGTCTCGGAAACATAGCTGAAACGAGGATTATCAAAAACCTTTTCCTGTACGCCGAAAATAATGCGCAGATTAGACTTGGAGCACATTTCGCCCAAGGCACGGAAGAACTCCAGATCCAAAACGATTTCTCTTGTGTCACGGGAGGTAAGGTAAGAGAGGAACTCGTCTACAACGATGAGATAGCCCTTATCAGGATACTTATCGTTAAAAGCCATAATCATATCCTTGATGAGCTTTTTATTGTCCTTAACAGTAGAAAAATCGGGAACATCAAAATCAATACCACGGGCGTCAAAGTCATCCTGGATAAATCCAAACAAGATTTCTCGAAGCGACATAGTAACGCCGCCGATTTCAATGCGCAGGACTTCAAACTTACCAGCAATAGGTTCCATGGTCTTTGCGAACTTCTTGTTCTGCAAATACTGGAGATTGTCGGCATCCTTTGCAATGGCAGAAATTACAGACATTAAGTGAGATTTACCGGTACCGTAGTTACCAACAACAAGGATGCCCTTATTGTCAACAACTTCATCCATCTGCAGCTGATCGATCACAGGTGCCTGCAGGCTGTCTGCCATAGCATCAGACATCACATAAGTACGGACATACTCACGCGCTTTATTCGCATCATCAGCTGTCGTTAGCTGAATGACATCTTCAATTGGATTGAAGCTAATTAGTTCGGAATACTTCATGATTGCCTCCTAAGTCAAATGACACACACAATGTCATAATTGTTTATATCGTAAATGTGGTAATCGCTTAGTTCTTCAGTGCTATATATCAGGCTTTCGCCGACGATTTTTCCAGGCCAAATGACACTAAAGGTTTTTTTCTTATTGGCCTCAATTAGGATCTTTATGATATCGACCTTGTACGAAGGATTGAACATCACATCAATATCTTTTATGGTTGCATCTGATGGCAAGGATGCTATAACCTCGCCAAAGCAACGCTCGATTTTCATTGTTCTGCGATTTGGTTTAACCGCAACAAGCTTCTCAGCCAATAGCTTGTTTACTGAAATCGCAGCATCTATTTGTTCCTTGCGTGGCTCACAATAGACAAGCAGACGGAATGCCTGTGGAGAGGCCCCTAAAGTCCGCTCTTCGATTTTGATTCCCATATTCCGCCTCCTGTCATAAGAAATAGCTTACAAATCAAGTGGAAGCATTATCGTCTACGAATTCAACAATATCAGAAATATTGCATTCAAGCGCGACGCAAATTTTGCGCAAAGCCTCCATGGATACATCTTCACTCTTTCTGAGTTTAGTCATTGTACTGGAGGACAGACCACTGGCTTTGTGTAAGTCTCCTTTGCTCATTTCTTTATCGACGAGTAGTTTCCAGAGCTTTTTGTAGCTTGCTTTCATGAAGTTCACGTATAATTAAAACCATCACGAAAGGGGTGGTTTTAAT
>ULUA01020570.1_pt1 | contig 21426 bp, 20 predicted proteins | sample 1958081 | NCBI WGS metagenome assembly ULUA01 (sample SAMEA4835748, study PRJEB28245) | human gut metagenome | biome: gut microbiome; material: fecal sample | place: Denmark | collected 2008
GCTCCCGAGTATATTGACGGTGTACAGTCAGGTTATGAAGTATCTTACAGTGGAACGACTGTAACAAATACTTGGAAAGATACCACAATTCCCGTTCCTACACCTAAGACTGATATAACAGTCAATAAGGTTTGGGCAGGTGATTCGGGTAAGAATGACCACAGCGGCTACACAATTACAGTTAACCTCATGAGAAAGGTCGGCACCGGAACAGGCACATTTGTTCAGGAAGTAATTCTTACATCTGCCAACAGCTTCACCAAGACCATAAATGACCTTGATGCGGAAGACGCAGACGGAAATGCTTACACTTACTATGTTGCGAATGAGAGCGGTGCTCCCGAGTATATTGACGGTGTACAGTCAGGTTATGAAGTTTCTTACAACGGCACTACCGTAACAAATACTTGGAAAGACACTACAACTCCTACTCCCACACCCGGCACCACAAATATTACAGTCAAGAAGATATGGGCAGGGGAGCTTGCAGGTTATTCTCACGACAGCTACACTGTTACTGTTAAACTCCTCAGAAAGGCAAATGGAACAGTTGATCCTCACTTTAGCGAGACAATACCCCTTAATGCGGCAAATGGATTTGAATTTACACGTTCAGGTCTTGAAGCAGAAGATGCAGACGGCAATCCTTACACCTACTATATTGAAAACGAGAGCACAAATGCTCCCCAGTATATGGACGGCGTTCAGTCGGGATACAAGGCAACATACAGCGGCACAACCGTTACCAACACTTGGACCGAATGGAATGCTCCCACTCCCAGCAAGATAAGCGTTACCGTTAACAAGACATGGGCAAACGAGCCTGCAAATGCAGACCACAGCAATTATGTTGTTAAGGTCGATCTTATCAGAAACTCTGTTACTGTTACAGATCAGAAGGTAGCTACAGTTACACTTGAAGCTGCAAACAACTTCACAGCTACTGTAGATGACCTTAAAGAATTTGATGCAAGCGGCAATATCTTTGTTTATACCGTTGCCAACGAGCAGATGATCGGCATGCCCGAATATATCCGTGGTGTACAGTCAGGCTACACTGCTTCCTACAACGGCACTACAGTTACAAACACATGGAACGAGGTTCCCAGACCTGCTCCTGTCACCACCTCCGTTACAGTAACAAAGCTCTGGAGCGGCGATGAAGGCAGAAACGACCACAGCGGATACGAAGTAGCTGTTCAGCTGGTCGGAACAGCAAACGGCGTTTCCGTAGTTGTGGAAAACGTTGTACTCAATGCTCAGAACAACTTCACTAAGACTATTGATAACCTTGACAAGTATGACGGAAACGGCAATCTTTATACCTATTCCATCAGAAACGAGGCTTCAACTGCTCCCAAGTTTATTGCAGGCGTTCAGTCCGGTTATGAGGTTTCCATTTCGGGCACTACAGTAACCAACACATGGCACGAAGTTTCAACCGTTTCGGGCAACCACTCCTTCAAGTTCAAGAAGACTGACAGAGAGGGCATTGCTCTTGAAAATTCCGAGTTCACCCTTTACTATGACGCTTCCTGCACATCTCCTGTTATGACAGATGCAGGCGATGCTTACAAGGCAAGATCCGATAAGGACGGCATTGTTGAGTTCAAGGGACTTATCCCCGGCACATACTACTTCGCCGAGACTGAGGCTCCTAAGGGCTACAAGCTCAATACCAACATCTACAGCGTTACCATTACAGTTGACGCAGACGGCAATACAGTTGTTACCTTCGGTGACGGCACAAGCATAGGACTTACATCTCTTGCAGTTGTAAATGATCCCATCAGCACCACCCCCAATAACGGCGGCGGATTCAATGACGGCGGCAATAACGGAGGCAACGGCGGTAATAACAACGGAGGCAACAACGGCGGTAACGGCAATAATGGTGGCAACAACGGTGGAAACGGCGGCAACGGTGGAAATGGCAACAATGGTGGAAATGACAGCAATGGCGGAAACGGCGGCAACGGTGGAAATGGCAGCAACGGTGGAAATGACAACAATGGTGGAAACGGCGGCAATGGCGGAAACAACACCAACGGCGGCAGCAGCACTACTGATGACGGCGACAAGACATATGGCGGCGATTCCACAGGAAAGACCGACACTGATTCCGATTCCGACGGTTCAGGCAAGACTACAGGCACCGACACAGATTCCGACCATTCCGGTAAGACTACAGGAACAGACACCGACAGCTCGGAAGATGTTTCCTCCGGCAGCGGAATGTATGCAGACGGAACTGCAGAAGAAAGCTCTTCCGTTCCTGCTGTGATCTGCACAGCGGCTATCTCCTTTATTGCGGCTGCGGCATTCGTTACAGCAAGAAGAAAGATACAGAAGTAATTTTTAACTATAAAATCGCCCCTGATGATAATATCGTCAGGGGTGATTTTTTGGCATACTGCTCAAAACAACTGAACTTTTTCTTTGGAAATGTGAGATTTTTTCAAAAGCTATTGGCAAGCGGCAGGAAATATGTTATAATATATTGGATACCGCTAAACAGCAATTCTGAAAGGATGGTTTTATATATGTCAAAGTTAATGCTTGGCAATCAGGCGGTTGCCAGAGGTCTGTACGAGGCGGGGGTTGACGTTGTTTCCTCCTACCCGGGCACACCCAGCACCGAAATTACCGAGTTTGCTGCTAAATATGATGATTTCCACTCCGAGTGGGCGCCCAACGAGAAGGTTGCCTGCGAAACTGCCATTGGTGCCAGCATCGGCGGCGCACGTTCATTCTGCGCAATGAAGCACGTTGGTCTCAACGTTGCTGCCGACCCTCTCTTTACCGTGGCTTATTCGGGCGTGAACGGCGGACTTGTTATCGGCGTTGCCGACGACCCCGGAATGCACTCCAGCCAGAACGAGCAGGACAGCCGTCATTATGCCATTGCTTCAAAGGTGGCTATGGTGGAGCCTTCCGACTCGGGCGAGTGCAAGGAATTTACAAAGATGGCGTATGAGCTTTCTGAAAAGTTCGATACTCCCGTTATCCTGCGCCTTTCCACAAGAGTTTCCCACTCCCAGAGCGTTGTTGAGGAGTGCGAGAGAGTTCCTCACGACATCGGCAAGTATGAGAAGAATATCGGCAAGTACGTTATGATGCCCGCAAATGCCATCAAGCGCCATGTTGTTGTTGAGGAGAGACTGAAAAAGCTCACCGAATATGCTGAGGACTGCCCTTTCAACACCGTTGAGATGAACAGTGATGAGATAGGCGTTATCACCTCCGGCATTGCATATGAATACGCAAAGGAAGCTCTGGGCGACAAGGCAAGCTACCTGAAGCTGGGACTTATCAATCCTCTGCCTGTAAAGCTTATCAAGGACTTTGCCGCAAAGGTAAAGAAGCTTTACGTTATCGAAGAGCTGGACGACATTATCGAGACTCACTGCCGCAAGATAGGTCTTGACCCCATCGGCAAGGCTGAGTTTACATATCTGGGCGAATATTCCCAGAGCTATCTCAAGGACAAGATCCTGGGTGAAAAGGACGAGTTTGTTACATACCCCGAGAATGTTCCCGTCCGTCCTCCTGTAATGTGCGCAGGATGTCCTCACAGAGGTGTGTTCTACACCCTGAAAAAGCTTGGCGTTATGGTCAGCGGCGATATCGGCTGCTACACTCTTGGCGCTGCCGCTCCTCTTTGCGCTATGGATACCACTATCTGCATGGGCGCTTCCGTCAGCGGTCTCCACGGCTTCAACATTGCCCGCAAGGGTGAATATGAGCACAAGGCTGTTGCAGTGATCGGCGACTCCACCTTTATCCATTCGGGTATCACAGGTCTTATAAATATTGCGTACAACGCAAGCAATTCCACTGTTATCGTTCTGGATAACTCCATCACAGGCATGACCGGTCATCAGAACAACCCTGCCAACGGCTTCAACATCAAGGGCGACCCTGCTTCCGCTGTAAGCATCGAGGCTGTCTGCCATGCTGTGGGAATCGACAGAGTAAGAGTTGTTGACCCCGCAAACCTTGCCGAGACCGAGGCTGTTATCAAGGAAGAGCTGGCTGCGGACGCTCCCTCTGTTATCATTACCCGCCGTCCCTGTGCCCTGCTGAAAACCGTTAAGCACAAGCCTCCTGTTAAGGTGGATCCCGACAAGTGCCGCTCCTGCAAGGCCTGCATGAGGATCGGCTGCCCTGCCATTTCCATGTCCACAGGCAAGGCTAAGATAGACAACACCCTTTGCGTTGGCTGCGGTCTGTGTACTCAGATGTGCAAGTTTGACGCTATTGAAGAATAAAATCCGCTGAAAGGAATGAAATAAATTGGAAACTAAATCTATAATGCTGGTAGGCGTCGGCGGACAGGGTACGCTGCTTGCAAGCCGTATTTTGGGAAATGTGCTGCTGTCACAGGGCTATGACGTAAAGGTCAGCGAGGTTCACGGAATGTCTCAGAGAGGCGGTTCCGTTGTTACATACATTAAGTTTGGCGAGAAGGTATATTCTCCCGTTATCGAAAAGGGTCAGGCAGACATTATCGTTTCCTTTGAGGCTCTTGAAGCCGCAAGATGGGTGTCCTTCCTGAAAAAGGGCGGCAAGCTGGTCATGAACACTCAGGAGATCGAGCCTATGCCTGTTATCACAGGTGCGGCACAGTATCCCGCAAATATCGTTGACACGCTCAAATCGCTTGGTGAGGACGTTATCGCAGTTGACGCTCTCAGCCTTGCCGAGCAGGCAGGAACAAGCCGTGCTGTAAACGTTGTTCTTATGGGAGTTATCTCCCACATTCTGGACTTCGGCGACAAGGTATGGAACGACGCACTTGAACAGTGCGTTCCCGCCAAGGTGCTTGAAGTCAACAAAAAGGCCTTTGGACTGGGCAGAAATGCGTAAGTTATAAATATTTCTATGAAAAGAGGAAAATCCCATGAACTACTATAAGCCCGAGATCGAATGTGCTCCCAGAAGTGAGCTGGAGGCTCTCCAGTCCTACCGTCTTTCCAGAACTGTAAGACGCGTTTATGAAAACGTAGCACCCTACCGCAAGAAAATGGACGAAGCAGGCGTTAAGCCCGAGGACATCAAGAGTATCGCAGACCTTCAGAAGCTTCCCTTTACCGTCAAGCAGGACCTGAGAGACAACTATCCTTACGGAATGTTCGCTTCCCCCATGAAGGACGTTGTACGTATCCACGCAAGCTCAGGCACAACAGGCAAGCAGACGGTCGTTGGCTACACAGCACATGATATTGATATGTGGGCTGAGTGCGCAGCAAGAGCGCTGGTATCCGTTGGCGGAACAAAGGACGATTTCATTCACATTTCCTACGGCTACGGCCTTTTCACAGGCGGTCTTGGTCTCCACTACGGCGCTGAGAAGCTGGGTGCTACCGCTATTCCCGCTTCCGCAGGAAACAGCATGAGACAGCTCCAGTTGTTCAAGGATTTCGGTTCCTCTATCATCTGCATGACACCTTCATATGCTATCAGCCTTATCGAGCTTATGAAGGAAAACAACATCAGCAAGGACGAGTTCAAGCTCAAGGCAGGCGTTTTCGGCGCAGAGCCTTGGACTGAGGAGATGAGAAAGGAGATAGAGGCAGGTCTTGGCATCAAGGCTTACGACATCTATGGACTTTCCGAGATAATGGGTCCCTCCGTTTCCTGCGAGTGCGAATGCCAGTGCGGTATGCACATCTGCGAGGATCACTTTATCCCCGAGATCATCGACCCCGATACACTTGAAGTTCTTCCCGCAGGTCAGCAGGGCGAGCTGGTATTCACCTGCATCACCAAGGAAGCACTTCCTCTTATCCGCTACAGAACAAGAGATATCGCTACTCTCGTTTACGACAAGTGCGAGTGCGGCAGAACCCTCGTAAGAATGCTGAAGCCTCAGGGCAGAACCGACGATATGCTCATCATCAGAGGCGTTAACGTATTCCCCTCACAGATCGAGTCCGCTCTTCTCAGCGTTGACAGCAAGGCTACCAACTACTTCCTGGAGGTTGACCGTGTCAATAACCTTGATACTCTTGAAGTTCAGGTCGAGATGAGAGCGGATATGTTCGGCGACGAGATCAAGACCCTTGAGGCTTACAAGAAGAAGGTCAAGGCTGCTATCGACTCCGCTATCGGCGTAGGCGTAAGCGTTAAGCTTGTGGAGCCTAAGACACTTGCACGCTCCACAGGCAAGGCAGTAAGAGTTAACGACAAGCGTGCTATCAAGAACAAGTTTACAAAGTAATTTCATAAAGGAGCGCTGACTATGTTTGTTGAACAGATTTCCGTTTTCGTTGAAAACAAGACAGGCAGACTTGCCGATGTTATGGCACTGCTCGGCAGAGAGGGCGTTGACGTAAAGGCTCTTACCGTTGCTGACACTGCTGATTTCGGTATTATCCGCCTTATCGTAAACTCTCCCGAAAAGGCTCTGACGATCCTCAAGGACAATTCCTTTACCGCAAACATCACCGAGGTGCTTGCGTTCTCCGTTTCCGACAAGCCCGGCGCACTTTACAGCGCTATGGAGGTGCTGAGAAAGGCTGATGTAAACATCAAGTACCTTTACGCTGTAACAGGTCAGTCTGCGGGAAATGCGGATTTCGTTATCCGTGTATCGGACAATGACGCTGCTGCCAAGGCTCTCAGCGACGGCGGCTTTGCGCTTATTGACAAGGAAGAGATCTATAAGTAAGAATTAGTATCAGATGTTTATGACATCTGACGTGGAAATGTGATATTATAATATAAGCCGCCTGACAGGCATGCTGTGCTCCAAAACGAAGTACAGCACAAAATGTCAGGCGGCTTTTTTATATCTCCGATATTATTTTCAGAAGCTTTTCAAGCTTGGCTTTTTCTTCATCGGAAAGTTTGCCGATAAACTCGATAAGCTCCTGCTGCTTTTCGCTGAGGCTCCCCTGAGAAAGTCCACGCTTATTGTTGGTCAGCCCTGCGATATAATCAAGGCTTACGTTATAATATTTTGCAAGCATTATGGCACGTTCAAAGGGGATCTCGGCATTGCCCAATTCATATTTCCCGTAATGCTGAGATGAGGTGCCAAGGTAATCGGCAAGTTCCTGCTGTGTTTTATCGCAATCTTCACGCAAATCTTTTATCCTGTTATATTTAGCCATATGTGACACCTCTTTTTTGTTTATTGTACCACATTTGACTGAAAATTATTGACTTATGTGTCTGATTGAATTATAATAAATTAAAGAGTGTTGTATTAGGCACAATAAAGGAGGATAAATATGCCTGGAAAAATATGTCCCAAATGCCAAAAGGCAACTTTTTTTGAAACGCCAACAGGAAGAAAGTGTACTAATCCGCAATGCAATTTTGAGATGATTATTCCCGCAAATGACGGAAAAGGCGGAAAGGGTACAAGGTGTGCAAGGTGCGGCAGAAATACGGTGTTTAATAATGTGTGCCGAAATCCTGCATGCGGCGCAAGATATAAATAAATGAAAGGCTGATTATTATGACTGATGAGCAAAAGGCAAAATGTCGTGTAGCGATTCATACAGCGAGTGCCGCTGCGGCAGCTGTTGGAGGAGGTTTAGCACAGATACCGGGAAGCGATAATGTGGTGCTCACTCCAATACAGCTGACCATGACTATAGCCTTGGGAAAAGTTTTTGGCAAATCATTAAGTGATAGCACGGCGCTTGCAGCAATCGGTTCAGTTGCCGCATCTACTGTAGGAAGAACTGTATCACAGGTTCTGATTGGTTGGGTGCCTGGAATAGGTAATGTGATAAACGCTACAACAGCAGCTTCGATAACAGAAGCTTTAGGATGGGCTATAGCAAATGAATTTGATAAGGGTAATTTTTAAGTAAATATTCTAAGTGACAAAAAATCGGCGTATCTCAAACGAGATACGCCGTAATTTTTATGCTGAGATCCGATTAAGCCTTGCCAACGGAGCCGAAAGTAGTGATCTTCTCGGCAACCTTTGCCTTGATAGCTTCGAAACCGGGGTTGAGAAGCTTTCTGGGGTCGAAGCCCTTGCCCTGAAGGTCCTTGCCCTCTTCGATGTACTTTCTGGTAGCTTCCTGGAATACCAGCTGGCACTCGGTGTTAACGTTGATCTTTGCAACGCCGAGAGAAATTGCCTTCTGGATCATGTCGTCGGGGATACCTGTGCCGCCGTGAAGTACGAGAGGCATATCGCCGGTCTTAGCCTTGATTGCTTCGAGAACGTCGAAACGGAGGCCGGGCCAGTTTGCGGGATACTTGCCGTGGATATTGCCGATACCTGCTGCGAGCATTGTTACGCCAAGGTCTGCAACAGCCTTGCACTCGTCGGGATCAGCGCACTCGCCCATACCAACTACGCCGTCTTCTTCGCCGCCGATGGAACCAACCTCAGCCTCGAGGGAGAGACCGAGAACGTCGCAGGTGTGAACAAGAGCAGTGGTCTTTTCAATGTTCTCAGCGATAGGATAGTGAGAACCATCGAACATGATGGAAGAGAAGCCTGCGTTGATGCAAGCCTTTGCTCCCTCAAAGGTACCGTGGTCGAGGTGAAGAGCAACAGGAACAGTGATGTCCAGGCTGTCCATCATAGCGCTTACCATAGCCTCTACGGTCTTGAAACCGCACATATATTTACCAGCGCCTTCGGAAACACCGAGGATAACAGGAGCTTTGAGTTCCTGAACAGTCTGAAGTACAGCCTTTGTCCATTCAAGGTTGTTGATGTTGATCTGAGCAACAGCATACTTGCCGTCACGTGCTTTGATGAGCATGTCCTTAGCGGAAACTAATCTTGACATTATATTATACCTCCAAGCTTATTATGCGGTTAGACACCGCTTCTATATTTTTATTATACTCTATTTTTTTATTTTTTGCAATAGTTTCCGAGCAATTTTTCTGATTTTTCCGCAGATGAACACAATATTCTCTGAAATACCCGGATAGGGTCTGAATATGTACCTTAAATATATACAATAAAATCATATATTATTTGTGCAAAAAAGATATTTTTATTGAATGTGACATAATATTGCATTAACTGACTTTTTTCGACAAAAGTAGTGCTTTTTCGCTGTTGCGCAAAAGGAAAATTATGGATATAATTATAACAAGATAAGCGGAAGGAAGGGAGAAAAGATGCTCGAAAGGCTCTCAAACAGGCTTGCGGACAAGCTTCTCAGCGAAAAGCTCATATCCGAGTCAGAGCGGGATATCTACGCTTACGGCATGGAGCTGTTTTTGCTGAGGGTCGTCTTTTACTCTGTTATCCTGCTGACTGCCATTGTGACGGATACGCTTTTTATAGGTGCGGTGTTCTCGATCGTTTACCTGTCCCTGCGACAATATGCGGGCGGATATCACTGCAAAACTCCTATGAGATGTATGGCGGTATCGCTCATATTGTATCTGGCGGTGGCAATGGTGTGCAGAGCGGATATAGGAGCGCTGAGACCTGTTCTGGCGGTCGTTGATGCGGCTGCGTTTGCGGTCATAGCAGTCTTTTCTCCCTCAGAAAGCGAAAATAACCCACTTACCGATGAGGAAAAGGTCATTTACCGCAAAAAGGCAGTTATACTCGCAGCTGCGTATCTGCTGATAGGTGCGGCGGCTTTCATCTTTGGGTATGACGCTGTATTCTTCCCTTTATCATGTTCATTTGCGGCGGTTGCCGCATTGATGACGGTCAATCTCAGAAAGTTTTCCTGATACAGGCTTGCTGAGGACACAATTTTATTTTACAGGAGGAAAAAATTATGAAAAAGACACTTCTCAAGATCGCTGCAAAGGCTGCTGAAAAGAGCGCAGTAAAATCCGCTAACACTGCTTGCCTGGTATTTACATATCAGCCCAAGGCTCCCAAGGGCATCAAGTCCTTCAAGAAGTAAGTTCTGACGGATAAAAAGGAGGCTGTTGCACAGGTTGCAGCAGCCTTTTTTTAGTATGCGGGCAAACGAAAAAAAATCAGCACTAATAAACACAAAGGTAAAGGGTTTAGGTCAAGCCTTTTTCCTGAAAGGCTTGCGGGTGTCCAGAGGGCAGAGCCATTTGGTCGCTGTTGCCGCAGTGGTAAACTACGTTTACCTGCGAAATCCGTTTGCTGACGGCAGAACTGATTAAACCGTTAGCCGACTGTCTAAAAAATCCCCAAAGCCGCCTGCACCGAAAATTCAAACCAAGTTAAACGAACATTTTATCTCAAACAAATCAAAACATTTTCATGCAGGCGGCTTGAAACCAAGAGTCGTTCCGTCAGGAATGGCGATTTTGGTTTCCGCCGTAAGGCGTAGGTACGGACAAAATAATAAAACAAAGGGCTGTTACAGCTTAACACCGTAACAGCCCTATTTATATTACAACGCCTGCTGAAGCTCACGCTTTTTCCAGCTTACAAAACCATACATATCATTAAGGAAAAATATAATAAATTCACCGCTACAGGCAGATATGACGGGTCTTTCAGCGCAGCCAGCACCCAGAGAACGATAAGCGCAATGTCATTTGCAGCATAGCCCAGCGCATAATACGAGGAGCGGAGCATGGTGAGGGCTGCGGCAAGGAAGCTTGTTATCACCGAAATAGTGCTGAAAACTAAGTTGGGCGTGTCAAGGGAGGCAAGTATGAAGTAGAACACTGCCGTGACAGCCGTACCGCTGATGGCAAGACCTGTGATGTGTCTGAGGGTCAGCTTTTGTATCTGCACCTGGCTGCCGTTTTCGGCTGAGGGGTTCCTTATCCATGTGACCGTTGACCATACCGCCATCGGCAGGGTCATGCCAAGATAGGTCATCATTTCGCCCCAGTATCGGAAACGGATTGAGATGATGCCGTAATACTAAGCACCAATTAAAAACTATACAAAAAATTGAGCATAATCTTGCGTATATGGATTATGCGATGATTTTTTGTCTATAGTTTTATTGGTGATTAGTATAAAGTATGCTGAAAATTATCATAAGTATCTGCGCCCAGACGTTGCCCTTTGCGGCAAAAACCAGCGATGTTACGCCGATAAGTGCGGCGGTCAAGTATAGGGATAGTTCTTCGGTTTAAAGTCATGATATTCTCCTTTTCATCAACTTAAAATTACATCACGTCAGATCGGGCGTGTCAACAGAAATTCGATTTATTGACATCAGCGCCGCACTTTGCTATAATTAGTGCAACCAAAGCTTACAAAAATTGGATAAATATGTAAAGTGTGTATGGTTGATATGCAGGCGGGACGATAGTACAATTATCATAAGAGCTTTTCCGAAAGGGGTATTATATGAAAAAGGTTATGATGATCGTACTGATAATTCTTGCGGTGCTGATAGTTATTGCTGCGGCGTGCTTTGGCGGGTATTGCTATAAAAATCTGCACTGGTATGACAGGTATGAAAAGGCGCTGAAGTCGGTGAATGCTGTTGAAAAGCAGTTCACGCTGCCGTCGGGCAGGGTGATAAATTACGGTGAGGTCGAAAATGACAAGCCCCCGCTGCTGCTTATCCACGGTCAGATGAGCATATGGCAGGACTATGCCCTTGTTATGCCCGAGCTTTCAAAAAAGTGGCACATTTATGCGGTTGATGTGTATGGTCACGGCGGCTCTTCACATGATGAGAGCCTTTATTATCTGGACGTGAACGGCGATGATATCATTACCTTCATAAACGAGGTCATAGGCGAAAAGACCGTTGTGGCAGGTCATTCAAACGGAGCGCTGACGGCGGCTTACATTGCGGCATACGGCGGTGAAAATATTGCCGGAGCTGTGCTGGAGGATCCGCCTGTTTTCTCCGTTGAGGGCGAGGGCTGGGAGAACAGCTTTGCTTATCTTGACACCTACAAGCCTCTTCATGACTATGACCTGTCGGACAAGTCGGAGTGCTGGGAAGCATATTATCTGCGGCACTGCTACTGGGGGCAGCTTTATATGAAGGACAGTATGCCCTCCATAGCGGACTATGCTCAGAAATATCATGAGAAGCACCCTGACGAGGCTGTGAAGATATTTTTCATGCCCTCCTCCGTGTGGAATGTGTTTGAGTATGCCAGACATTATGACCATGCCTACGGTGAGCATTTCTATGACCTTTCATGGAACCACGGCTATTCCCACAGCAGGATACTTTCGGATATAAAAGTGCCGTGCGTATATATCCACGCCAAGGAAAGCGTTGCGGACACGGGGGTATATCTCTGCGCCGCCTCCGCTGAGCAGGCAAACAGGGCTGCGGGATACATAGAAAACTGCACATTTATCGAGACGGAGACAAGCGACCATGTGATACATACCGTTCACAGCAAGGAATATATCGACGCTGTGAACAGTCTTTCGGAAAAGGAATGATGATATGCTTAGTAAAAATCTTGCGATGCTTAGAGATCTTCACGGGCTTTCCCAGGAGGAAGCGGCGGAGGTAGTGGGCATTTCCCGTCAGGCGTATGCCAAGTGGGAAAAGGGCGAGACTGTGCCTGATGTGGAAAAGTGCGCATTGCTGGCGGAATATTACGGAACTACGGTGGATTCGCTGCTCAATTTCAGGACAGAGCAGGAGGGCATGACCATTGCCCCCGCACCCAAGGGCAAGCACATCTGGGGGACGGTGACTGTCAGCGAGCGTGGGCAGATAGTAATACCCAAGGCGGCACGGGAGCTGTTCGGCATAAAAAGCGGCGACAGGCTTGTGGTGCTGGGCGATGATGCTCAGGGCATTGCTCTTATGAGGGCTGAAGATTTTGAGCGCAGCATGAATGAGATGCTTGCCGCAGCTGGGAAGAAGTGCGAGTAAGGGGGTGGTAAAAAAGCCTTTAGGGCATATGACGTGGACTCATTGCAGTAGCAATTTGATGTTACTTGTGGGTATAGTGGTTAAGCTTATGACTGACCATATTACCCCTGCCACCTTTGGAAATTTTACATTGACTTTATTTGTGCTGGTTCTTTCGTTTGTCCGCATACTGAAAAAGGCTGCTGCATATGGTGCAACAGCCTTTTGCTTTTATTGGCTCAATATGAAAGCTTCTTGATATTCTCGTCCGACATGAATGTGGAAGCATTATAAAGGAACAGCACCTGATCGTAGTCCGAAACATCTATAAGCTCTTTATAGGATATTTGGATATATCTCAGGTCAACCATGGTTATCTCGCTGTAATGCTCGGTCATAAAGGGGGCAAAGCAGTGTGCGTAGCTGTCCTTGAACATAAGGAGCTTTCCGCCCTCATGACCTGTGCGTATGGTTATCATCGGCTGATTTGTGCCGAAGAATGTGCTGTATTTATCCTTTACGTCCAGATATTCACGGAAGTACATTCCGTCGTGTATGGTAGGCTCCTCGCCAAAGGTGGAGTATATCTCGACCTCGGGCTGTGTCTCGTTTTCCGACAGGTGCCAGATGTCGATGGTATCGGGCTTTATGCCGTTGTACAGCACCTTTGAGTAGAATGTTCCCCTGAACTTGTCGCTGGCGTGCTCCACGTCGTAAAAATCCTCGGAGAGGGGATATATTCCCATTTTCTTTGCGGCTGCGGTATAGCCGAGGAATGCGCCCTGTGTTGTCCAGTGGTGGTCGGTGCGGTAGTAGATATAGTCGTCACGGTTGGCGCTGAGGACGGAATACACGTCTATGGGCACTGCGTAGCCGTCCAGCTGCGAATACACGTTATTTATGAACTCTGCCTGATCGGGATTTGGTGCGTCCGTGGGGAGCATATCGCTGTATATCTCCGCCTGGGTGGGGACTATCATAATGTAGGGCATTATGCCGTTATCTGTTGCGAACTGCTGTATGCCGCTGATGCTCTTTCCCACGACGGTCATATCAGGCTCGGATATTTTTTCCGCCAGTCCGCCGTTTTTCATGAAATAGACGTTGTTGCGCTCCTTTTTGCCAAGGGCAAGCTCGGAATAGGTCTGAGCGGTTATCCATTCATCGTGCCATGCAAAATGGTCGGAGACATATGTTTCCAGTCCGCTTGTGAAGCTGCCGTTGAAGAGCCTTTTGCCGCTGAATTTCGGGAAAGAAGCCAGCGCTTTGTTCTGGTTTTCCGAGAAGCTTTCCTTTTCGGAAAAGGTTGTGACGCAGCCCAGTCCTATGAGTATGCCGAAGAACAGCAGCACTGTCACCAGAGCCACGCCTGCCTGAAAATAACGTTCCTTTGAAGCGGCGGAACGGGTATTTTTTTCTTTGTCTGCCATAAAACCTCACCTTAAAATCTGAAATACAGGAACGGATTGTAGGTAGCACCCACAAGATATGCGGTGCAGATGAGCAGCCCGCCTATCTTTACGGCAACGCCTGTCACTGCCGATGCACGCTTGTTCTTTTCCTCGCAGAAGCTTATGAGCCTGCTGCCCAGTCCGCCTGAAATAAGGATACAAAGCGTCAGCATAACTGCATTTGAAGCGATGGTATATCTTGCGTAGCTGTCAACAAGGCTGCCGCCTGCGCCGAACATTGCGGCGTAATATCTGCCTGCGTCCGCCAGAGTGTCCGTATCGAAGAGCACCCAGCCGAAGAGCACCATAACAAAGGTGTAGAGCATACTTACCGCCGAGGGCAGCTTTTCAAGTATCTTGCCGAAGCCAAGGCGCTCGATGATTATGAGCACGCCGAAGAACAGTCCCCAGAGGATAAAGTTCCAGCTGGCTCCGTGCCAGAGTCCTGTCAGCGCCCAGGTTATGAACAGGTTTCGGTAGGTCTTGAAATTGCCGTTCCTGTTGCCGCCAAGGGGGATATACACATACGACCTGAACCAGCTTCCCAGCGTGATGTGCCATCTGCGCCAGAATTCGCTTATGCTCTTTGAGATATAGGGGTGGTCGAAGTTTTTGGGGAACTCGAAGCCCAGCATTTTGCCCAGACCTGTTGCCATATCGGAATAGCCCGAGAAGTCAAAATATATCTGGAATGCAAAGGCGATTATTCCCAGCCATGCGGTAGCCACCGAAATAGTGCTGTAGTCCATTGCCTTTATCTGCGTCCAGACCATGCCGATGTTGTTTGCGAGAAGCACCTTTTTGGCAAGTCCCTTTACAAAAAGTCCGATGCCTGCGCTTATTTTTGCGATGTTCACTGTTCTTGACTCCAGCTCGTTTGCCACGTCCTCGTAGCGGACGATAGGGCCTGCGACTATCTGGGGGAACAGGGAGACATATGATGCGAAGTTCAGGAAGCTTTTCTGCACCTTGATATTCCTCAGGTACAGGTCAATGGTATATGACATTGACTGGAACGTGTAGAAGGATATTCCTATGGGCAGCTCCACACGCTTTTCGTTCAGTCCGAAGGGATACAGGCTGTTAAGTGCTTTATTTACCAACACCACGGGATTTGTGATGCTTGTGCCGAAAACTCCGTTGAAGCTGTCGATAAGGAAGTCGCTGTACTTGAATATCGCCAGCAGACCTACGTTCATGCAGACGGAAACTATCAGGCAAATTTTTCGCTTTTTGTTGTCGTCATCATATTTTGCCATTAGCCTGCCTGCGGTGTAGTCAATGGCTGTGGAAAGCAGCATAAGGCACACATAAAAAGGCTCGCCCCATGCGTAAAAAAGCAGCCCCGTAATGAAGATCAGCACATTTCTTATCTTATCAGACGCAAAAAAATAGACTATCATTACGATAGGCAGGAAATAGTACAGAAAAGTCAGCTGTGAGAAAACCAAGTTATATATCAGTCCTTTCTTCAGAGGAAAAAAGTTTTTCCGTAAGCTCTTCCAGCTCTTTGGGGGATATCATGGTGTTAAGGATATCTGCCATTGCCCCTGCGGTGAGCAGAGACGGCAGGTCAAGGGCTTCAAGCAGCATTTTGCGGCGCATTGACGAATCGGGAGCGCCTGAATAGCCCAGCTCATAAAGAAGCATTTTGTCTATGCCGCCTTTCGGGGCGCCGCCTATGTCATTAACGCCCGCTCTTCTGAAAGCTTCCAGCAGGACTTCCTCGCTCATGCCCTCAACGCCCAGCTTGCCCTCCTTGGAAGGCTCTGCTTTTCTGCGCTCCTTGCCGAAAATATCAGGGATATATACATTTATGATATTGCCGCCAACGGAGCCTTTAAGGTAATTTCTTATCTTAAAGCCCGCAGCGTCGCTGTCTGTCAGGATTATTATGCCCTTTTTCTCGGCATAATGGCGGATAAGCTTCATTTTTTCCTTGTCCTTGAAAATATGAAAGCCGTCCGTGCAGATTATTACGCCGTTTATCACGGAGGAGAGCTTTATTTTATCGTACTTTCCCTCAACTATAACGGCCTGTTCTATGTTTATCATTTTGATTTTTTTCCTTATATGTTTTATCGTGCAAGCATTTCTACTATTGCTTTTTCCAGTATGACCGCCGGGTCTGCGCCGCTTGACTTCATATCAATATCTGCCTTTGCAAGTATCTCAAGGCACTTCCTCAGGTGGCGGATATCCGTTCTGCGGACGGAGGAGAGGGCATTTTTTACACGAAATTCCACGCTGGGCGAGTAGCCGAAGTCTTTCATTATCTCGGGGAGACCGTGGTTATAGTCCAGCGCAAGGCGAGCCCTGTAAAGGTCGTTCATGCTGCCTGTAAGCACGTAAAGCAGATACACCGGGGTGTTCTCGGGATCGTTTATAAGCTCCCTGAAAAGCTCCATGGAACGGTTCATATTGCCTGCCGCAACTGCGTCCGCCAGGCTGTAGCTTTTGGCATCGCCGCTGTCGGGGGTGAGCAGCTCTACGGTGTGAACGTCTATACTTTTTCCGTTCGCATAGGAGGTGAGCTTGTCCAGTTCGTTCATTATCATGGTCATATTGCCGCAGCAGCGGTCAAAAAGCAGACCTGCCGCCTTGTCGTCCATGGCAGAGCCACGCTTTGAGGACTCGGCGCATATTATCCTTACAGACTCGCTACGTGATTTTACGTTTATCTCGCAGACCGTGCCTTTTTTGGCAACAAGGTCGATGAGCTTCTTGTTCTTGGGGGTGGGGTATTTTTTGCCGCCGCAGACGTTTATGTTTGCGGTGTAGAAGATTAGCACGGTGGTATCGGGCACGTTGGAGACGGTCTCCGTCAGCTGCTTCATGCGTGTTTCATCAAGCTTTCTGTGACCTGGGCGCTGCTTTGTCTCTTCCTCAAGGTCAAGGTCGCAGACGGTGACGCAAAGCTTGTCCGCAAACATGGGGAAGCCGTCAACAGCCTCGCTGAGGCCGTCGGTATCAATGTCCTTGCCCTCAAATTCATGGAGGTTGTAGGTCTCATCGCCTGCCTTGACGGTGCGCTTGACCATTTCACGCTTGTATTTCTCAACGCTGTACAGGTCGGTGCCGTAAAGGTAGTAAACGCCTGACAGTTCGCCGCTTTTTATTATCCTTGTAAGCTCCTTTTCGTTCACCGAAGCCACGATACGCCCTCCTTTGGGTAAAGTACGCCGTTATCCGCTATGTATTCCGTGCCTGTGCTGCCGAATGGTGATATTTTTCCTTTAAAATCGCTGTCCGCAACTGTATAATAGGCGGCATCGGCATAAACATCAGCCGAGCAGCTGTAGATGCACAGGTCAAACCTTTCATCGGGAAGCTCGGCCTTTCCCGTAACGCACAAGATCTTCACCCCGTCCGTTTCGACAATGCTGTAATTTTCATGGGGATAATAGACGGTATTGCCGAATTTAATTATATTATCTTCCGCCGAATAAGTCAAGCCGCTTTTTGTTACGGGAGAAAGAACGGCAATGCCCTCAAACAGTCCTTTATACACGCTTTCGGAGTATGCGCACTGCTTTGTGACTGCCGCAAACGCCGCAGCAGAGCCGCCTGAGCCTGCTATTGACCTGTATGCTGCCTTTGCTCCGCTGCGTGTTCCCATATAGTCATATATCTGGGAGCAGCTGTCATTCTTAACGACAATTACACAGCCGCTGCCGTCTGTCAGCACGCTTATCTCGGTATATCCCGTGGGAATGAGCCGATATATTTCTATGCAGACAACGCTGACCAGTGCAGCTGAAAGGCAGGTCAGCACAAAATACATCTTATCATGGGTCAGTATCAGGCACAATGCTGCGGATATTACGGCTATTGCCACAAGGGGAGCGGTAAGCTCTGTGCCCGTGGGTATCATTATGATATCGCTGCTGCCAATGAACTTTGCAACGGCAAGTATGGGGCGGCATATCAGTCCTGCCGCAAGGAAAAGTCCGCCGCTTATAAATGTGAATGGGAGTATGCAAAGCAGTGCGCCTATGGCGGCTATTGCAATAGCTGCGGTGCATAGGGGCGACAGCAGAAGATTTGTCAGGGGAGAGGCTATTGATATCTGGTCGAATGTGAGGGCTGACACTGGGAAAACTGACGCAGCTGCGCATAAAGAGGAGCAAAGTGCGGAGGTAAGCGCTCCCACATGATAGGGCAGGTCTGTTTTGCGCTCCATCTTCTTTTCGTAGGCGTTTATGAACATGGGCGAAAGCACGGCTGTGCCTATGGTTCCCGAAACGGACAACAGGAAAGATGTGCTTCTCACGATAAATGGCGAGGATATTGTCATTATTATAATTGCGGCGGCAAGGGAGGTAAGGCTGTCGCTGCGCCTGTTGAATATGCCTGCCGCCCAGACGAACATTACCATTATAAGACTTCTGACAACAGAGGGGGTAAAGCCTGCGGTCATGGCGAAAAGCAATGACACTGCCGTCACTGATATGAACTGCCCCCATTTCGGCAGGCGGAGCGCTATTGCCAGAGCGGCGGCAATTCCTGCGGCAACGGACATGTGCAGTCCCGAAACGGCGGCAACGTGGCCTATTCCCGCACGGTACAGCAGATTTTCCGTTCTGTCGGACATATTCCATTTGCTGCTGCCGAAAAGCATTCCTATAAGCAGCTCGCCCTCTTCCGAGGGGACGTATTTTCTTATAGTATCGGAGACATTGTGCCTGAAATCATCAAGAGTGCGGTAGAAGTTGTGCTCCTTTATCTCATATCCGCTTGTGCGGACGCTCTTTATCAGCAGAAAAACGTTCATTGAGCGGTAATAGTCGGCTGAATTGAAAAAGCCTGTGTTTTCGGGAGCGTAAAGCTGACCTGAAAGAGTGATTTTATCGCCTTTTACAAGGTCGGAACGGCGGTCGAAAAATCCCACATTGCCCGAAGCTCCGTTGGGAAAGGTGCAATGGGCGATATAAAAGGCTTTTTCCTCGGAATATACTGTGGACTGCTCTATTGTGACCGTTCCGCTGAAGTTGCCAATATTATTGGCAGTGATATTTCGGCAGACGGTCATGTCATATCCGCTGTATATCCAAAGCCCTACGCAGCAGGCGATGGCGCACACTGCGCTGCGGTAAAAGCTGCCTGAATGCTTGGGACGGAAGATGAAAACGGTGCACAGTCCGAAGCCCAGCAGCACGGCTCCTATGGCTATGGACAACGGGGCAGAGAAAAACGACGCCAGCAAAAGCCCTGCCATGTAAGAAAAGCCGACAAAAGCAGTTTTGCGTGACATCGTTACCAACTCCGTATAATACGACAAATTTTGACATTATAATAGTTTAATTATATCAGGTGGGGGAGGTGTTGTCAAGAAATAGTTGAGCGTTGGGGGATTATTTTGATTGACTTGCGGGCTGCAAAATAGTATAATTAAAGCAGGAATCGGCAGACGGCAATATCAAAACAAAAGGTGAAATTGATATGACAGGCTTTATACTAATCACCAATAAAACTATATACAAAAAATCATCGCATAATCCATATACGCAAGATTATGCTCGATTTTTTGTATAGTTTTTAATTGGTTCTTAGTATTACTGATCGACATTACTGGAATTTAAGGTTGGAATTTTATTATGAAAGTAACGGAACTTAAAAATCAGCTTAACGCTATGGAGAAAAATGAGCTTATTGCGCTAATTGTCAAACTGTATAAGAATGACAAAATGTGCCGCAATATGCTTGATGCGGAGTTTGGCGGCGAAGAGGTGCAGGCGGTTTTGCTGGCAAATGCCAAGAAGCAGCTGTATGATATTTTCTTTTCAAAAGAATCACTTAGCCTAAGAAATGCCAAAGCAGTCCTGTCGGGATTTAAAAAGACGGCTAAAAATAAAGAGGATTATTTTGACCTTGAACTTTATTATGTTGAGTTGGGAACAGCATATACCAATGAATACGGCGACATCAATGAAGCGTTTTACAGCAGTCTTATTTCGGTATTTGCCGATTTCTGTGAAAATGTTAAGCAGTCGGGCGGGAGTGATTTCCTGCATTCTGTAAGAATGCGCCTTGATAGGCTGAACGAAGAGGCACAGGATATAGGCTGGGGATATGGATACGAGATAGGCGAACTGTACAGTGAATTGATAGGGATTTATGGGGAGGAAAATGAATGAGCAGATTTCCGAGACAGTATGCTGAGAGCACGCTGAACAGAATGTACAAAAAACTGGAGCTTTCCGATGATATCATCAAGCTTCTGAAGGATTATTTTGACGCTTTTGCAAACCTGTACAATATTCTTCCGCTGGAGGACGCTTTCGGTATAATCAATCAGCAGAACAAGGACTTGCTGACAAAGGAAAAGTTTATCGCTTTTTCCGAGATCATGCGGCATGATATGCCTGAGGGCAGATTTTATTATATTTTGGGTGTTGATGAGCTGTATAATGATGCGCCAAAGCCTGAGCCTATGGAGCGCATGATAGTTCATGAAAGTCTGGTGGATATTGATTATGAATACTTTTATGATATGCACAATGCTCAGGCGGGCAAGCCGCTTTGTATGCTTTCAAAGGAAGAAACGCTGAAATACAGGGACGATTTTTATATCCCGCAGACACCGCAGATGAGGACACTTCAGAAATTTGTGCGTGAAAAGCTGAGAAAAAGCAAAAGTCAGGCGGAGGACCTTGCGGCTGACTGCTATACTATTATCATTTGCGAAGATAAAGCTGACATAACGGGCGAAATAGCGGATATGCTGGAACGTATGAAGATGCCCATGAGCGAAAGTCAGCTGAACGAATTTATGGGACTGGTTTATGACCTTAACAACAATACACGTCTGCCTGCAAACAGGGGATATACTCCGGTTGAGCTGTCGAGAAAGTATAGGAAACATACAATACCCGAAATATCGTTTGGACCTAATATTAGGGATATGTTGCAGAACGGTGAGCTTAATGCCAGTGATATGGTGCGGAAGATCGAGGAATCAGACCTGACTGCCCAAGTAAAGACGCAAATGATACCGGGGATAAAACAGTCGTCAAAGGTGGGGCGCAATGACCCATGCCCATGTGGGAGCGGAAAGAAATATAAGAAATGCTGCGGAAGATAAGGAAAATACAGTAAAAGATTTGAGCTGTGTTTTATAAAAATAGATATAGGGCAGGTATAATTGAAAGAGAAAGCACTTCTTTATTATGCACTTTGCTGACAAAATTTGACAATAAATGCTATGACGCTGTGCAGTTATCCAAAAGCAAAAAAAAGGCTTGACAAGA
>ULUA01075063.1_pt1 | contig 21263 bp, 18 predicted proteins | sample 1958081 | NCBI WGS metagenome assembly ULUA01 (sample SAMEA4835748, study PRJEB28245) | human gut metagenome | biome: gut microbiome; material: fecal sample | place: Denmark | collected 2008
CAGAGCCATGTAGGTGTCAGCTTTGATGTGCCGGAATATACGGCAGATGTTGTCGCAACCGGTGTGCTCCGCATTTTAGAGGCAGTACGTCTCTGCGGACTGGAGAAGACCTGCCGCATTTATCAGGCATCCACTTCCGAGTTATACGGAAAGGTAGAGGAAGTACCGCAGCGTGAGACCACACCGTTCCATCCGTACAGCCCGTACGCCGTAGCAAAGCAGTATGGCTACTGGATCGTAAAGGAGTACCGTGAGGCATACAACATGTTCTGCTGCAGCGGTATCTTATTCAACCATGAGTCCGAGCGCCGCGGAGAGACCTTCGTTACCAGAAAGATCACACTTGCGGCGGCAAGAATCGCACAGGGAAAGCAGGACAAGCTGTATCTGGGCAATCTGTCCTCCCTGAGAGACTGGGGATATGCAAAGGATTATGTAGAGTGCATGTGGCTGATCTTACAGCATGACAAGCCGGAGGATTTCGTGATTGCAACCGGCGTACAGCATTCCGTCAGAGAGTTCTGCGAGTATGCGTTCCGCGAGGCGGGCATCGAGCTGGAATTCAAGGGAGAGGGCATGGACGAGGTCGGTATCGACAAGGCAACCGGCAAGGTAGTCATTGAGGTATCCAAAGAGTTTTATCGTCCGACCGATGTTGTCAATCTGTGGGGAGATCCGACGAAGGCGAAGACGGAGCTTGGATGGAATCCGACAAAGACAACCTTCGAGGAGCTGGTGAAGATCATGGTAAGACATGATATGGAACTTGTTGCAAAAGAGAGCTAAGAGAAGAATTATATAACAAAAACGCAACATCGGTTGGAAGTGTAGCTGACAACCGATGTTGCGTTTTTTGTCTGTGACTAATATAAACGCTAAAGAATTGAAAATCGCAGATGCGTATGCTATGCTTAATAAAATGATTACAAACGAGGGAAAAAGAAAACAGAATACAGAGGAAAACTGCGATGTATCAGTATGGAAATTTATCGGATTTTGAATTTGAACTGCTGTGCCGGGATATCATGGAGCGGAAGATCGGCTGTCCGCTGCGTTGTTTTGCGCCCGGCAGGGATGGCGGTGTAGACATTACAGAGACGAAACTGTCAGGAAAACATATGGTGCAGGTGAAACATTACATCGACAGCCCTTATCGTACACTGCTTTCCAGTTTAAAGAAGGAACTCCCGAAAGTAAAGCAAAAACAGCCAGAGCATTATTACGTATGCTGTGCAAAACAGCTGACAGCACAGAATATTTCTGAGATTTATCAGTTGTTTTCAGATTATATGGATGATGCGGAAGCGGTTGTGGATCTGATGGAGATTGACAGTTTCCTGCATAAAAAAGAGAACGCGGATATTCTGGAACGGCATTATAAGCTGTGGCTGGAATCGACCAATGTTTTAGAACGGCTTGGCAATCAGGATATCGCGATCGACTGTGATGCCTTTTTCTATCAGATTGAAAAGGAGCAGAAGCTTTTTGTGAAGACAAAGTATTACGAGGAAGGCAGACAGATTTTGGAAAACGAGCATATGCTGATGCTGTTGGGCGATCCGGGAGTGGGAAAGACCATGTTGACCAAGATGCTCGCGCTGGCTTTTGCGGCGGAAGGATACCGGATACGGTATACGACCAATGGGGAACTGGCAGATTTAAAACGTGCACTCTCCGCCGACAGGGAGCGGAAGGAACTGATTGTTCTTGATGACTGCCTGGGACAGCATTATTTTAAAATGCAGGAGACGAAAGAAAATGAACTGCTGGCGCTGGTCAAGTATATCATGCGCAACCCGGTCAAACTTCTGATTATGAATTCCCGTGTTACGATTTTTCACGAAGCAAAGGAACGATCGTGTGATTTCCGGTATTTTATGGAGGATGAGAATATAAAAATCCGCAAGATAGAGATGAATGGGCTGGATGAGGAAGAGAAGGGCAGGATTTTCTATAATCACCTGTATTTTGCGGAGATTCCGAAGGAATATTACCGGAATGTTTATGAGGACAGACGTTATCGGGCAATAGTCAGGCATGTAAATTACACGCCACGGTTGATTGAGTTTGTCACCAAAAAGAAAAATTACGAGCAGGCTGCACCAGATCATTATGCGGCGTTTATTATGGACTGTCTCGAAAATCCCAGAGAACTATGGAAGGATGAATTTACGAGAAAGCTTGGACCGGAGGATCGGGCGTTGCTGTTGACGTTGTATTCTCTGACTGATACGAGTGTGGAGGAACCGGTTCTTGTGGCAGCATTTTTGAAACGCCTTTCTGGACTGGAAGGGATGGATACCACCAGAAATCTGTATGACGAGGCGCTGAGACGGTTGACAGATTCCATGGTGCAGATGATAGAACAGAACGGCAGAAAGCGTATTGGCGTATGCAACCCATCGATCAATGATTTTTTGAAAAATTATATCCGGGAGAATCCGATGGAGCAGGCAAATATGCCGGCATATGCGACAGAGTATGTGCAGCTGGAGCGGATCTGCCCCGGCTGCGTGGAAGAACTTGTCCGGAATGGGCGGATTTACCAGTATCATTTTCGTATGTTGGAAGCAAAGCGCGGTAAAATTCTTGGAGTTATTTGCGATAACAGCATACGGGATATGTGTCATATGGAGTTCGTGCAGGCATTCCTGGAGGAACCGGGGAGCTGCTACACCAAAAAAGGAGATAGAAGCGAAGAAATCCTGTTCGCTTTGCTGCAGGAAAAAATGGACGTGTTCTATCATACAAGAGCGAAACTGAATCAGGAGACGCTGGAAGATTTTCTGATGGAACGGGGGCTGTGGGAGTATCAGACGATTGCGCGGGAGGCGAAAAAAACTGGTGGCGAATGGCTGTTTACAAAATACCGGAAAAGTTTTGTGCGGGGATTACAAAATGCTGTTGAAACGTATGCCAGGGACGTGGATCAGTCGGACTATTATGATGGATATGATGTGAATACAGCGATAGAGGAGAGTACTTTTTATAATGGTGAAGCTCTGGAATGTGATTTTTCAAGTGTAGCATTGGAGTGGGAGGAATACATCCGCGAAGACATTTATAATGAGATCATGGGGATCGTAAATAAATTTCCGGTCGAGATTGCCGCACAGATTGTGTATGACCCCAGGGATGCGGATATCAGTACCAGTTTGATTGAGTCTTATCTGGAAGACTGGACGAAGCCGGATGACTACGACGATGATCCTGGAAGGCTTGTGCCGGGCAGAAATGAAGCTGCCGGTGGTGGGGGAATGCTGGATGTGATTTTTCGGGGAAAAAGGTAGGCTGGTAGCCGGCTTTAATGGGAAAGGGAAGCACTTTGTGCCGGAAATGTGAGGAATTTATGGAAAATAAAAACTCTTGCAAAGAAAATTTTGAAATGGTAAAAACAGAGCTGCAGGACATGGAAGCTATTGCAGATTTTTTCTCAAATCCGATGATAAAAAGCGGAATGGAGATGCTGGGTGAGATTCCGGGGATCGGCAGTCTGGCAAAGAATCTTCTGGAACAGGAGGTTGCCGGGTTTCAGAAAAGGAAACGGGAAGAATTCCTAAGTTATATTACAGAGTCGGGGGAGCTGATTGCAAAAAGTGACGTGGCAGATGTCCCGTTTCTCATGGAACTGGCGCGCACGCTGGAGGTATTGAACCGGCTGGCAACCAATGAAAAGGTGCTGTATATTGCCAATTTATTTAAACATACATTTTTGCTGGCAGGGGACAGAGACATTGACCTGTATGAGGAGAATCTGAAACGGCTGGAAGAACTGTCCATCAGAGAAATTACAATTCTGGCAAAATTACATCAATATAAATACAACAATGAAGCATTTTATGAAGATATAAGAAAAGATTGCGGGATCGAAAAAGACGAAGTGAAAAATATTCTGTCCGCTGTCACAAGAACCGGGTTTTGTAAAGAAAAGGTGGGGGCATATCTTGGATATGAAGGAGACGTATATTATACAACGTCACTTTTTGAAAGCTTTTTAAAATGCATCGGGGTATGTGCGGAAGAAACAGAAAATTCGTGATTTCGCCCAATAGACAATCAAATGTAATCCGGTCTATAATACTTCCATAGACAGGCACTTCCCAATGAGGAGGTACCCGTGTATGGGAGAATGTTTTCAGACATTGAATTTGACAAATGTATATTTGTTTGCAGCGGCGCTGCAGGATGAGGAAATCTGTCGGAATGTGCTGGAGATCGCTTTGAACCGTAAGATCACTGCGGTCAGATCACACGCGGAGCATACGCTCTTCCTCGACAGTGATTTCAAATCGGTGCGCTTTGATGTGTATGCGCTGGATGCTGAGGCGGTCAGCTATGACGTTGAGATGCAGAATGATTTCGGCAGGGATCTTCCCAGACGCTGCAGGTATTATCAGGCGGAGCTGGATGTCTCATCTTTAAAGCCGGGGGAGGATTATAAGGAGCTAAAGCCCAGTTACATTATTTTCATCTGTGCGTTTGACCCGTTTGGAAAGGGAAGATACCAGTATGTGTTCGAAGAGTACTGCAAAGAGGCAGGGCTCGCATTGGGGGATGGAACGCAGAAGATCTTTTTTAATACGAATGGCACCGACAGTGAGAATATAACTCCGCAGTTGCTGCACCTGTTTGAATATTTGAAACAAAGCACCGAAGAAGTTGCCAATATGCATAACGATGAAAAGATTCAACTGATCCACCGGAGGGTGGAATATTTAAAACGTGATCGAAAATTGGAGGCGGGCTATATGACGATGGAGGAATATATCCATTCGGAAGCGGAGCGGAGAGCAAAAGAGATGGCGGAAATGCTGGCAAAGCCAATGGCAGAATCAATGGCAAAGCCAATGGCAGAAACGCTGGCAAAACCGCTGGCGGAGTCACTTGCGGCTTCTAAAATAGCGCAGAATATAGTGGCGTTATTAGCTGAACTCGGAAGCGTTCCGGAAGAATTAAGTGAATGTATCGCGGCTGAGAAGCGGGAAGATACTCTGGCGGCGTGGCTTAAGATTGCAGCACGCGCGGATTCTATTGAAGAGTTCCAGTCTAAAATGTAGAGACAGATCTGTCTCATTCTTGATCGGTAGTTTCAACCGATAAAATCTACAAAAATAATTTCGAGACGTGCCTGTCATAAGAAAATATGTTATTTATGAAAATGGGCAAAATGGTTTCATCCTTGTATTTTCGGAGTGATTTCGCTATACTTAAAATTGCGTTTAAGCAATACAAGAGTAGAAGAGGAAATGAAGAATGCAGGAGAAACGAGATATTTTTGACCGGATGATGGCTTTGCCGATATTGAATATCTTTGAGCCATTTTATAAAAAAAACAAGGAAGTATTGCTGTATTTGTTTTTTGGCGGGCTGACTTTTATTGTCAGCATTGCTACTTATGCGGTATTTAATGTATCCATGGGGATCAATGAGCTGATTGCCAATGTGATGTCGTGGGTGCTGGCAGTATTGTTTGCGTTTGCGACGAACCGTGTGTGGGTATTTCAGGCACCAACACATACGATCACAGAATTTTTAAAGCAAATGCTCTCATTTTTTGGCGGGCGAGTGGTCACACTGGTGATAGAAGAGATCATTCTGCTGGTATTTATTACCTGGCTGGGCTTTAACAGCATGGTTGTGAAAGTGATTGCACAGGTGATTGTGATCGTGCTTAATTATGTAATCAGTAAGTTTTTTGTTTTTTCAGAAAAAAAATAACCGGCGGGCTGCCGGCTGGTTATTTTTGCAGGATGCGGGTGCGGGCTGGAGGATATATATTTCCTATAGACGTATAATAATTTGGAAAGGATAGATACAGGGAGATAAAAAGATGTCAAATTACTTGATCGGAGATTATATCCGGGATACCAGATTGCGGCGGGGATATACACAGGAGCAGCTTAGCTTTGGCATTTGTACGACAGCGTCGCTGTCCCGGATTGAGACCGGTGCACAGGCACCCGGCAAACATATTTTGGACGCGTTACTGGAAAGGCTTGGAATCGGAGATAAAATATTCGATGTTCTGGTAAGCAAGGATGATATGGTGATCTTTGAAAAGATTCAGGATGTCACGAGGAGTATTGCAAGAGCTGATTATGATCAATTAGAAACGCAGATTGAAGAATTGGAGCAGTTAGTAGAGAAAAAGAACAGGAGCAATCTATATCTGCAATATTTAACGTTTGCAAAAGGAATGCTAAGATACGGAAGAGGCGGAACGTATGAAGAAGTAGTCAAATTGTTTATGGATGCGATTCATATGACTTTGCCCAATTTTGATGGGGTAACCCCAAATGAAAATAATCTTTTGACATTTCATGAAATTGCAATTATAGATAACATAGCAACAATGTATGCCGAACAGAATATGATGGAGCAGGCACTCAGGTTAGGATATTGGCTGAAGCAATATATGGAGATAAAATTTGTTGACGGAAAAGAAAAGACAGCAAGATATCCAATGATATTATATAATTTATGCAATTGGCTTGGAAATATGGAACGATATGAAGAGGCAAAAGAAATTGCGGAAATTGGAGTGAATTTTTGCATTGAATATGGAAATCTGGTCGCGTTTCCAAGATTACTATTTAATAAGGCGTGTGCATTGGCTACACTTGGTGATAGGAAAGAGGCGACCAGTATTTTCAAACAATCAGAGGCAATATTTGCGGCTACTAATCAAATGCGTATGGCGAAATTGACTGCCGATTTATGCAAAAAGCATTACGGCATAGAGATTTAGTAGCACTCGTGAAGATCCCCCAAAAAGAAGCATGCATTTACCCCGGCATTCTCTGCAAAGGATGCTGCAACGCCCGGTACGGCGGCTGCTGCGAGGACCAGTGTAAGAGCTGCAATCAGAATCATTTTTTTCATTTGTGAAGTCTCCTTTTCATTTTTTCTTAATAGTAGGAGCACTTACCGACAAAGACCATTCGATCTGACGTAAATTTTTATTTACGTCAGATCGAATGGTCTTTTGGAAAAAATTGGGATAAAATATACACATTTAAGACAAGGCAAGCGGTAAGGTACTATACAAAGAAAGAAGAAAAGGGGAGTAAACGGATGATAGAATGTGTCATGCTGGATACACTGCCGGAGAAGGCGAATTTAATTTTGAATATTTTGTGGGATCGGAATCATCCGATGTCAGTGACGGAGTTGATAGAGGCGCTAAAGGAGGAATTTTCATTGAATTGTGAAAAGGAGGAGGTGCAGGACTACCTGCGGTTCCTGTTGGCTTCCGACTATGCAGAAAAGAAGCGCAAAGGACTGAAGGTGCTGTATGCGGCACTTGGATCGGAGTATACATTATAAGAGTGGTCGGAACACAGTTGGGATCTGACCTTAGAACAGAATAGAGGCGGCCGTTTTTGACTCTTCCCAGATAAGTGGAATTGTGGTATCATAGAACCAGTTTATGTTAATCTATTTACGTTGGGGATAAGGATGAAGAAGAAATACTATTTGGAGGCGGTGCGCATTACGGCGGTGCTCTTGGTGATGTATAATCACTCGGCACCGTTTATGTCGTTTGCGACACAGCATGGCGTACAGTATGCGGTGTCGTTTTTTCTTTCCCTGGTTTGTAAGGCAGCGGTGCCATTGTTCTACATGGTTTCCGGTGCGCTCCTGCTTGGGAAAAATGAAAGCTTTGGGGAACTTGCGCGGAAGAGAATTCTGCGTATTGTGGCGGTGATTGTTATTTTTTCATTGCTGTATTACCTGAAATTTGCTGTGCGGGGACAGGCATCGGTGTCGCCGATCCGTTTTCTGCTTGGATTGCCGTTTGATGTGGCGTTTCTGCCATACTGGTATCTCTATAGTTATCTTGGAATTCTTGTCAGTCTTCCTTTTTTGCGCCCGCTGGCACAGAATATGCCGAAAAATGCATTCTGGTATCTGATTGCGCTGCAGATTGTAACGGAGTCCTTGCAGATTACACTCGGCTTTTTCGGATATCATACGCTCTGCGGCTATTTCAGCGTGGCGGGAGTATTGCAGACCACCTTATTTTATCCGGTGATCGGGTTTGGACTGGACCGGTATCTGGAGGAACAGTCGTTTTTCGGATGGAAAAATATATTGCGCAATCTGGCATTTCTTGCAGCTGTGATAATTACATGGCGGCTGGTATACCGGGACTGGGAGACAAATGGAGGCACTTACCGGGAGATGTATCTCGGCGTGTGGATGCCTCTTATCACGCTTGTGATTTTTATCGATTTGAAGCTTTTGTTCCAGAGAGAGGATCTCCCGGAGGAACTGAAGCGCTTCCTGTTAACCGTCGGCAGCTGTGTGTTCGGAGTGTATCTTCTTGATGGATTTATCGGGGCGGGCGGCCGCATGGATGTGATTTATCAGAAGTTTATGCCGTATATCGGATATCTGCCGGCATTCCTGATTGAGATTTTTGTGCTGTTTTGGCTTCGCGTGGCATTGACATTGGTTATGAAGAAGCTGCCGGTGTTCCGCAGATTATTGTAACATACGAAAGGAAAATAAAATGTTGATTTCACTAATTGTTCCTTGCTACAACGAGCAGGAAGCATTGCCGATTTTTTATGAGGAGTCCACAAAAGTTCTTGCGGGGATGGATTGTGAATATGAGTTTTTGTTTGTCAATGACGGGTCAAAGGATGCGACATTGTCAATCTTAAAGGACTTGGCAGAAAGAGATGAACACGTTACCTACCTCTCTTTTTCAAAAAATTTTGGCAAAGAAGCGGCGATGTATGCCGGGTTTACGAATGCGAAGGGAGATTATGTTGCAGTGATGGATGCGGATATGCAGGATCCGCCGGCACTTCTGCCGCAGATGCTTGCACTTCTTACATCCGGAGAGTACGACAGTGTGGCGACACGCAGGGTGAACCGCGAGGGAGAGCCGCCGATCCGCAGCTGGTTTGCAAGAAAGTTTTACCAGATTATCAACCGGATCTCCGATGCGGATATCGTGGACGGTGCCCGCGATTTCAGACTGATGAAGCGGGAGATGGTGGATGCGATCGTGGAGATGGGAGAATACAACCGCTTTTCCAAGGGAATTTTTGGATGGATCGGTTTTAGGACATACTGGCTGCCATATGAAAATGTGAACCGTGTGGCGGGAGAGACAAAGTGGAACTTCTGGAAGCTGTTAAAATATGCGATTGATGGCATTATCAATTTTTCACAGGCACCGCTTGCCGTAGCATCCTGGTTCGGCATGGGGATGACGCTGCTTTCTTTTATCGCGGTAATCTTTATCGTGGTGCGCAAGCTGGTGTTCGGAGATCCGGTTACAGGCTGGGCATCGACGGCGTGCATCATCACGTTCATCGGCGGCGTACAGCTTTTCTGTATGGGAATTATGGGGCAGTATATTGCAAAGACTTACATGGAGGTAAAGCAGCGCCCGCATTATATTGTTGCGGAGAGCAACCGTGCCGAAGTGACTCGGATTAAGTAGAAAAAAGGCTTTTACAGCGTCCTGAGATATGGTAGAATGGAATCAGATATATCCGCAGATCTGACTGTAGATATATCCCGGTAGAAAATAAAGATATTGAGAGGTAGACATTAGTGAAGAAGAGAGCAGTTACATTATTGACACTGCTTGCTGTATCCGCCAGCCTTATGGCATGCGGAGGAAGCGATGCCACGGAGAGCAGCGCGGAGAATGACGCAGAGCAGATTGAGGCAGAGGTAACAGGGCAGACGGAGAATGCGGACACCGAGGAAGAGGAGGTTCTTCCGGAAGGAAAATACCGCAGTGAGCTGACGAACGAGCTGATTGATGACAGTCTGAAGGATCAGCGCCCGATTGCTGTTATGGTAGACAACGAATCCATTGCACTTCCACATTATGGCTTGTCACATGCAGATGTGGTATACGAGATGATGAACAGCACGCTGAACGGACGTATCACACGATTCATGGCGCTGTTTAAGGATTATGAGAGTGTGGATCAGATTGGAAGTATCCGCAGTGTCAGACCGACGAACGTGATACTGGCTGCAGAATGGAATGCCATCATCTGTCATGACGGAGGTCCGTTCTATGTGGATGAGTATCTGGACGAGGCATGTTCTGATCATTTCAGCGGAACATTTTCGCGTGTGGATAACGGTAAGTCCAGAGAATATACAGAGTATATTCTTTCCGGGGACATGGACAAGAACTTCTCCAGCTCCGATGTGTCAAAGGACTATACTTCCTATTATGAGGGAGCACATTATCAGTTTGCGAATGAGAACAACCCGGTTGATCTCGGGACATCTTATCCGGATGATGCGATTGATGCGAATATGGTAGATCTTCCCTTCCCGCACAACGGATCTTATCTGGAGTACAATGCGGATGATCAGCTTTACTATTATTCCGAGTACGGCAAAGCCCATGTAGATCCAGGCAATGACAACGCACAGCTGTGCTTTAAGAATCTTCTGATTCAGAGCTGCGGCTATACACAGTATGACGAACACGGTTATATGATCTTTGACTGCATCAGCAGTGGTTACGGCTATTACGTCACAAACGGCAAGGCGCTCTATGTATCATGGAAGAAGACCAGCATGACGTCTCCGACACGTTATTATGACGCGCAGGGGAATGAGATTACGATCAATACCGGAAAAACCTACGTTGCATTAGTACCTGTCGATGACTGGGAAGATCTGGTGATTGAATAAGTCGGGTAAAGGATAGAAAGATGGAAGAATTTTTAAGTTTTATAGCGGACATATTGGAAGTAGATAAGAATACACTGACACTGGAGACATCCCAGGATGATGTGGAGACATGGGATTCCCTCATGCAGCTTCGTCTGCTCGGTGAGATCGAGGCAAAATACGGTGTTATGATACCGATGGAGCGGATCTCTACGATCAAGAAGCTGAACGATTTTTATCAATATATAAAGGAATCATAAAATGCGGCTATCAATTTTGTCCAACGTGAATCTGGACATGCTGTCCGGACTTTTAAAAAAAGAGAACGAAGTATTTCAGACAGACGGGTATGGAGAGTGGATCACGTATGCACTTAAAAAGGACGAGCGTCTGGCGGCGTTTGCGCCGGAATGTCTGTTTTTACTGCTGGATGGAAATGCCCTGTTAGAAGGGTGCCAAGATATGGGAAGTGTGAAGACGGTCTTAGACCGCTCGGAGCAGTATATAGAGAAGCTGGCGGAGAATTACTCTGCCAGCTATCTTGTCGTATCGACCATTGATGTCCGGCCGGAACATATCGGTGCGGGAGATGCAAGTGATCTGGCACAGGCATCCGGCGCCTATTGGGATACGCTTCTGACCGGGCTGGCGGAGCGGCAGAAAAATATTCACCGTTTTGAACTGCGGCGTCTGATCGAAGATTATGGAAGAAAACAGTTTTATTCCGCAAAATTCTGGTATATGGGTTCCATTCCTTACGATATGAAAGCGCTTCATCTGCTCGCGGAGGAGATGCGGCATGTGATGGCGAGGCTGGTGCGTGTTCCCAAGAAAGTGCTGGTTCTCGATCTGGATAATACCCTCTGGGGTGGTGTGATCGGCGAGGATGGACCGCGGGGAATTGTGCTTGACAGTGCACACGAGGGAGCCATCTATCAGGATACCCAGAAACAGATCAAAAAGATGCAGCAGCAGGGAGTGCTTCTGGCGATCGCGTCCAAGAATAACAGCGAGGATGTGCAGAGTGCATTTCGTGAGAATCCACATATGATCCTGAAGGAATCAGATTTTTCTGCGATCTATGCAGACTGGAATCCAAAGCCCGTCAATATTGGGAAAATAGCGGAGGAATTGAACCTTGGTCTGGACTCGTTTGTCTTTGTGGACGACAATGAGGCGGAGCGCGAAGCGATGCGGATCCAGCAGCCGGAAGTGACAGTCGTGGATTTCCCGACAGACCTTACGACGCTGCCGGCGGTGATGGCAGAAGTCTATGAGAACTATTTCTTCACATGGCATCTGACAGACGAAGACAAGGCAAAGACCATGCAGTATCAGCAGGAACGCGAGCGGAGAAAAGAACGTGAGAGCGCGGTATCCTATGAAGATTACCTTCGGTCGCTGCAGACGACGATCCGGCTGGCACCGGTAAACGACAATACCAGGGAGCGCGCCGTGCAGCTGATGAACAAGACGAATCAGTTTAATACCTGTACACTGCGGATGGATGAACTGGCACTGGAGCATTACCTTGGCGAGGAGGGAGGTCATCTGCTGATGGCGGAAGTCTCCGACAAGTATGGAAACAGCGGATGGGTGAGTGAATTTTTGTATCATCAGGACGGCGATACGGCAGTGATCGACAATTTTCTTATGAGCTGCCGGGTGATGGGACGCAAAGTCGAAGATGCGATCCTGGACGCCGTACTTAAGAAGCTTCAGGCAGATGGAATCACCAGGGCGACGGCGGCATACAAAAAGACGGCGAAGAACAAGCCGGTTGAGGCGTTGTGGGAGCAACTGGGATTTACACAGGTTTCCGGGGATGAGGAGCAGAAGCAGTACGAGCGAAAGCTTACCTCGCTTCCTGAGACAGAGCAGATTCATACTGTGGTCTGGGATGTGTAAGATAGTGTCGCAGCGATCAGAATAAAAAACAGCGCGTAGATGTTTCGCGCGGCAGAATGGAGAGAGAGATGGCAACAAGTTTTTATTCGGATGAAGAATTACAACAGATGGGATTTGCCCATGTGGGACATGATGTGATGATCAGCCGTAAGGCAAGCATTTACGGTGCCTCCAATATCTGGATCGGCAATCATGTGAGAGTGGATGATTTCTGCGTGCTCAGCGGTAAGATTACATTCGGGAATTATATCCATGTGGCGGTTACCACGACATTGTTTGGCGGAACGGCAGGCATTACATTTGAGGATTATACCGGGATTTCATCGCACTGTGCAGTTTATGCCGCATCGGACGATTACTCGGGAGATTTTATGACGAATCCGACGGTTCCGGAGAAGTTCACGAATGTGATTGAGGAACCGGTTGTGATTAAAAAGTACTCCAACATCGGAGCTGGCTGCATCATTCTGCCGGGTGTTACGATTGCGGAGGGATGTGCACTCTGTGCGATGACGTTGGCGACGAAGGATACGAAGCCGTGGGGAATCTATCTGGGATACCAGTGCATCCGCATCAAGGAGCGAAGCCAGAAGATGCTGGAACTGGATATATCGGAACTGGAAGCCGACTAGGCTTCCACCAGTTCCAGTAATCCGATTTGGAGATGATACAGGAAAGCAACGCGCCTGCCGTCGAAAGCACATGCGGGAGCGGGCGGGATTGTGAGAAGAAAACGCTTTTGCTGCAACTCCTTGATGTCATCCTCAAAACGGCTGCTTGTATAGCAGATGTGATACGGTGTGTTCCCACTCTTCTTTAACGTGCCGTCGACCGGCGAAGGAAGTGCGGGATCGAGCGGCGATACCAGCTCGATGCGGTAATCACCCAGACGACCGAACGAAATAAAAATATTGCGATCCGTATCGTTTACGACCGGATCAAAAACATAACCGAGCTCTTCAAAAGCCTGTCTGGATGCGTCAATATTTTTGACTGCATATCCAATGTGATCTACATTCATGATGTCCCCTCTTATTCTTTAAAATCAAATACAGCCGTCTACCAGTAGCAGCCGTTATCCAGTTTGTTTGCAAAGCGTTTGCTCGGCGCTTCGGTCTTCGGTGCGCGCACCCAGTATTCATTATAATACTTGCTGTAGGGCGGGTAGTTGTCCCAGCGGGCGCCTTTGATGCCGAACAGAACCTGAAGGGCACCGCCGTACTGAATCGCCTGTTTGCCGGCGCGCTTGAACATGCAGGCAAGATCGAATCCGAAGGTGCTGCAGCTAAGCAGGGCAATGTCAAAGTCAATCTTCATCGCCTCGTCGTAGAGATACTGGAGAGCGTCAAACCAGGTGTCGAAGTCATCGTCCTCCCTGTCTCCGCTGAACCATACGGATTTTAATGTCTTAAGCTCAAAAGAAGGAAGCATTTTCCTGCCCTCATAGATCTTGTCGATCTTCGGGTACTGTTCCCGGATGGTATCCACGAAAGGACTGATGACGAGCACTTTTTTTCCTTCTAACGCCATCGTCCACGGTACATCATAGAGAATCGTCTCGATCTGTTCGAGACGGATCAGGCGGGAATTCTGGCAGTAGGAGCGGATCAGATATTCTTCCATCGGATGATCCTCAAAGTATGCCATGATATCGACGTCCCTGCAGTCCTCTTTGGTGAGATTGACCCACCGCGCGATCTCGTCCATGTCCTTGTGGAACAGCGTGTACATGTTGCTCTGATGGAGTCTGTCGTGGTGAAACAGCTGGTATTCGTCAAACAGCTGCATCAGGGTAAACTCGGCGCTTCCGAGACGGCACAGAGCGAACGGCTTGCCGCTTGTAATTATCTCCTTGATCAGATGGTTGGCCTCCTCGTCGGAAGGCGGCATTTTCCCGAGAAACTTTGTGTGCATGATGCTGTACATGCCACCGCGCTTGGCGCGGAACTTATGATGCAGATGTTTTAAGTAATAGCGCAGATATAAGAATCGTTTTTTCATAAAAACCTCATATTAAAGCAAAAATAATTTGTTGTGCGGATCAGTCCATCGAAATAAACCAGTGAACAATCCGCTGACCCGTACGAATAAGGAGCGCACCGCAAGCCTGCAGAAAGGCGGCGATGATGCCGGCCAGCCACGGCTCGATTCTTCCGATCGTCAGCTTGCGCAGCTCATTGCAGACTGCGGCAAGCAGCATGACGAGGAGCACATAGCCGCAGACAACAAAGAACAGATACCACTGGCCGGAAAATGCATTCAGATCCAGATAGCGTCCCAGCAGGCTGCGGATGACCTGATCCAGCACGTAGATGGCGAGCACATTGGTCGCCGCGCGGTTGATGATCCGGCTCTGCAGCGAGAACTCACGGAAGAGCAACAGCAGCAAAACAGCGGTAAAAATAATAAAGATCGAACAATCCCGCGAAAAAGTGCTGTAGATGACACCCTGATGCAGGGTCAGCGCTCCGTCGGCGCAAAAGATGAGCGCCGTGGATCCTGTAATTCCGAGGAGCAGCTGCTTTTTGGAACAATGCCCGGTGTGATAGCGCGCCAGATAGCGTCCCAGTAGATAGATCATCACAAAATGTGCAAGTCCCTTGCCGGCATCCTGCATCACATCGTAGGTCGTGACTGTTGGAATCAGGCTGAAGACGAGTAGCAGTAAAAGAAGCAGTCTGCGAAAATGCTCTCTTTCCAGCCGTTCTGCCATCTGATTGAGAAACGGCGCCAGGATGCAGAGAACAAAATAGCAGGTGATGAACCAGTAGCGTCTCGACAAGACCGGAATGCAGGACTTGATCAGATCCTTGACACCGAAATCGCCGAGTGCCACAGTGCCGACCACCGTGAAGAAGATCACCATCAGGTCTAACCCGATCAGCTTCTTTAAGTCAAAACGTATGCCGAAATAGCCCGAAAGCAGGATGAAACAGGTAACGCCGGTGTTGAACAGGGAGTTGGCAAAGACGTTCGCCAGCATGTTGCCGGGCGAAGCGGCAGTGTCAATTCCTGCAAACGTGTGCATTACCAGGATTCCGAAGATGCAAAGCAGGCGCAGCAGCTCAAAATTGGAAGAACGTTCATGCTTCATGGTGTGATCTCCTGTCAGTTGTTGAAAGCCTTGCTGGCTTTCTCGGCGCGGCGGATTTTGATGCGCTGCTGGAACCTGGTGTTCCCGTGCTTGATGTCCGCAAGATGACCGCGTATGGTGAGCAGATAGGTGTAGAATCTGGCGCCGAAGGCATAATCCTGGTGCTCATAGATTCCTTCCATGAAGATCTTGGTGACGCCTACGAAATGAAGGCATAACAATCCGGTCTTCTGGTGTCCGTCCAGGGTGTAGCAGTAAGGCTTTCCGTCTTCCCAGTGCAGCTTCTTGACGCCGAGACGGCGGTTGAACTCGTACTGTCCTTCCAGATATCCGTCCGGAAGCCCGATCGAGTTGTCGAAGACGCAGTGGTTCGCATCGTCCATCAGAAGATTTAAGAATTCCCCCTCAGGAAGAGTCTTTACCCACAGATAAAGCAGTGACATTTCTGCAACACCGCCGTAGATCTGGTATTTCTGGTGGATATTCCATTTTTCCATCAGGACATCCATGTGGTTCTTGTACATATCGATACAGTAATCCGTGAATTCGATCAGTCCCTGCTTGGTAAAATAGGCAACACCTGCGCAGACCTTCCATTTGTAGCCGTTGCCTTTCCAGAGGACGGCAATGTCCTGCTCCAGAGGAGACTCAGCTGCCATCTTGCAGTGGCGGAACGGCTCGTAAGTGCTGACGTTTGTATAGAGAAGAATATCACTGTCCATAATCACGCAGTTGTCGTATCCATAGCGGTCAAGATATTCCAGAATGAGAAAGAAACGCCGGAAAATGCCTTCCGCCCATGCCTGTGGATAAGGGGAGAGGTTTTTGAAAACACTGTGGAATTCCTTCCATTTGTCTGTGATGAAATCGTTGGCATCGTGCCAGTCGTCGCACCAGTCCTTATTGTACTGGTCGCCTAAAAGTACGACTTTTTCGTTGTACTTTTTTGCCTGTGCGATGCAGTATCTTAAATATTCCTGATTCTTTTTGCCACCTGTCTGCGGTTTTTCACCGGTCTCATGGTGTACAATAACGGGAATGATATCCGACATAATAAGTCTCCTTCTCATATAATATTGGTGAGTCATCAGTATCTTCTATTATATCGTAGCAAAAAAGCGTGTCAAGCAATGATTGTGGATTGCGCCCGTGGTTGACAAGGAATGTGTTTGAATTTATGATGGTATAAGAAAATAAGGGGGTCTACGCAATGAATGACAGAGTGGTATGCGTAATGTCTGTTGGCGCAGGAAAATATAGAAAACAATACGAACTGGTGCGGGACAATCTGATGGCTTATGCGAAGAAGTGCCATGCGGATTTTCGCTTTATAGACGACTATATTGATAAGGATAAGAAGCGGGATATTTATTCCCAGAAGCTTTTGATCCCGGACTATCTGCGGGAATACGAGCAGGTGCTTTTCCTGGATCTGGATATCATCATCTCACCGGATTGCCCGGATATTTTTGCACTTATGCCGGAGAATATCGGACTGATGGCGGAGGTCAATCCGCGCTCGTCCGCGCGTTTCCGCAAAATCTATGCGGACAACGAGCGCATTTTAAACGAGACGGTGGAGGATTATTTTACGTCGCGCGGGTTTGCGGCGGCGGATGGTCTGGTCGGTAATATCAACGGTGGCGTGTTATTGTTCCGTCCGCGCCTTGTCGCCGATCTGTTCCGGGATTACTACATGTCGATGAAGAGCCAGGGCGAGAACACGGCGTTTGAGGAAGCGCCGATGGCATATTACACCCAGACGAAGGGACTGTTTCTGGAACTGGATTACCGGTTTAACTGTATGCCGTATTTTGAGATCGGCAATCCGTACGCGGACAGGCTGTATGCTCTTCATCAGAACCGGCTGTACGGAAAAGCCGAGCATGTCCTAAGCCGGCTTACGGGAGAGAAGCATATGCTGCTTCTCGGTGCGCACTACAAGCTGATTCGCCGCCTGTTTGACGACGGCGCCTACATCGTGCACTTTGCGGGCGGATACTGGAACACACATTTATATAGGAAGTGTATGAAACATCTGTGGCGCTGAATTTCTTAAGAAATCATTAGAAATGCGCCGAAAATGGCGCAAAGATTGACAAGAAGTTGCATTTTTATTATCATGACAGGGTATCTATTTCTGAAAATGCAGGATAGGACTGCCCCGCAGAGAACTGCGGGAGAGGAAAGGCGAAAAAATGAGCAGAATATTGGTAACACGTTCTTCCATGCCGGAGTATGAAGAATATATAGAAGAGATTAAGGATATCTGGGACAGCCACTGGCTGACGAATATGGGTGCGAAGCACAATGAACTGGAAAAAGAACTGGAAAAGTATCTGAAGGTGGATCACGTTTCCCTTTTTTCCAATGGACACATGGCGCTGGAGCTTCTGATCCAGGCACTGCATCTGACGGGGGAGGTCATTACCACGTCGTTTACGTTTGCGTCCACAACACATGCGATTGTGCGGAACGGGCTGACACCGGTATTCTGTGATGTGAATCCGGAGGACTACACGATGGACGTCTCCAAGATCGAGGCGCTTATCACGGACAAGACGAGCGCGATCATACCGGTGCACGTCTACGGCAATCTCTGTGATGTGGAGGCGATCGAGGCAATCGCCAAAAAGCATCATCTGAAAGTGATTTACGATGCGGCGCATACGTTTGGCGTTACGTACAAGGGACGCGGTGTGGCGACGTTCGGGGATGCGTCCATGTTCAGCTTCCACGCAACGAAGGTGTTCCACACGATCGAGGGCGGCGCTGTATGCTTTAACGGAGAGCAGAACGGACTGAAGGAGGATCTGTACGGTCTTAAGAATTTCGGAATCCGCAATGAGGTCGTTGTGGACGCGGTCGGTGCCAACTCCAAGATGAATGAATTCCAGGCGGCGATGGGACTTTGCAACCTGCGGCATCTGGATGGCGAGATCGAGAAGCGCAGCCGCGTGGTGGCGCGCTACAGAGAACATTTAAACGGTGTGCCGGGAATCAAGCTGGTACAGCCGCAGAAGGATGTAAAGCCGAACTATGCGTATTTCCCGGTGGTGTTCGATGAGACAGTGCTCGGATACGGCAGGGATGATATTTATGAGATGTTAAAGCAGCATGATATTTTTACCAGAAAATATTTCTATCCGCTGACAAGCGAATTTCAGTGCTACAGCGACAAGTATGATGCGAAGGATACGCCGGTGGCGCTTGAGACGTCAAAGCGCGTGTTGACACTGCCGCTCTATGCGGATCTGGATCTTTCGGATGTGGACCGCATTTGTGAGCTGATTCTGGGGTATCGGGCATGATTATTGTAAAAATCGGTGACGGCATGGGCAACCAGCTGTTTAATTACGCGTGCGGATATGCGGCGGCGCGGCGGGAGAATGATACGTTAAAGCTGGATACTTCCGAGGCGGACAATTCCACCCTGCGCGATTTTGAACTGGACAAGTTCCATCTGAAGTATGATGCGCGGGAGAGTTTTCCGAACCGGACGGTCTTTCAGAAGATTTACAAACGTCTGCGCAGGAACCTCAAGTACCGCGTCATCAAGGAGCGGGATCTGCATGCGGTGGATCCGAGAGTCTTCCAGAAAAAGAGATTCCGCAACAAATATCTGCACGGTTACTGGCAGCATACGGGGTATTTTGAACCTTATTTAAAAGAGATTACAGATATGATGACGCCTGCGTACGGGCAGAGTGAACTTGTGAAAAAGCTTTGTGCGGAATTTCAGACGACGGACACCTGCGCTGTGCATGTGCGCGGCGGAGATATCGTTGGTCCGGGGAGGGCTTTCTTTGAGCGTGCCTTAGCGCGCATGGAAAAGGAGCGTTCGGGACTTCGCTACCTTGTGTTTACCAACGACAGGGAGGCGGCGAAGGAAGCGCTCGAGGGAGAACACACAGAGCGGAAGATGACCTATATCTCCGAACTGGGAGCGTTTTCGGATATCGATGAATTTTTTCTGATGGCGGCGTGCCGTCACCAGATCATATCAAATAGTTCGTATTCCACCTGGGCGGCTTACTTGAATCCGAATCCGGAAAAAGTAGTGATTATGCCGGAATATAAGGGCTGTGAACAGATACGTTTGAAGGAGTGGATTGTTTTATGAGTTTGGTAAAGAGCGTCTTTAAGGTGTTTGATGGAAAGCAGAAGAGAAAGTTGTTTGGTATGGCATTTCTCATTCTGATCAATTCGGGAGTCAGTCTGCTCGGCGTGTCCGTGCTTCTGCCGTTTATCCAGGCGGTGACAGCGCCGGAGGAACTGCTTGCGAACCGCTATGTGGCGGCATTTTACGAGTGGATGGGGATGGAGAATCCCAACGAGCTGATCACGGCGATAGCGATCGGAATTGTCATTGTCTATCTGGCAAAAAATGCGTTTATTATTTTTATGAATAATATGCAGTATCGTTTTTCCTACTACGGGAAAAGGGAGATGCAGGATCGTCTGATGAAGTACTATATCAGCAAGGACTATACGTTTTTTCTGAACCATAACAGTGCGGAGCTGATGCGCGACATCAACAATGATCCGGAGATGTTCTATGCAGCGGTATTAAATATGCTGCAGCTGGCAGCGGAACTGTGCACAAGCACAATTTTAATTATCTTTCTGGTAGTGACAGATCCGATTATCACGCTTGGTGTGGCACTTGCGATGATGCTGATGGTGCTGCTTTTCATGAAAAAGTTAAAGCGCACGCTGGCGCGCTTCGGTGATGAGCGCCGGAAATACAATGCGAACATTATTCAGTGCATGCAGCAGGCATTCGGCGGAATCAAGGAGATCAAGATTGCAAACCGTGAGAGTTATTTTGAGGAAGAGTTCCGCAAGCAGAACGGACTTTACACCTACGTCATCAAGCAGAATGCATTTTTAAGTTCCATCCCGAAGCCGGTGATGGAAGCGTTATGTATTGCGGGTCTGATGATCACGATTGCGGTCCGCATCAATATGACAGAGTCCGATCCGACCCATTTTGTCGGCGTGCTTGCCGTATTTGCGGCTGCGGCGTTTTACCTGCTTCCTTCTGCCAACAAAATGTCGGAATACTTAGCGTCGATCATTCACAACGGCGTCGTGATCCACAAGATCGGCGAGGAGTACACGAAGATCCGCGATCTGGAGATTGATCTTTCCGAGGAGCGCGATTATCCGGCGATGGCACTTGAGCGTGAAATCCGCGTCAACGATATGACGTTTACCTATCCGGAGATGGAGGAGCCGGTATTGTCCCATGTGAATGTGACGATTCCAAAGAACAGCTCGGTGGCGTTTATCGGACCGTCCGGAGCGGGCAAGACCACGATGGTGGATCTGATCCTCGGGGTGTTAAAGCCGCAGGAGGGACAGATTACATTGGACGGTGTCGATATCAGCACATCGTACCGCGGATGGCACGATAAGATCGGCTATATTCCGCAGACGATCTACATGCTGGATGATACGATCCGCAACAATATTGCATTTGGAAAAAAAGAAGGAATCAACGACGAGGATGTCTGGGCAGCACTGCGCCAGGCACAGCTCGACGAATTTGTGGAGTCGCTCGAGGAGGGGCTTGACACGGTGATCGGTGAGGCGG
>ULUA01063653.1_pt1 | contig 21253 bp, 17 predicted proteins | sample 1958081 | NCBI WGS metagenome assembly ULUA01 (sample SAMEA4835748, study PRJEB28245) | human gut metagenome | biome: gut microbiome; material: fecal sample | place: Denmark | collected 2008
TCCACCTGCTCCAGATACACGAACGTTTCCGGATCCAGCTTGTACGTCCGGCCGTTCTCCGTCTTGATTTCGGGATAGTACATCTTGTCCTCTGCGCACAAGATCTGTCTTACCTCTGCCATTGTCGATACTCCTTTCAGCAATAAGTGAATTTATAGTTTTCTCCATTGAAAGTAATGCAGGTCTTGCAGTGAGCTGAACGTATTCCGTCAGCTTCTCGGCTTCTGCCTTGCTGTGAACAAGGTCGAATGCGGCTAAATCCATAGGATTGTTCTTGTAGTCGAATTTGCCGCCAAGTTCGCACCGAGCCGCTATGAAATACTGGGTTATGGATACGAAAGATTTTTCAAATGCAGCCCTGTCTGCTTCGGGGATATTCAGCGCCTTTATCGCATTTTCAAGATTGTCAGCCGCTGCCGTTCTGCCGATAGCGTTCACGCAGCCGGACATGGATTTGTATTCCTTGCCCTCCGCCTTTGAAAATGCAGCAATGAACTCCTGCGCAGTCCGCTTGTCGAGCGTCCACTGATAGGGCGGTTTGCCGCCGTTGGTCTGGGATATATCGAAATAGTGTTTCAGTCCGCTGCCGTCCAGAACAGCTATGCTGTTAGTTCCACGCATGACCTGCCGCCCGAATTTCCGCCATGTATCGTAGTCGGCGACCATTGTGGCTTTCGGGTTAGCTGCGAACATCGCTATGGTCTGCGCCGTCGGCATTTTGAAGAACTTTCCCGCAAATTTCAGATATTCCGCAAAGGTATCCCTGTTCTTATAGAGCTGTTCGGTAATGCTTTCGTACCTTTCACGAACTTCATCTATTCGTGCCATATTTCCTCCTTAATTCAAGTTTATCACATTAAAGCACAAAAGTCAATATTTTTTTGCGGTCAAACGGGGCTGATTTTGATACAGTTTAACCGTTTGACCGCAAATGCGTATTATCTCTTGTGCTTCGGGGCAGAATTAGTTTGTTTTTCGGGGTTGAGAGTTTTCACAAGCTGGTTCTTAATATCCGTGACCTTCGGCATATCCGCCTTGTTCACGGAAATGGTAGCAGTACCCTCGACCTTTGCCTGATACTTTATTCCCGCTTTGTCCAGTTCAGCCATGAGGCTATCGGCAAACTTGTTGTTCTGCCGCGGGAGGTGGGCAATGCTGTCCTTGTCGCCAAGCTCGGCGTATTTTACGCCCTTATATTCGGTCTTGCCGAGGGACTGATAACTTCTGAGAACTGCATTGCTGAGCTTTTCGTGGAAATCCTTTGTGATAGGCAGAGCATACTGCGCATAGTCGCCGGTCTGCGTCTGATAGGACGGCATGGATACAAACGGCTTGTTTTCGCTGCCCGTCATTACCTTAACATCCTTTACCACAAAACAGCCGTCTATTGTGACCTGTCCCGCAGCCTTAAGGCTGTTGTTATCCACGGGTCTTAACTGGACATTCACGGAAGATCTGGACTGTTCGGCAGCGGGAACTTCGGTTTTCAGAGTTTTTTCGGGAGAACTCATGAGCTGCTCATAGCTTTTCAGAACGGCATTATTGAGCGCCGTCCTCGCTTCTGCGGTAATGGGAAAGGCTACATCTGCGTAATCTCTGCCCATCTTCTTGCTAGGCATAGCGACAAATGCGCCCTTTTCGCCCTCCATGACCTTTACACCACGGACAGCCAGCTCGCCGTTGACCACTACATTTGCGATAGCCTTTAAGTTGCTGCCATTTTCGATTTTGGATATTGACGATACATCAAAAGAAGTCTTGTGTTCCATTGTCGTTCCTCCTGTCAGATTGTACTGAGAATGGTCGGCTGCCCATGCTTCAAACGGCACAAGGACAGGCTCGCCGTACTTACCGTCGCTTTTCTGTGGATAGTGATTTACTGCTTCAAATCCGATTTCTTTAGCCGCCTGCCTTATGAGGGCAAGCGCCTCCTTGCTTTCGTAAATAGAGCTGCTGCGGGTGAAATCCTCCACAAGGACATTTTTGTTATCCCGTACATGAAGAATGTCCGCTGCCGCATTTCCTCTTTCAATGCCCATCGTGAGCCTTGCGGACGGCTTTTTATCCCAATTTAACGCCTTTTCAGCGTTGTAGGGCTTTTCGCGCAGCTCATTGAAACGCTTCTGCGCTTCGGCAAAGGTGTCGTAATACTCGATAGGGGTGGGGCGGTCGTACTCACGGGGCATTGCCCATGTGCGTAAATCTGGTATGATGTACACTTTCCACGGCTTGTTGTTTTCTTCTGCCATATTAATTCCTTTCTGCGAATATCCTGCACGGATAAGGATAACCGCCGTTTACGCTGTCTGAACGATCCCAATAGCTGTATCCGCTGGATTTTGCATTGAGAACGGAGAGAACTCCCTCGACCGTAAGTCCTGTATCTGCGGGGACTGACAGTATCATCGTCTTTGCGGAGGAACGCGTCCTCTTGCCAATAACGGGGTAATTGTTGGCGTTGTCCACAATGCAGTAAAGTATCTTGTGACCGTTCTCGTTTCCGTCAGCGCCAGCAATGCCGCCGTTGTTCGTACCGTTAAGGTAGATATTCGCAGCATAGCAGCTCTTGATGTATGCAGAAACGTTATAAGCCGTTGCAGTACCTACAATACCGCCGCTGTTTTCGGAGGTTGACGTGAACGTCCGAACGCCGCAGCCGATTATACTGCCGCCCGCGCAGTGCGGCTTTTCTCCACTGTTGAACAGCTCCACGCCGTAGGCAGTCCCGGCAATTCCGCCTGCGGAAACAGCCGAGCCGCTGACGGTAATGTTGTTTGCGATACAGCCTGTCACGGTGCAGGCGTTGCCCACTATACCGCCGATACTTTTGCCGCCGCTGACCGCTATTCCGTCCGCCATGCAGTCCGAAATATCGCCGCCGAAACCGCATATTCCTCCGATATTTTCAGCACCGTCAGCCGTGATTTTGCTGTTCAGGACTTTACAACCGATTATCCGTGTATTTCCGGTGGAGAAATATTCGTCAGTGTCGGTCGAGGGGTAAGCGTAGGATACGATTTCGTTGCAGATTACTCCGAGATTTTTATTCTTTCCGGCTTTGATATTTGCGCCGTCAACTACAACATTCTGTATAGTTCCTGCGGCAACAGCACCAAATAAACCACCGCTGCCGGAAACATTCTTGATAGAATGACCCTGCCCGTCGTATACAAAATAATCGTAGGATTTGTTTTCGTAACCGCGGGTGATTTTCTTCGTGCTGATAGGATTTCTGTCCGTATTCCTAGGAAACGCAATATCCGCGGTCTGGACGAAATATCCCTTTGCGCCCTGTTCGGAAAGCCGCAGGAGCTGGTCGTAATAGCTGATGATATACGGATTTTCAGCCGTTCCCTTACCGCCGCCGTATTCGTTAAGAACACGGTAGAGCTTTGTACTCTTGCTGAACTTGCTTTCAATGCCGCCGTAATATTCGATAGTGCCGAAATCTCCGTTCTGCTTTTTGGTAGAGTAGCCGTAGGTACAGCCGAAAACGCTGTTATAAATATCGTCCTTATCGTCCACCACGGGCAATGTCAGTTTTGCGAATCCCGTCATATCCAAAGCTGCCTTGTATTCCAGCGCTTCTGTATTCAGATAGCTGCGGTCAATGGAAATTGTGATATATGTAGCACTCTGCCACTTTGCGTAAAGGTCGCAGTCCTCGGAAACATCGAGGTTCTCCACACGGACGGGAGAGTTTTCAAAGTACCAGCCGGAAACTATCTCGCCGTCCTTTGTCACGCCGAAATCATCGAGCATATCCAGCGTTGAGCCGATTTCGACTTCAATGACCTGCACCTTATCGTCATAGTGCAGAGTGATTTTTGCTGTCGGCGGTTTCTTGCTCCACACGGCGTATAGGGTGAGATTTTCCGCAGGCATGGTAAGGTTCTTTAACGCAGATTTGGCGTTATCAGTTTTCGCCCAGCCTGTCAGGAACAGACCGTCCCGGTATATTGAAACATCTTTCGGCAGAGGAACGCTGTCGCCGTATCTGACTTCCGCCCGTGAGAGCTGACCCGTGCCGCCGTTGGAATTGTAGGTCACAGTAAAGATATCCGGCTCCCAGACGGCGAACATCTTTACATTTTCATACGGCATTTTGTAGTCATATAGGGGATACACAATGTCCGTATTATCCGAAAAGCCGAGCAGCTTGTAGCCTTTCCGGGATATGGATTTTGACGCACTTTCGGCAGAGGGAAGAACGACATACTGTCCGGCTTCTGCCGAAATGCTATCAAGAGTACCCTCGCCGCCGTTCGGGTAGAAAGTTATAGTGTAAACTCCGCTTGCGCCGGAATTTGAGGAGGAACTGTAACCGCTGTTGGTATAGCCGATTTCGGAAGTTTCCGCAGGCGGCGCTGTATCGGTAGTTTCAGAAACAGGCTCGTCCGCTTCGCCCTGTTCGGAGGATTCCACAAGGGGAATTTCTGTTTCCGTTGTGGTGGTTCCCTCGGTCTGGGCGTCTATTTCTGTCGTTTCCGTAGTCGCGGAAATTTCCGTTGTTTCTGTGGGAATATCTTTTTTATCGCCGCTGGATAAAGCTGAAACCGCGATGAGAATGACCGCCGCGACAGCGATACCACCTATAATGAGGTAGGTAGTAAGATTCTTCTTTCCTTTGCTTTTTGCGGATTTGCCCGTTGAAATGGAGTAGGTGTTTGCGTCGATTACAGCGAGCTTTCCTTCCGCTTCAAGCTGGGCGAATTTTTCGGAATTCAAGCCGTCTGCGATAGGCTCGTCCGTCTGGTACTGCGTGTAGGTGCAATCTACAAGCGCTGTTTTGGTGCGCTTCACGAAAGCCTTGTATTCAGCTGTCTGCGTTATCATCTTTTCCTCAAAGGGAACGCCGTTTTCATCTGCGTTCTGTTCGGGGATAATGAACACGGTTTCGGCTTCATCGTCAAAGCTCGATATGTCAGCTTTGAAAAAGTACATTATTTTCCACCTTTCTTTCTGAAATTGATATTGACAAAGTATGCTTTTTGATGTACAATATAAGTACAGAGTAAGTATAATAGTGCTGAAGGAGATGATTTTATGGCAACAACAAGTGTTACTATGCGTGTGGACTGCGAAGATAAAGCAAAGGCTGAACAGATTTTCAATGCTCTGGGACTTAATATGTCAACGGCATTCAATATGTTCATCAAGCAGACTATCCGCTGCGACGGAATTCCGTTTGAGGTCACACTTCACAACAGAGCTGACGATTATTTCTACAGCCCTGCGAATATGGCTCACATCAACCGTTCCATCGCTCAGCTCAATGCAGGAAAGGTTTCCAGGCACGAACTTGTCGAGGTAGAGGACGATGATTAAACTCTGGACTGACGAGGCTTGGGCGGATTACCTTTACTGGCAGGGCGAGGACAGGAAAACGCTGAAACGCATTAACCTGCTCATCAAGGACATAGAGCGTGACCCTTTTGACGGAATAGGAAAAGCCGAACCGCTGAAACACAACCTGAGTGGCTACTGGAGCCGCAGGATCGACGATACAAACCGGCTTGTCTACAAGGTCGAGGACGGTCAGCTTTATATTATTTCTTGCCGTTATCACTACGAATAATGAAAATCTCCGCTTCGTCGCAAGCGGAGATTACCTTTTCGTCTTGTCCTCAAAACGCATTGTAAAGCCGATTTTGGCGTTTCCGTTCTTGTCGGTTCTGTCTGCAAAAGAAACGACAGCATTGTAGCTGTTTCCGGTTTTCTCGGATTTAAAACCGCTGACCTTGACTTCTCCCTGCGACAGCAGATTCTTCATCATGGGTTCTGTCAGCTTTTTGCCCTTAGATGTGAAGAAATAATCGTCTTCGTAAACACGGAAAATGCAGTCCTTGGGAGCCTTTTCGCAGTAGAATATACCCGTATTGTCCCGAACGAATTTATATACATTGCCGCCGCATTTCGGGCATTTCCCGACCGGATTTTTCTGAGCGGTTCTCGGCTCAGCGACGGGAGTATGCTGCTTGTGTTTTTCGGCTTCGATAATAGCCTTGATTTTCTCCGTAATGCTGCTGATTACCTCATCGGCGCTGGCGGTGCCGTTCTCTATTGCAGCAAGCTGTAATTCCATTGCGGCGGTCATTTCAACGGACTTAATTTCGGGAGGGACGAAATTTATCATCTTTATTCCCATTTCAGTCGCGGAAATAACCTTGTTCTTGCGCTCTGCATAGCCGTCTGCGAGTATCTTTTCGATGATCGCTGCCCTTGTTGCGGGAGTGCCTAACCCTCTTTCGGAAACATATCCGGAAAGTTCCTTGTCCTCTATGCGGCGGTCGATATTCTCCATCGCCTTTAAGAGCGAGCTTTCCGTGTAGCGCTTCGGCGGCTTGGTTTCGCCCTCTGTAATAAATATATCTTCCGCATAAAATGTATCGTTTTCGGAATAGTTTATTTCCGGCGGTATCTCGACATCATCGGGGCAAAGCGCTTTCCAACCGAGGTTGACAGGCTTTTTCTGTTTCAGCTTAAATGTTTCGCCGCAAATATCAAAGACGTACTCAATATCCAGGTATTCGTACTGCGCCGAAAGTGCTTCAAGCAGTCTGCGGATAACCAGATGTAAAATCTGCTTTTCGTCAGAGGTCAGCTCCATATTTACAGCATTCCCGATATTCTCGGTGGGAATAATCGCATGGTGGTCGGACACCTTTGCGTTGTTGATTATCCTGCCGTCAATGTTCAGCCCGTTTGACAGAAGAAGATTAACCGCTTTTTCCTCGAAAGCACGGAGCATTTCGACGCGTCCGGGGAGGATTTCTGCCATGTCGTCCGTCAGATAGCTGCTGTCCGTTCTCGGATAGGTGAGCAGTTTCTTTTCGTAAAGGCTCTGCATAACTGAGAGCGTTCTCGCTGCTGAAAATCCAAGCTCATCGTTTGCGGCTATCTGCAAAGAGGTGAGCGAGAACAGCAGAGGGCGGTTCTCCTTTTTCTTCTGGGAGGTTATGCTCTTTACCGTAACCGGCTGACCTTTGCACATTTCAAGTATTTTTTCAGCGGCGATTCTTTCAGAAAGGCAGTCTGCATCGTTGTCAAACCATTCAGCGCCGTTTGAGAGTTTCACCTTATAAAAAGGACGCTTCACGAAATTGCTTATCTCGTTTTCGCGCTGAACAAGCATATTCAGTACAGCCGTTCTGACGCGCCCGATAGAGCATTTTGCGCCGAAATAGCTTGTGTAGAGCCGCGTCAGATTTATGCCCCACAGCCAGTCTATCTTGCTGCGGGTAAATCCAGCGGAATAGAGGTTATCGTATTCGCTTGCCGGTTTAAGGTCAGCGAACCCGGCACGGATACTCGCTTCCGTCATGGAGGAGATCCACAGACGGCGCACCGGCTTTGTACAGCCGATGTAGTCGTATATGTATCTGAAAATGCACTCGCCCTCACGTCCGGCGTCCGTTGCTTCGATAATCTCGTCGATTTTGGAACTGTTCATCTGCCGGGCAAGCGTTTTCAGGACTGAAACCGCATTCTCTATCGGGACGAACTGAAAATCCGGCATAATAGGCAGGTCGGAGAGCGACCACTTCTTGTACCCCTCATTATATTCGTCAGGCTGTTTCAGCCGGACAAGGTGTCCTCTCGCCGATGTGACTATGTATCCGTTGCCGCAAAGCGCTCCGTCGGCGGTCTTTTGCGCTGCGCCGAGAACGGCGGCAATATCACGCATTACCGACGGTTTTTCCGCTACTACCAGTTTCATTTTTGTTTTCCTCCTGTTCGATTGTGCTATTTATAGCACCGTTTTCTTTGCTGTCCGCAGCGCTGTTTTCATTATCGAAAATACCCGTGCTGACAGCTTCAATGACTGTTCCAATGCCGATACCCTTGTCTTTCAGCATACTGAAAAGCCGCTGTGCTTCCAGCTCAAAGATGTTCTTTGAAAGAGCGTCAATATCCGCTTTCAGAGCAGCGGCGGCAGTTTTCTTCTTTTCAATCACCGCCGTTATTTCGTCAAGCTTCTTTTTCTTGACCTCAACCTTTTCGGAATAGGCGGCGATTTTCTCGTCTGTATTCAAGCTACAATCTCCTTTGCTTCCGTTTCTCACGGATTTTGTGAATAACGTATGCGCCTGTCACGGCGACGAGCAGTCCTATGTCAACAAAGCTGATGTGGAACTGCGGACGGTCAGTCGGTTCGGCTCCCTCTGCCGTATCGGGCGGCATATCAAAGATATTCGCCTTTATGATAAAAAACAAAAACGTCAGCAGCACGACTGCAATAATGCAGATGAATATGCGCTGTTTAACGCTTTTGCCCACAAATGAATTGTACAGTTTCTTAATTGATACCACCCTCCCAATAATCAAGCATACTCTGTATTATCGCCTTTGACGCCTGATACCTTGCCTTTTCGTTATCCGTGAAATCATAGATTTCGGGATAATCTTCATTGTAATAATCCTTGACCGTATAGAGCTTGACGGTCAGCTTGGTGTGATTGATAGGACAGTACGGGTGTCCTTTGCAATAATAATGCTTGTGACCGTCATCGTCCGTGTAATAGGCACAGCGGTCGGATTTGTATTTCGTCTTGCAGTTCTCGCCGGGGCAAGCCACGGGCGAGGTTTCGACTGCTGTCTTGTAAACGAACGTATCACCCCAGCGGCAGTAATTCTGATTGACGGTTTTCATGAACTCCTCGAAATCCTCGCGTTTGAAATCGAAGTCGTATATTTCGCCGTCTGAAACTCCGTCAGCCCGTTGTTTCTCTCTTGTCATAAGTACGAAAAGCAGGGACATATAATCTGCGTAATCGTCCGTGCCAAAATCGTCTATCCACGAATTTATAGTCCTGTCAGCGCCCTTGGCGGGGTAGAAAGTGTTATTGTGGCTCTTGTCGATGTACTGGATTATTTTTCGGGGAGCAGTAGTATCTCCGTCGCAAAATCCCGTCACCGTGTCTTTCAGAGCGTCTTTCGCCTGTTTTTCCATGGCGTCCTTTGCCTGTTCGACGAATTCCTTATAGCCCTCGTAGATTTGTTCCGGAGTCTGATTACTATAATCATCGACAAGCCATGCACCGCCGCCGGCGACAGAACCGCCTGCGCCGCCTATCATTTCGGCAAAGCACAAACAGATAACCAGCACTATCAGTATCACGCCGATAACGATAAGGCTGTACGGCATTGTGGACGAAATAAACGACGCTATCTTAGATACCGCCCCGGCGATCGCTTTGCCTGCCGCCTGTGTTGCTTTCTGCGCAGCCTTGGCGGCTGTCTTGGCGGTTTGAGCAGCAGCCTTTCCGGCTTTGGCAGCGCCTTTTTTCACGGCTCGCTTGGCGAGAAATTTGGCTTCTGCCGTGATGTTGTGATTTACGCGTTTCCGCAGTTTTCGCCGTAATTCCGCAGATGTAGGTTTGTGGATTTTCTGGTAAACCCTCTTGGTGATTTTAGCGCCGTTCTTGGCTGTTTTCACTCCGGCATTTGCGGCGGTTTGAACTCCGCTGGCGCCGTGGTCGTATATCTGAACGCCGAGTTTCGCGGCTTCAACGCCGTTATCGTCGGATTTTTCAGCCTGCGCCACAAAGCCCTTTTTCAGCACCTCCGCAGGTTTTGCTACAATGTTAGCGGCAGTTTTCGCTGCGGAGGAAAGTCTGCGGTACTTTGAAATATTCACCTTTGTCGGAGCAACGCCGCCCATGGCAATGGAGATAAGCTCGGCTTTTTTGCGGAAAATCTTTTTCTGCTGTCTGTTAAAGGATTTGAGCAGCTTCAGACGGGATTTATCAATCTTTTTCCGCTTTATTTTCCGCAGCTTTTTGTTCTGCTGCTGGCTGTAAATCACACGCTCTTTCCGCTTGGTGAGCGTTCCGTTAGCAACCGTGCCGTTTTTCAGGACTTTATATTTCTTGTTTTTCGGCTGGAGAGGTGACAGCTTGTACTGCTTCGGCGGTCGGAACGGAATGGGGTTAATTTTCTCGGAAGAACCGGAAGTTTTAATTTCGGTTTTTGGACTGCCAACTGATGTTGCAGATTTTGAAAGCGGGATTTTACGGTCAGCAGCTTTGCCGCTGGCGTGTTCCTTGCGCTCGGCAAACTGCCGCCGTTCGGTTTGCACCGGATTTCCACGGTCGTGCGGCACAGGCTCATCTTTTTCAGAACGGCGTACTGTTCTTTCAGTTTTGCCCGAAAACTCTTTTTCGTTCTTCTTGGAAAGTTCCGTTTTCTGAGATATGCTGTGTTCGATTGAACGGTCGTTCACGGAGCGAGCCTTTACGCCGCTTTTTTCGGTAATGACTTTCAAATATATCACCCCTATGCTATCTGAGCATTACTCGCCGAATTTCGTAGTCATAAGCTTATACAGCTTTGTATCCGTAGGAAAGTCGTCCTTGAAAGGCAGAGAGCCGTTCAGTCCGCAGTAAATCAGACCGGAGCCTGCCGGCGCGCCGGTAACGAAACTCATCATGTTTTCGGGTATTTTCAAAAGATGCGACAGCTTGTCGCGGTCGCTCGCCGCCTGATTGAGCATGAGGATAAACTCCGAATTTGAAAGCATGGAGCGCGCCGTATCTGATTTCAACAAATCCTCGACGTTCTGTGTAATTCCGGTCGGAATGCCGCCACATTTTCTTGCGCGCTTGTACAGCTCAAACAGGAAGTTCGCACTTTCCTCGTTGCGGAACAGCAGATATATCTCGTCTATGTAAATGCGGGTGCGGATACCACGCTCACGGTTGCGGACGATTCTGTCCCAAAGGTTTTCAAGCACTACCATCATGCCGAGAGGTTTGAGCTGCTTGCCCAGATCCTTGATGTCGTACACGACAACACGGTTATTGACGTCCACGTTGGACGGGTAGGAAAATGTTTTCATAGAGCCGTTTACATACAGCTCAAGCGACATATACAGCGGCTTTGCTTCCTCCGAGGTCTGTTTTGACAGAATATCGTAATAATCCTTGAGCGTAGGCATTTCCGTTGTTTTGCCGAGCAGGAAATCGCGGTAGACCTCATGCAGACAGTTGTCGATGATAGTTTTCTGTTCGGGAGAAATGCCCTGTTTTCCCATGATGGTTTCAAAGAACGACAGGAAAAAGTCGTACTTGGAGCTTACGACATCTTCACCCTTGTTGTATTCCTCGAGCGAGATTTCAAGCGGGTTAAGGTGTGTATCGCTGCTTTCGGAGATGTAGAGAAGTTCGCCGCCGAGCGCTCTGACGAGATTCGTGTATTCACGTTCCGGATCCACGATTATTATTTCATCATCGGTCGCAAGGAACACATTCACCATTTCCCGCTTTGCGCTGAACGACTTGCCGGAGCCGGGGCAGCCGAGAATAAATCCGTTGGCGTTTATAAGACTTGCACGGTTGAAGATGATCAGATTGTTGGTGGTCTGATTCAATCCGTAGTAAACGCCGCCTTTCTGCGACAGCTCCTTTGAATTAAACGGCATGAATACGCAGGCGCTCTCCGTTGTGAGAGTGCGGCGCACCTTTAAGCGGCAGTTTCCCAGCGGCAGACAGCTTGCCATTGCGTCCTCCTGCTGAAAGTTGGCTCTGGAGGTAGTGCAGACGTGCTTACGGAACACGGCTTCGATTTTATCCGTGTTGTTATCCAGTTCGTCAAAGCTGGTTCCCGTCACCATTACCACCAGATTCAGCAGGAACATCTTCTGATTTTTGCTCTGCAAATCGTTCAGCAGTTCTTCGGCTTCCGCAAGGGACTGTTTCAGGTCGTCCGAAATCACGTCAGAGTAAACGCCGTGCTGCGACGCCTTTTTCTCTTTCTGCATTTTGTTGGAGCGCATTGCGGTGAGCTGCCGCTTTACGACCTTTATAGCTTCGCTCGGCTCAACAGGGGCGATGTTCACCGTTACCACTATCGGCAGCGAGGTTTCGCAGAGGTCTTTCAGCATATCGTCCACCAGCGAGGACGGCAGATGTTTCAGATAGACCATTCGCGCGAATTTGTCGTTGTACATGAAATAGTCTTTCTTGAACTCAAAGTAATCGGGGCAGCACAGCGATTTTTCCGCGCCGCGCAGGAACTCCGAACTGCTTATCGGGCGTATCTCCTGATTAACGCCGCGGAAAATTTCTGCAATAATGCGGATACGCTCGTTGGCTTTCAATTTTTCGATGTTGCTGCCGATTTTCTGAAAACAGCTCCGCATATACAGTTCCTTTGCGGCGAGTTTCTGCTGCGCCAGTTCCAGAGTAGCCGCCGTGACTGTCACCGTGAAATACTTCTTTGTGGTAATGCCGTTCTGACCCTGCTGCATTTTATCCAAAAGCATTTCGTTGTACTCGTCGCGGTATTCGTCAAAGCCGTCGCCGGCGTGCTTCAGAAGTATCTGACTTGAAAACTCTTTCTGATTGATAACGTTGTTGTGGAGCGTTATCTGGATATCGTCAGAGGTATCAAAGCTGTTGAGCAGGTCGCCATATGCGAGGAAAATACGCTCCTGCTCGGCTGCGTCCGCAGCGTCGTAGGTCACATCTGAAAAAGAATAAGTGACGGAATAGCGGTTCTTCTCTACCTCAAAAATGTACTTGCCGTGAACGTGTTCGTAAGGAATGGTGTCCTGTACGGTACGGGCGACTTTCCGGACAGCCTTTTCCTTTGTCTTTTTAGGCTTCTTCTGCTTCGCAAGGCGAACCTTGTCCAAGTCCTTTGCCGAGCTTTCGGTAGTGCCGATCTTTGAAGAAAACATACTCATTTCTTCTTTCTCTCCTTTCGGATTTTATTTGTCTGCTCTGCGATCTGATGAGCAATCTCGTCCTCTGATATTTCATTACGGCAGTCCCAGAAAACGGGAAGTTCCTCATACTTGCGTTTCTGCGGCTCGACCCATTTCTGTCTGTACAGCAAAGTCAGAAATTTCTCAAACGGCATACCGTCATATCTGAAAAAGCCAAATGCGAATATCGGTACGGCTATCATGATAACCAGCCAGCCGACAACATCATCTCCGAGGAAGTCCTTTCCAAAGATGTACAGCGGAACGCAGACGGCGAGAGCCGCCACAGCGCATACGCACTGCCTTATCGTCAGCCCGAACAGAATTTTCTCCTTGTATTCGGTGATTTCTTTTGGTATCTTTATTTCTATCAAATTATCTTCCTCCTCACGATGAGCCGACTATCCGCTTTGCCCATGCGCCGGAACTCATTACTCCGATACCAAGCGTCAGCGTTGTTATCAGTCCCATTATTCCGTCAAGGGCAAGGTTATAGCTGCCTATGCGACCGGCTATGAGCGCATTGTTCACGGCGGCGTAGGCGATGAACATTATCGCAAGAACTATTGATTGCAGCGTTACTGCGGCGTAGGATTTCAGAAATCCCTTGCCGATATCTGATAAACCGTCGCAGGCGAACGTTGACAGCGGAACGGGCGCGATCATCGTGTAGACCGTCAGCTCAAACAGTCGGGCGATTACCACAACATTGGCTATAATCATAATGATTTTCATGATAAGCCCCTGTATGGAAATCTGCATATTGAGAATCAACGGCTGGAAATTGAGAAACCCTGCGTCCGTATTGTTGATGATTTGCGACGCCTGCGAAGAAGATACGAAATACTGGGCTGCGACCTGCCAGTCGCTTGTGTCGATGAAAGAATACTGCGTTATGGTTCCGCTGATTTCATTCACAAAGCTGTTAAAGCCATTGTAAATCACCGTCGTAAAGAACTCGGAATTATCCACGCAGACCTTTGCAACGACCATTTTCAGAAACAGCATCATGACGTTTTCCCATGTCACCCACTGAAAATGCAGCGTTTTCGTGAAGAAATCTATAAGGAAGAACATCACGCACAATGTGAGCGATGTAGCCTTTATAGCGGATACCAAATCCGGAACGGTGCTTGTGGCAGATTGCAGAAGGCTGTCGTTCGTCAGCAGCTCTATCAGCATTGAGAATAAGCTGTTAAGTTCCATCACAATACCCTTGATAGTATCAAGGCATTGTCCATATCCCCACATAATTAATTCACCTCGTTTCTGCATACGGAAAACAGCGGCAAACAAGCCGCCTGCCGCTGTTCCGTCTATTTTTTTCTTGTTTACCCGGTAATTCCGAACAGGTCAAGCGAAAGCGTGAGCGCAAACACCACAAATCCCGACGCCAGCGTCATAAGTCCACGGGTCTTTGCTTCTGCGTCGTCGTTCTTGATCGCGAGGGCGAACATAATGCCGCCGACAAAGGCGACTACCAGACCGATACGTCCGATCCACGTCGCGAAGAAACCGATAACGCTGTTGAAAGCCGCCTCGCCGTCGGCAACGCCATCGCCATCGTCACCATTGTGGTGAGGGAGAGCACAGCCTTCCTGCGCTTTGCGTTCAGAGCAGAAATGAAGTGCTTAATGGGGTTGTTGCGCTTTGCTGCACCCTGTGCAGCGGTGGTAGTGATTGTGTTTTCCATAAGAAAACCCTCCTTGAAAAAATATATGTACAACCGCAAATGCGGCAGTAACCGGATCAAAACGGGCTGTCCACGATTTCTCTGAAATCCGCTTCCCCTATGACCTTTGGCGTGGATAAATCCATAGGCATAAGGTTTTCGGGAACGGGTTCATCGGAGAAATCCAGCTCCTCGTTTTCGTTGAACATTTCTTCGCCGGCGGTCTGTTCCTCATGCTGTTTCAGAGCAGCGGCGATTTCCTTTGTGTCAAATTCTTCGTCAAGGTTTGTCATGTTATCCTCCTCGTCGGGAACGTCTATATCTGAAATGTCCTTTTCATCATCGGCAGGCTGGGCAACAAGTTTCGGCTCCACGGTTTCCGAATAAATTTCGGTCATATCCGGAGCTTTTTCGGTGTGCAAATCGTCGATGAGATAGGCATAGTTCTTGTTGCTGTCCTCCAGGTACTTGTAATTCTGGTGCTTTTCAATATCGAATTTGTGACAGAAAAAAGGGTAGAGCGCACGGACGATCAGTACGCACTCGTTCGGTTTCATTACGTTGAGTTCGTCCGTCGTCATAAGTTCTCTACCCAAAATGCTGTTATTCTCCGAGGTTGACGGAGATTTGTGGCTTCGTGTGCGGTTCTGTGAAACCACATCTATCGTTTCCTTGCCAAGCGATTTCGATATCGCTTCAAGTGTGCTTGCTTCCTGCCCGCCGAGGAACAGCAGGCTGTCGCAGTTACCCGTGAGTATCTCCCATGATTTGTCGTACATCTTTTTGAGCTGCGCCAAATTTTGAATTATGATGTTTGCGGATATTTCCATGCTACGCATTGTTGCAAGCAGTTTATCAAAATCCGGAATAGTGCCGACATTTGCAAACTCGTCGAGCAGACACCGCACATGGACGGGAAGCCTGCCGCCGTACTTGAAATTCGCCGTATCGTAAAGCGTATCAAAAAGCTGCGTGTACATCATTGCCGCAAGGAAGTTGAACGTAGCGTCCGAGGACGGTATTATAATAAAAAGGGCGGTCTTTCGATCGCCCAATGTATCAAGGTGTATGTTGTCCGTGTGCGTAAGGTCTGCGACTTCCGGAAGATTGAACGCCGCAAACCGCACAGCCGCAGAAATCAGTATCGACTTTGCGGTTTCAGCGGGAGCTTTCTTGAAATCCGCATAGAACGAAACCGCCATGCTGTGCGGATTTTCGGTTCTAAGCTCGTCCATCATATCGTCAAGCGGGGAGCGGTGGTTTTCGTCCTGCTCGGAGATTTCCGCTAACCTCATCATCTTCATTACCGTGCTAAAATTACGGTCGAGGGAATTGCCGTTTTCGTCCGTCTTTTTTTCGAGAAGATAGAAAGCAATCGCAAGCGTGAGCGCCTTTGTGCTGTCGTCCCAGAACTGATCGCCGCCGGACGCGCCTTCCTGCTTCGTGTTCTTCATCAGACAATTCACCATTTTCATGACGTAGGTCTTGTTGATGTTTCCGTCCTTGTCGTAGATGTAATTGAACGGATTGTAATTATTGCTGTGCGACATATCTATCAAGTTAAATACACGGATTTCATAGCCGGCTTTTTTCAGCAATCGTCCGCAGGAACGCAGCAGTTCGCCTTTCGGGTCGGTTACGACATAACTTGTGTTTAACTGCATTATGTTCGGCTTAACGTAGAAACGGGATTTGCCGGAACCGGAGCCGCCGATTACCAGTACATTGAGATTTTCCCGGTGCTGGCGAGTGTTCAGCGACATTCGGACTTCCTGCGTGAGCAAGATATTGTTGTCTGTTTCAAATGGGGATTTCGGTGAGTTCTTCCCCTTTTTCTTTTCGGGCTTTGTCGCCGTCCGCAAGCTTTGTTGCGCGGCGTCCTTGCCGCGCTTTGGCTTGCTCCTTGCCGACATCCTGTCGGCAAGAAATTTTTCTTCCTTTTCATTCGCCCAGCGAGCCGAGCCGTGTTCTACTCCCTTTCGGTGCAGGCGCTTTCGGGAAGTGTATTTCATAAGCGCATATATGCCGAGGGCGAAACCCACCATGAGCGTTATCTTGAAGCTGTACGATGAAAAGTCCGTGAAATGCGCTCCGACCGTATCGGTAGAGGTAAGCACAGTTTCAAACTGCGTCATAAGCACATTGAAATCCAGCACGCCCTCATCGTCCACGGACAAGTCCATAGCCGCGCCAAGACCCGCCGAAACATACAGAACGGCAAAGACGATTATCACATAAAGCAATATCGTCAGCATATCAGGTTTCTTCTTTTTCAATGTTTCAACCCCTTGCTTTCGTTAAGTTTTAGCTTTGGAGCAGTCGGCGCGGCAGGCTGCTTTTTCAGCGAATTATGAATTTTGTTCTGGAGCAGGCTCTGCCTTTTCGCCTTGTCGATTATGTGAACAGAGTTTTCTTTCGGGATATTAAAATCTCTGGATATCTTATCCGAAACATTTATCGTGCTGAAATTGTAGGTCTTGGATTTGCCGCCGAGCGTTAGTGTAAATCCGTTCTGCGAAGTTCGCTCAATCCCTATGCTCTGCGAAACTCCGTCCTTGCCGACCGTGCGTTCTTCGATTTTGGACTTGACCTGTCGGTCGATTTTCTGGGACTTCGCAACAGCCTTTTCAGCCTGATACTCCGTCATTCCGAGCCGGTTGGTACAGATGTTCTTCATCTCTGTTTCGGTCATTTTTTCCGGAGTGAGGGCGGCAGTCTTATCTCCATTTGAAATGAAAATATGCGTCAACGAGCGTTCGCTTTGTATGTGCGGCGTCCTTGCCGCACTTTGGGCGAACGCCCCACGACGTCCTGTCGTGCCGCCGTCCTTGAAATTGACGGAATTAAACCGCATATCCCGCAGGGTAAGGTCGTCGCTGGGGTAGCGGATGTTCGTTTTCAGAGAATTGAGATTATCGTACTGCTCCGTATGAGCGAGGAACTTATCCTTGTCCAGCTTTAGGTCACGGCAGATTTTATTCGCCGCCAAATCTGCCTTTGCCTTAGAATAGCCGAACTGCTCCCGAAGTAATTCCATCGTCTGCGCCTTATTCATGGGCGAATATTCAAAGGACTTCCCGAGTTTATCATCGGCGATAACGATACCTTTATCATCTGACCGAATATCCAGATCGTCTGAAATCTCGCCGTGAACGCGCTTGTAATCTTCCTTGACAACGGCGACCTGCTCAGCGTTTTCTGCGGGATAGACGCATTTTATCTTGCCGTCCGCGGATTTCATGAACTGGCAGCTTAAACCCTGTTCCTCAAAAGCGGCTTTCATAGCGGTCACGTTGTTGGCGCTGATGTTAAAACACTTTACGCTCTGCGGAGCTTCTTTCAAGCGTTCCTGCATTATCTCCTGCGTTATCTGATTGACTATGCCCTTGTCACGGTCGAGGAATTCGATAGTCTGCTTATCTCCATTGCCCACGACCGCAACAGAAATTTTATATTCCTTTGCTTTTGCGGCAAAGGCTTTCGCGTCAGCGGAAAGAATGTTGCTCGTTGTGGAAATGCCGCATTCCGCCTTGTTGGCTTCATACAGCAGCTCGCCGTTCGTGACGGTACCTTTCGCCAATCTCTCGGCAATGCTGCCGCCGATTTGGTTAATGCTTTCAACTGAATTGTGGTACAGTTCTTTCAGCATTTTTTCAAAGAGGGGAGCAAGGAGCTTGATAAGCTCAGCTCCCACCTCGATGATTTTTTGCCCCGATTGCAATGCAGCGGAGCCAACTTCGTCTGCCATGATCAATACCTCCTGTTCAGATTTTGTGCTATAAATAGCACATTTTTAGCGTTTGGGCGGTGTGGGATTATTTTATCCTTGCCATGTCTGCTTCTTTTCTTGCCCATAGGCACAAAAAAAGGACAGCCATAAAGTTGACTGTCCTTGTGAATGGTGTTTGCTGTGTTATTTTGAAATAGTGTTTGGAGATGTATTATCGATAATTGTCCATTCCCCGGATTTTGTATCTTGGGTCAGGTAAAAATACTGTTCAGTATAACCGTCATCTAAAAATGTCTTTGTATGGTCGTACTCCGTATAGTATTTTGCCCATACGACAATAAAGTGTTCCTTAAGATATTCATCTGTCCACCCTCTTGCTTCTGCAAGTTCACTGCCGGAGTACATAGCTTTAACACGCGCCGTTTCATCTTCATCGACATTTATTTTCTCAACGCGTAGGGCTATTGTTTATTCCTTGTCAGCCTGACCTTCAATTGCGCTCCGGACGGTTTCTATTGGTTCGACGGATGGTTTTTGCAGCCACGGGTCAAATAATCCAAGTTCATATGCAGTGAATCCGCAAAGACTAAATACCGCTATGGCAGCAGCGACTAAAACTGCGATCCTTTTATGACTTTTTTTCAACAAACGGGTTCTGTTGTAAGAAAGTGCTTCACTAACATACTTGTTGTCGATTTCGCTCATAGCTTCGGTAAACTTCTTCGAGTTCATATAAATACCCCCTTTTCAATCAAATACTTTTTCATTTTCTGACGTATGCGCGTCAGCCGGACTGTAATATTTTTCTCTGTAAGCCCTACAAGCCCGGCTATATCCTTACAGCTGTCAGAAAACCAATACCGCCGCATGAAGATAACGCGATTTTCAGCGGTCAGTGTATCCAGAAAACTTTCGATGACCCGTGCCAGCTCTCTTGCTTCAAATTCGGTTTCTACCGTGCTCGGTGCTGCTATGCAGGCTTCGATTTCCTCCATAGCAATCGTGTAAGTGCTGCTTCGCTTGGCGGCTTTTTTCCTGTAATACATTTTCAGAGAAATATTTCGAACGATCTTGCAAAGGTAGGTCAGCAACGGATCAGGCTTTTCCGGAGGAATTGTGTTCCACGCTCCCAGATAAGCGTCGTTTACACATTCTTCAGCGTCCTGCCTGTTGTTCACAATGTTGTATGACAGCTTGTGGCAGACTTTGCCGTACTTGTTGTCAAGCTCCCGTATAGCTAGCTCTGACCGCCTGAAAAACAATTCAACGATTTTTTCATCTTCTATCATCTTATCGCCTCCTTTCCGGCTTCAACTATATACTACGTTTTTAGCAGCAAATACTACATCAAATTCAAAATTTCCTCAATGAAATTATATCATATTTTATTGAACATGGCGTCACAAATTCGAATAATGTTCTTTTGTATCTTCACTTATTATGCGCACCTTTGTCAACGTGCTATAAATAGCACATTTTCAAAATCACAGCCTGTCCGCAAGTTTACGCAGCACCTTGAAATCCTCGCCCCTTGCCAGAATGAGAAGATCCTCAATGTATTTTGAAAGGGCTTCGGCTTCCTCATGGGAAAGAACGACAGGCGGTTCAGAAAATGTATCTTCATCTTCTGTTTCGTCCTCATCTTCTTCCTCGTCAGTTTCGGGAGCAGCGTCAGCGGAGGTGTTTTCCTGCCGCTGAATTTTCTTGACCTCCTTATGGGAAATCTGCGGCTTTTCAGAGATTATTTCCTGCTGCTTTTCGGGAGCCAGCTTTGCCACCTCGTTGGCTGTCGAAATCGACATATCTCCGGATTTTACCGCCTGCTCCACATCGGGGATAGCGTTGTGCTTGATGTTATCCAGTTTTCCGACCTGCGCCGGAGATACATTGAGTGCGTCTGCAATCTTATCCCTTATTCTGCCCTTGACAGGCTTTCCGGCAGCTTCAAGTTCCTTGAAAATCCGTGTCAGTTCCTCATATTCACGCATGGTATCTGCGTCCGAATACTTGCGCTGAGTTGCGTTCAGCATTATGAGGTCAAGTTCGGTTTCGGTATTCGGCTTTGCGCCCTTGATGAAACAGGGGACTTTGCCGCTTCTCCTGCGCCCGTCTGCGATAAGGGACTTGATAGCAGCAAGCCGTCTGTGTCCGCTGATAAGCTCATACTTGCCGTTGTGTTCGGAAACCACCAGAGCCGTCATTAAGCCCTGCCGCTCTATATCGTCCGCCAGAGCCTCTATTTCGGAATTTTCATAGAAATTGTTCCGGTTCGGCTCGATATTTTCAATGTCTATCATTTTTAGGCTGTCTATGTAGCTGTCGGCATTGACGGTCTGAATATCCGCTGCTATTGCGCTGTCAAGCTGTAATTTTCTGCCCATTATTCATCACCAAGCCTTTCAATAATTTCTGCCGCCAAATCTTCGTAAGCCTGCGCCGCAGCCGTCCACTTCATATATTCCTTTGCAGTCAGCTTGTAACTGAACGAGTTTTTGATAACACGGCTGAAAGGAATGGTGGTGTTCAGCACCTTGTTTCCGAGTGTGCATTTGAGATATTCCAGCAGTTCTATATCGGCAGGATTTTCCTTGTCAAACTTGTTCACGATACAGCCGCCGAATCTGGCATTGCAGTTTGCAAGCGCTCCTGTTACAGCAGGAATGCCCTGAATTGCGAATGTTCCAAGCTCGATGGGAACGAATACGCTGTCGGAGAGCGTGATTACCTTTTCTGTCAGCTTTGTCAGAGCCGGCGGCAGGTCGAGAACTGCGTATTCATAGCTGCGGTCAAAAGTCAGCACCTTTCTCACGTTGGTTGTCTGAACATCTTCCGGGAGCTGCTCAAACTGCGCCGCCACAAGGTTAAGCGCCGGGGTCGCCGTCAGAATGTCGATGTTATGGTATCTGGTAGAGCTTTTCGCCACAGTAGGCAGGCAGTTCCTCTTTATCAGCGCTGTTTCAAGCCACGCCCTCGGTTCTGCAAAGAAACGGAAACTGTTAGCCTGTCCGTCAAAGTCGATTACAAGCACCTTGCCACGCTCGGCAAGCTCATTTGCAAGGTTGATAGCCGTTGTTGTCTTTCCGACACCGCCCTTGTGATTATAGATTGCAATTGCTTTCATAAAATGTCCTTTCCGTGCTTT
>ULUA01025262.1_pt1 | contig 20468 bp, 36 predicted proteins | sample 1958081 | NCBI WGS metagenome assembly ULUA01 (sample SAMEA4835748, study PRJEB28245) | human gut metagenome | biome: gut microbiome; material: fecal sample | place: Denmark | collected 2008
GAGTACCAGCGCGGCGGGTCCCTGTTTCCCTTTTATATAGTACTCCTGCACCGAGGGCGGCGCTCCTGCTGATTTCGTTGTGATTTTGCACAAAACAGCATACCGCAAAATCTTGAATTTCCGTTATTCTGAATAAATATACGAAATCGGGCTGAAATAGCCCGAAGACGTATTGACAATAGCCCGAATTCGTGCTATAATACAATCACAAACGAAAAACAAGCCGCCGAGGGGCTGAAACCTCGGAGAAATGGAGTATATACCATGACCAGACATTTTGACAACTTCGACCAGTACAGCGAGCACTACAACGAGCACGAGCACCGCGCCAACGATGTTGACATAGTGGAGTACGACGGGGCGAAGAAGCCGCACACCGACGCAGACGGCGAATTCACCTGCAAGAACCGTCAGACCGCAATCAAGCGCTTCGCGAAGGCCACCGGCTGGGAGTGGGTTCTTATCGAAGCAGAATGCCCCGTGTTCGCTAAGAACCTTTCCACCGACTGCGACAGCGTGACCGCCGAGGAGGTAGAACCGGGCGTCTGGTATGTGGCAGCCCGCTACTACAAGGACGCCGCCCCCGCTGAGGCCAAGACCCCCGCCGACATCATCGGAGCAGCAGCCTCAGCCATCGAGGACAAGCCCGCCCGCAGTGCATGGGCGCGCGGTGTAAAGGCGTATGCGCTGGAGTTGCTGGACAACCTCGCAGAACTCACCGCCGACCAGCTCGCAGACCCCGCAGCCGTACGCGCTGCACTCCTCAACGGCGCGCAGGACTGGCAGGAGTACAGCGACGGCGGTTGCTCCCTCATCTACGATGGCGACATAGCCGCGCGGGTCTGCACTCCCTCCGAGTACAAGCGCAGCCACGGCGGCGAGCGCTACCCCAATAGCCGCGAAACCTGGCTTGATGTCCAGGCGCGTGCACTCTCGCAGGCGGCGCGGCTCGTCTGCGAGGCAGTAAAGGAGGTGATAGCATGACCGCAATCGAACTTAACGCCGGAGCGCTCAAGCTCCACCGCGACCGCTACGACGACACCACCGAAAGCACGCTTGTAAATATCCTCTGGGCGTGTGAGGAGCGTGACACCTACTTAATCGGCGAGCCGTGGGCGCTCGTCCCGTACGGCGGCATTGAGGCATACACCCTGCACAATATCCGCCTTGATGTCTGCTATACTCTCGACACGCGCGATATTGAACGCATAGCGCGCGGCGGCGTTGTCACCCTCCAGCCCCACGCCCCCGAAGATTGGGAGCGTGAGGAGATAGAACGCGAGGAGGTGGAGGGCGCTTGATGCTGCTTTATATCCTGCTCATGCCGTTCTTGATACTCATTGACGCGGCGAAAAACTCCAAATGAACACCCGCCCCGATAGGCTCGAAGCCTGCCGGGGCTTTTCTCTGCCTCCGGCTCGGTGGAGTGCGCCCGCGTTTTCCGGGGCGATTTTCTGCACCGCCGCGAAACACCCCCGAAATCGTGCGTATACGGCGTGTTTATATTGAGGGTATATCAGTATACTTCTAAAGCGCAAACGTGCGTTTAAAGGGCAATTCCGGCGCAAATAGAGGCATTCCCCGCACCGCCTTGATACGGCCGCCCGCGTTCTCGCTCGTGCTCGCAGATCCTCGGCGCTGCCTGCTGCCCTCCGAGCCAGCGCCGCCCGGCGTTCCTGCTGCCAGATCTGCCACCCAGACAAGCGGCACGCCCTCTCCGGAACTGTACGCAAATTCCCGCACGGCTCCCTGCGCATGCCCGGAATAGTCGCAGGGCAGTCGCGGAATAGTCGGCGAATAGTCGTGAAATAGTCGGCAATAGTCGCATGCCGTGTGAGAAGCATATATATTATAATAATGTAGATAGAAAGGAAAAGAGAAGATATAGTATATCTCATATTATCTCCGCACATGGTAGTCGCAAGCACATTTGCGTTTTAAGACACCCGTGCGGCTCTGTACGCAACGAATAGTCGCAAGGCATAAAACTATACCCCCAGAACACAAACGTGCGTCCTAGGGGCAATTCCCACGCAAATACGCGCTATTCTGTTTTCGTGTCCTCTGTGCTGTCCTCGATAACTACTTCCTCGGATAGTCGGCGTTCTATTTCCTGCCTGTCCACGTCAGCACCGAAGATGTTCTTCGCCTGCACCACAACGTCCTGCTGGTCTTTCATGCCGTAGTAGTTCTTCGCACGGAAGATATATGCCACCGGATTTATCATGCCTTTTAACACCAAATCCGCGTCAATAGCGGCTAAAATGTTCTTCGCCCTTTTTATGATTCCTGCACGCGTGTCGCCTTTAGTCCCATGTCCCCAGTCCAAAACTGTATTTATATCGGCGCCTAATGACAGGCACATTTTCTCAACTGTGGGCAATCCGCCGTTCTGGGCGTAATACATGAAGAAATCAGCGAGGCGTTCTACACATTCTTCGTCAGACTTTACGATAGGCTGCTTGAAATCGCGAGAACATTCGGCCACAATAGCGCTCATGGTGTCTGCCGGGAGTTTCGTTGTGTCGATATTCACGGCAGGCTTGTGATTACCCGCGCCGGGACGTTTGCGTTTTACAGGCTTGTTGTCGTTCTCACTTGCCATTGATGATACCCTCCAGTCTGCCCAGCGCGATGGGGCGCAGGCGGTAAATGTTCTCTATGCAGTAATTCATTGCTTCCGCAACGTCGCTCCACTGCATATTCTCGATGTAATGAAGCTGCAGCAGTGTGCGGAGTGTGTCCGGAAGTGTGTCCGCGATAGTCGGGTCCGCTTTGTACGCCGCGACTACCGCAGAATAGTCGTACTTGGGTTTGCTCATGTATTACCTCCGTTCTGGGGTGGAATTAACCCCGTCATAATGCCGAACATCTTCTTGCAGTTCTCGCATTCGCCCTTGACCGCGTTCGTGTACACCTGCTGCAGCGCTACCGTGCGCCTGAAATAGTCGTGGGCTATCGCTTCGCCGCGTTCCCATGCGTCATAGTCGCGGAGTGCCTGCGCCTTTTCGCGCTTCGCCTGGTCTGCGGTGATGATTTTCATGCTGAACGCCTTGTAGATGTTCCGCGCTGTTGTGTAGAGAGCCTGTGCGGATAGCCGCGCGTCCTCTGGGAGCGCCTGACGCGTCCGCGCAAGTTCGAATATGTCATTTCCTGTCATATGCACCTCCGTTTATGTGTCGCGTAACCACCTGTAACCGAACGCGTTCACATACCGGTTACGGCTTATGTGGCTTAATAATGCGGGTTCAGGCGGGGCGTAACCGGTGTAACCGGTGTAACCGTGGTTTTCTCTACACGCGTAAGAAAATATTTTAATTTCATATTCAAACAAACGTGAATGAAAAATATAAAACATATAAGCTGTATCTCCGTTTACCGGTTACACCGGTTACATTCTCACCTGTGCATTATCTTGAAATCAGAAGTCCGGATACTCGTCAACGGCGCTGTTATCAGCTTCATCGGCATTTTCGCTGATGAGTTTCAAATGAACGCAGCGGGTTGGGACGGTTCCGATACGCTTCAACACTGTAAAGCGGTCTTTGACAGTTCTGCGAATAAGCTGACGGTCAGCCAGCCAGGACAGCAGGGAAGCGGGGTTGAATCCGCCCTCGCTGCATATCTGTTCGAATTTCAGCTTGATTATGTACACGGTGTCATCGCAGAATTCGCCCCAGACCTCCATGTTTTTCTCGGTCAGTCCGAACTTGTTCTGGTTCTGCGTGATGTACTCGCAGACATACTCGTAAGCACGCTTATTCACGCTCACATCGTCCTTGGATTTGAGATAGGGCGCAATGTCAGCGGCAGTCAGCGCAGGTCCGTCAAGATAATTCTCGGTTATCAGCCAGTCGGCGGTGAGTATAAGCGCGCCGGACTGCGCCTGCTTCTGCGCGATGTTGTACTGTCTGACAAGCTCGTCCGAAAACGCCTTGAATTTCTCCTCCAGGCGCTCCATAACGCCCTCGGACATGATTTCGTTAACGAACATCTGCCCGAAGAATCCGTAGACGGATTTCACGAAATTTGCGACGTCACGCGGGCTGTCAAACTCCGGGCGGCTGTCGTCCCCGAAGAACTTGTCCTTGCACTCTATCTCGATAACGCGGTTGACTGAGCCGCCGCCGGAACGGCTGGAATTTATCGGGCGTTCTCCGGTGGATATCACGCAGTTACGCCACTCGGACGTATTGTCGATACCGCCCATTTTGTTGCCGCGCGTGCGCCCGCAGCCCTCCGTCAGCATGTAGATGGTGTTGTCCATTTCGCGGCGGCTGTCCACGATCTGGAGCTCGTCCACGATATACGGCAGCGAGTTGTAGAACGCCGCAGTTTTCTCCATGCCAACGTATGTTGAGTTGAATGTGGAGATATACGCGCCAAGCTCCGGGTTTCCCCAGCAGGAAGCCGCGCACATCGCAAGCACGGTCTTTGCGCTCTCCGTTTCGCCCCAGAGGTGCACCCAGAAGCAGTTGCAGCCCAGCGGTCTGACAAGCACCGAAGCCAGTGACGCAGCGAAAACCATGCGTGCTGCAACGCTGTTTCTGCGGATATTCTTGTTGATAAACTCAATCCACTTATCCCAATCACCTGGCTTGCCACGCCGTTTCACGCTCTCATAGCGCTTCTTGTACTCAACTTCACCATCAAAGGTCAAGCCGTCTGTGTAGGGCGCGAATTCGGTTTCTTCACCGCGCTTTATCCAGCCAAGCCGCGTTACGCACTCGACTTCCGGGAGAAGGTCGCCGGAAAGCTGCTCAACATCGTAGAGGTAGTTGACAAGGTTCCGCGCCGTTTCGGAAGTCACGACGATACCGGGCTTGGAAAGTTCGGTTATCTTGTTCGCGACCGAGATAGTCGTGCGGTCAACGATAAGTTCGCGCCAGTATTTGCCCTTGAAATACGCAAGCTTTATCTTCTCCTCGCCGGTGTCGATGTTGGTGTAGCGTGCGACAGGCATTATCGGGTGAGGACACGCCCAGACAAGCCCGCCTTTTTCGCCCTGCGTGCGCACTCCGGAAGCGTCGCACACCCACTTACCGCAGGGAAGCGTCACAGGCTGCAACGGGAAGTTGGTGTAGTTCCCGAGGTCGTCTGCAACGTCCTTGCGGCTCTCTGCGAACGCCTTGTACAGCGTGGGAAAATTCGTTACCCTGCACTTCTTTGCCTGGTCGGTCATTTCTGCGAGCAGGCGCTTCTGCTTGAATTTATCGTCCTTGAACATGTAGAGAAATTCGTAGGGCTTCTCGCTGTCCAGGAAGTCATCGCGGGTGTATTCGCTGATATCCGGGTAAATCTCGCTCATTGTTTCGGCAGTTCCGCTGCTGACACCATCGCCGAGCAGCTGGCTTGCCTTTTCGATATCCAAGATATCACTCCTTTCTCGCTGCCGTCATTTCCTTGTACGAACGCCAGTAGTAATAGAACACCTCCAGCATTCGGGCGGCGGTCTGGCGCTTGTCCTCAATGAACTGCACATCGAAGTGATAGCGGCTTCCGGTCTGCCATGCTTTTAGCGTGGAGTACACCATCGCGCCGATATCGGTTTTCACGCGCTGCGGGCTTGCTTTCATCTGCCATTCTGGGACGTGGTAGGCTCTGAGCGCTTCCCAGCTTCCCACGCCCTCGATGAACAGAGTAAGCTGCTTCGCAAGCTGCGCAGCGCTGTACAGTTCCTTTTCTATGCGCCCCCGGTCGCTGGTCACGTTGTTGTATATCTCGTCCACGTTCGCCTTGCGCTCCACAACGCAGGACATCGAAAAGTCGCGTCCGTCTGCGGTGAACGAATAGTCGCCGTAGTCGAGTTTGCGTTCCTCGTGCTTCACGCCGAGCTTGTCCAGCGCTTCGATGATGTGGGCGTTCTTCTGTTCCCGCGTATCGTGGAGGATAGTCACGGTTTTCAGGAAAGTTTTTTTGTCAATCGGCATGCGTCCATTTCCTCCTCTTTTTCTTCTTTGGCTTTGGCTTTGCCGCCGCGCCCTTTGCTTCATAATTCGAATATGTCCTGCTGTCGAAACAAAGGTATTCGCCGCGGAATGTGTCGTAGCAGATACACTCCGCAGCGTGTATGCAGCGGTCGGCTTTGGGGCAGGGGTTAGGGTGTGGTTTCATCATCAGTCTTGGCTCCCTCGTTCCACACGCTAACTGCTTCTTCTACGGTGTTGCCCCACACTATTCTTCCGCAGCTGATGATGTCGAAGCAGCGTATCACCCATTCTCCGTCATTGTTCTGGTCAACTATCGGTGCAATTCCCAATCCGCACCGACAGCGTTTAAGAGTTACTTTCATTTGTATTAGCCCTCCTTCTGTTCGCGACGGATCCGGTGGCAGCTCCTGACTATCTCATTATAGCAGCTTTCGCAGAGGTCGATTCTTGCCCACCTGTATTTTACGCCTATTATATACCCGAGCGTATCTCTTACTTTGTGAGATTCCATGCGTTTAGCTTTGAACATAAATCCATCTTTGGCGTTCATCTCGCCGCAGATATCGCACGACCTGCATTTTACTTTAGCCATTATCAGCCCTCCTGTTCGTTTGCCGTGCAACGTTGTCCGCCTTTCCTTTTCTTCGTTTCACGCCCGCACATTTCCGTGTTTTTTCAGTTATCTGTCTGTTGTACACGTTTGAGCAGTATTCGAATTTTGCGCGTATAATGCCCTTGGCTCGTTTCATCATTTGGCATCCGCCCTCCTGTTCCAAAACTCAGCAATTGTCTTACGTTTATTTTCTTCGGTATCATTTTCATAAACTTCTACCGCGTATGGCGAGGCGCCGCATTGTTTGCATTCGACCGTCATTACATCGAAAGCGGTCCCTTTTAAGTGTGTAGGTGTTCTGTAATATGCCTTGCCCCCGCAGAACGGGCAGGGCTTCAGCTTAACATCAGCCATTGTTGTTTACCTCCTCTGGTGCTATTATTTTTCTGTATTCACCGAGCCGGTCTTTGATAAGTGGCTCATAATCGGTATTAAGCTCAATACCGATGCCGTTGCGCCCCAGTTGGTTTGCAACCTGTAAAGTTGTGGCTGTGCCACAAAACGGATCAAGAACGGTACCACCGCTGCGTGAGCCAGCTAAAATGCAGGGGGCGATTAAATCTGGTGGGAATGTGGCAAAGTGTGCACCTTTATACGGTTTGGTGCTTACCGTCCAAACATCTCTTTTATTTCGTCTGTCTTTGCCGCCATAGCGCGGTGCACACGCTTTCATCGGCCCGTTTGTTTTTCCGTAAGCCCTTTGCGATCCAGCTTGAGCCTCAATATTTTGCGAAAGTCTTTTTTTTGTACTCTCTGCTGTGGGCTCGGCTATTGCCTCACCATCAAAATAATAGCGGGGTGTTTTTGAAAGCAGAAAAATATATTCGTGGCATTTTGTGCAGCGATCCCGCACGCTTTCCGGCATTGGGTTGGTTTTCTGCCATATAATATCTTGCCGTAAATACCAGCCGTCTGCACGCAGGGCAAAGGCTAACATCCACGGTATGCCCATAAGATCCTTTGCTTTTATCCCGTCAAAAGTTTTTGGCGTCTTGGTTGGAGCTGATCCGGGATCAAGCACATAAGTTTCTTTTTGCCTGTTCTTATTGTTCCACGCACCTTTACCGCTGCCGGCGTAACTGTCTGCAATAACCACCCACAGCGTGCCCTCCGGTTTAAGTACCCGGTGCACCTCTCTAAAAACAGCAACGAGGCGCTGTATGTATTCCTCCGGTGTGCTTTCCAAACCGATCTGCCCGCTGTTCCCATAATCACGCAAAACGTAATACGGTGGCGATGTTATACAAGTGTCAACGCTGCCGCTATTGAGGGCTCGCAGCCCTTTTAGTGCATCCGAAAAAAATATTGTGTTCACGGTTTCTCCTAATAGCCTGTCCATATCAATATAGCGTTCAAGATTTTCAACTTCGTTTTCGTCCATTTTTGCCCCACAGTTGCCGCAGTAATCTGTTGTCTGGGCGTTTTCGCCTTCCTCGCGGTCATAAGAAAACCCACAATTAGAGCAGCACGGGTCTTGCGTATGGTAGCCTTTCCAGTACGCATGCACCACCGGCGCGACATCGGCGGTGGGAAAATTGCCTAGTATATACAATGCGAAGTCGCCTATCGCACCGCTTGACTTCAGCTTATTGGTTAGAGCAGATTTGTCTATGTATTCACTCATTCTTCTGTATCCTCATCAACGTAGTTCTCGCTGAAACACTCCCGGAACATATCAGCCGACAGCTTGTACATTTTCTGGTGCCGTTCCTTGCTGTCTGTGTACTTCCCGGAATTGTGCGCGAGCTGTGTTATCTTTCCTCTGCATGTTTCAGCGGTGCACTCGCCGTTGTATTCGGCAAGGCAACCGCTGCATTCTTCGGTGTGATTGCTCATTCCTGTTTACCACCTTTCAAACCAGAATCTTACGTCCGTTCTAGGGCGTGCTATCATTCCAAACCTGACTAGATTACGGAAAGTTGCGCTGCATTTCATCTGCGTGTCATAGGCTCGTTCAATGATTTCCCTGAACCTCTCTACCGTGTACGTGGACTTGTAGTGATTACAAGCCCGGCACGCCGGATAGAGATTTGAGATATCGTCCTCACCGCCGAGGTGCAGTGGGACAACATGGTCTGCCTGCATGTCCTTGATAGTGATTTCGCAGCCGCAATAAGCGCAGCGACCGCCGAATTTCTCATAGATCTGCTGCCGCTCAGAGGTGGTAAGTTTTCTACGCTCACTCATTCCCGCTCACCTCCACATAGCACCACGATTGAGGCGGTCGTTTCAGCGGTCGTAAAGGATAGCTGCTATTTGTGCAATCCATATCACGCTCATGCTGATTAACCATGTCGTACTTCCAAAACTCGCAATTGGGGCAATCTTCGTCACAAAGGGCGCCAAACTCGCTAAGAGCTTTCGGCTTTTTGTAAATTTTCAGATTGGAGATATGCCAACCCCAAAACGTCTTGCAGAATCCCTCGCCGATGTACGCCTTAACGTCATCGAACGTCATGCGGCACGAATGTAAGAATTCACAGTCATCGGGATTATCAGCTTCGTTTGATGTGAGAATCTCGAAATCTCTGCGATCATCGTCATCGGGGAAATCATCATCGCGAAATATCTGCCGAATATCCTGGTAAACATTATCTTCCTTGCAAAACTCAGCTTCATACTCGGAGATACTGTCGCAGATAAATTCTCCAATGACTTTCTGCTCGCAAGGGTTTGAATACTTCGAACTTGTTTTGATGAATACCGGTTTTCCGTGGTAAATCACGCCGTAGTTTTCATCGCCATCTTTCATTACATCCATCAACTGGTCTTTGCTCTTCGATTGGTATATGTAACACTTGAACGGTGTTTCAATCTTTGGTCTGGTCTTGCGTACTTCAATGGTTTTCTTACCGTTTGCGATAAGCCCACACCATTTTGGCTGTATGCTCAGCAGTATTGCTTTTTCTTTCATCACTGTTCACCTCCAGCAGTTCCGGGTTGTCGTAGCTCTCACGCATTTATATCCTCCAATCTGACCCGCAAGTGCGGGACTTCTCCGTAAAGCTTGACAACACGAGCGTCACAAACGCACTTATCATCGTCGTAAGCCACGCCGTTCAGCGCGTCGCAGACGAGCTTGCCGATGTTGTCCCAGTCCGGCTTTTTGGTCGGACGAATCTTCCCGCTGAGCATATCAGCCCGACGATACTTCGGAGTGCTTTTCGGAATACCCATCACCGCGATTATTGTGATTCTGATTTCCGAATCCTCAGGGAACTTGTGTCCGCCTGCTCTGCGGTACGCCCACTGGATAAGCTGTTCATGCAGCTTCGTCTCCTTCGGCGTGTATGTAGTGCCGGAGACCCGGCTGTGTCTCGGTCTCTGCTTCCCGAACGGCTCGCCCGGAACCGTGAATTCAATCTGCATTCTATCCCTCCTCCGAATACTGCTTTCTGAGTTCTTCCATGACGTCTGCCGGATCTATGCTGCTGTTCACCTCTGGAACTCCGTCGGCAATCAGCCACTCGGCTATTCTCGCGTAGGAGATTCCGCCGGATATCCCCTTGCGCTGCTGCCAGTTCTGGTATTTCTGCTCATACAAGGCAACAGCCTTCTCTCCGTATTTGCGCACAAGCTGTTCACGAGTGGGGGAAGGGGCAGGCGGCGCAGCCGTCCTGCTTTCCTTTTCTTTTAATTTCATTTCATTTCTTTTCTTTTCATTTAGGGAAGAAATATCGCCGTTTTTTCCGGAGTTTTCGCTGCTTTTTCCGGAAATATCAGCGTTTTTTCCTGAATTGCCTATATCTGAATCATCGAGAGGAATAATTACATACTCTAAGACAGGAAAAATATCCTTACGTTTCAATGACTTTGCCGCTTTCAGATATCTCTTCTGGATTCCGCGAGAAGTCAGTATTCCGTATTTTGTATACATTTCCTTGTCGAACAGCGATTCATGATTTTTGGATTCTCTGAGCGCAGCGGCGACAACCTCACGAACAACATCAACACCCACAAACGCCTCACGGTTTGCAAACCTTGACGCCACCCTGTCGTTCCACTCGCAATAGTATCCGTGTATACCATAAATCTTCTGAAAGAGCTTGATTATAATACCAAGCCCTTTCATACCGAACATATCTTCTATTTCCTCAAGCTTATCATCAAACCGGCAATCCAGAGAGAAGTACGGTATACCCTCTGTCATGCATGCTCTCCTATCAGAATGGGTACGGGTCGCTGCCCGCGCTTGCGAAGTCTGCTGTCGTAGTTGCCGGAGCTTCCGGAGAAGCGTTCTGCTCCGTTTGAGAAGCAGCCGGAGCCGTATCAGCGGTGGGAGTATTCCCGGACTTCTCGCCTGTGAAGCTTACGCGCTCGACGTTTATCTCATACCATGTGGACTGGTTCCCGGACTTATCCGTGTATGGGCGCGTCTGGAGTTCTCCCTCAACGAGGATCATACGACCCTTGTCGAAGTACTTACTGACAAGCTCTCCGGTGGAGCGCCATGCCACCACGTTGAAAAAATCCGTCTTTCGCTCCTCACCCTTCTGCTGGAACCGTCTGTCAACGGCTATCCGGAACGTGCAGACGTTCACGCCATTCGGGGTCGTTTTCAGCTCCGGATCAGAGCAGATACGCCCCATCATTATCACTTTGTTGTACATTATCGTATCTCCTTTGACATTCCGTGTTCTGCCAGCCATTTTTCCGCCTTTGCAACAAGCTCGGGCGGAGCCGATGTGACATTGCAGATACACTTGTTCACCATCGCCCAGAATACGGTTTCATTATCTGGTATCGGCACTCCGTATTTCTGCATATATACCTTTATCTTCGCTTCATCGTACGAAAAAAGGGCTTTATTACGCTCTTTTACAAACTCCTCAAATGAGGTATTACTGAAATCCGCCACAATTACGCCTCCTCAATATCCGCTTATATTTTCCGCCGCGCGGGACTGCAATTTACTGCATTTCTGCGGAGTTTTCCTCGGGTTCGTCCGGAGAATCGCTATTCACGATGATCTCCGAATCATCCGTAGGCTCGCCGAGGAGCTTTCCGGGCGCTGCCTCATCGGACAGCGCATTGCTCATCTCGATGGACATGATCCCGTAGTGCGAGAGCAGATTCCGCAGCACTGTCTTTATAGCCATTTCGTCGAAGTTGTCGCGCCATATCGCGCTCCCTTTCTGGAAAGCCTTGCTGTACTTCTTTACATGCTCGGTCAGCTTTTCGCGGCTCCAGTAGTAGGTCTTGCTGAATCCGTTCAGCGTTTCGATATACGCGAAGTAGCCTATGATCTTATCGGACACACGCTCGCCGGATATATCCACCGCGCCGGTCAACTTGTCCTCGCTTTTCAGCTCGCCTTCGTATACCTTTCCGGCGTTGATGTAACGATACTCGCCGGTCCTCATCGCAAGCTGTATGTATCCCTTGTATCCAAGCTGGAACTGCGGTTTCGGAACGCCGTGGTCCTTGTACGGAATGATGTAAGCGAATCCGAGCTGTTTCTCAACAGGGAGCTTGAGCGCCGCTGCTTTCAGCGCCTCCGCGAGTACCGCTCTGGGCTCGCACTGCTGGAGCAGCGTATCGTTGTTAAACAGATTCATTACGGACGCCGCGAAAGCTCCGGCGTTCTTGTCGAGCGTGCTCTTAAGGGTCTGCTGAATCGCTCCGTTGTTCAGCAGACTATTGAGCACCTGCGCCGGGGTAGCCTTTGCGGGGGCTGCCTGCGGCTTTGTCTGGGCTGCGGCGGCGATTACGCCGTTTGTGTTGGTCGTAGTGGTCATGATTCTTTCCTTTCCGATATCTTGAATATCATTGCTTTGGATTCCTTGAGGTATTCCGAGTAGATGTCCGGGCGTTCTGCTTTAAGGCGCTTGCTGTCTATGGTAGACCTGCTCTGCGGTCTGTATGAGATATGCCAGTCGACCGTCAGCCCGTCTGTATTGCCGTCAAGCGCGGTCTGAAGGCGCTGTTTGAGAGCCTTTTCCCGGGTTTCGAGCTCCTTTTTCTGGGTTATTACCGCCGCAAGCTCGGCAGCGGCGTCGTTCTGCTCAAACATAGCGATCGCATTGTCCCGCCAGTCGGGGTACAGTGCTTTCAGCGTGCGCTCGGCGCTTTCGGAGCCGTCCGGTTCGGGACGGATATCCGGCTTTATGTAGCCGTTCCAGAACGTTATTTCAGACTTCAGCAGCGCCGTACACTCATTTTCGTTCCGCTCGATGGTGAACCAACGGAACCTCTGACCGCCGATGAGCACCGCAAGGTACATGCGGTCGTAGCCCATGACGTTCATGTAATGGCAGCACTGGCAGTAGTAGTACAGCGGAATCTCACCGCTGTCGAAATCGGCTTTGGCGAACGCTGACGTGGTTTTGCATTCCAACCCGGCGTTCTCACCAATGATTTCACGGTCAACATTCGCGGTGATGAAGCTGTATTCATCGTGCTGGAATATGTAGTTGCGGCGGCGTACTTTCTTTCCGGTAGCCTCGCAGAAGCGCTCTGCAACGTACTGTTCCAGCTCGCGCCCGGTGCGCATTGCCTCGTTGTCCTCGGTTTCCGGCATGCGTCCGGTCTTGTCCGCCCAGAGCTCGATTTTCGAGCGGTACGGGGTCAATCCCATAACGACCGCCGCGTCAGAGCCTCCGAGCCCTGTTCTGCGGTATTCGAGCCACTGCTCGCGAGTGATGTCTGTGGTTTTTACTAACTTTCTAGGCATTACTGTTCCTCCTCTGGTTCATCGGCGCTGCCCCACGCTTCCTCGCAGAAACAGCCGTAGCAAAGTTGTTTGCCATTGAAAACTCTGAGTTCATCGCGTTCGAACTCGTTTTCGCATTCATCACAGAACCAGCGCGGAACATTGCAATTCGGGCATGCACTACCCAAGCAGCCTTTTTCCGGCGGGCAGCCTACGCACTCATCAACATGTTTCAGCATTCAGATTACCTCCATACTTGAATATCCCGGAATTGTGGATAAACTCCACTTCTTCCTTTGTGGGGCTGGTTATAAATCTCCTGCCGTTCCGTATGCAGTCTGAGTAAGGGCACTCGAAGCAGCTGTGCGGCGGCTGGCATATTTCCATGTCAAGCTTCTCGGGATTCTTTGTTTTGCCGCTGACGCGGTTTGCCAGCGCGCCGGGGCTGATGTTGAGTTCCCGCGCGGCATTAGTAAGCCCGATTTCGCTTATCCGCGCTTTCGCCTGCTCGATGTCGATATAGAATCTAGTTCCCATCGCTTTTCACCTCCACGGAGTGTTCAGATAAAAGCCACTCCATCGTTACATTGAAATAAGCCGCGATGTGGACAAGCTGTCCCAGCGTCCAGTTGCCGGGCTTGTCCTTTCGGGAACGGAACGTGGCATAAGAGTTGATTCCGGCTATTCTCATCACGTCGCCGGCGTTCTTTCCGCGCATTGCGCATAGAAAAGCAATATTCGCCGTGATGTTCTTTCCGGTTCTGTCCACGTTAGCCCTCATGGGATTCTTCCTCCTTGTATGCCGGAATGATTTCCGTGTGCTGATTTGCGTAGACTATCATCTCGCTTGCGATGAAAGAGAGCGTAAGCCCTGTGCGCGCCGAAATATCTTCCAGGATGTTATACGCCTTTGGCGTTATCCGGATAATGGTGCGCTTGTCGCGGTACTGCGGCTCCCGGACGTTCGGGACGGTGAATGTCAGTGTGTTCATTCGTCCACCGCCTTACTTGAAAAGCCAGTCGAGCTGACCGTCGGCTTTCATTTTGTTGAGAATGTCGCAGGCTTTCTGGGCTATATCGCTGCCAGAAAACAAAGAACTTGCATAAGGTCTACCATGTAACTCATCAACTCCCACGTAGTCAAAGTTGCCTTCGTTAACGGTAATTACCCATAAGCCGTCAGACAGTCCATCTACAGGGCGCCTTCTCACTACATCGCGTATCCGCTCAACCAGCATGAGAAACTTTATTTTCTTCCCGACCTGAATTGCGCGTTCGCTGGTTTTCCAGCAATTGTCTGGGTAGGCTACACCGTTCTCCGCTCCCACGCCAAGTCCGTAAATCATGTCTTTGCCGACATAGGCTTCATAATACCGCTCGTCAGCTTTCGGCATCCAGAACCCCGGGTCATACGGCTTCTTCTCCTCCGGCTCGTCCGCAGGAATGCTCTCGAAAAGCTTCACCAGCCCCTCGGACATCACGCCGATTGAATCGGCAACTTCCTTGTCTTTCAGCAGTTCGATTATCTGCTGCTTCTTTTCATTGGTCATAAAATTCTCCTGTTTTGCCGTGTGTTCAGGCTCAGATGTTAAGCACCAGCCGTATGCGCTCTCTGATTTCCTCTGTCATAGCGCGCGAGCCGGAAAATATCATCGACAGGTACGACCGGGAGATGTTGAGCTTCTCCGCGAGTTCCCGGTCGTTCATGCCGACAGTCACCATGCGTTTGCGAGCCTTGATAACAAACGCCTTTTCCTTTGCTGTGATGTTTCCACCGCCTTCCATTTGTGAATTTTGTTCACAAAAATTTCACCCAAGATTACTTGACAAAACAGCGATGATGTGTTAATATTAAGAGTGGTTAGCAACTTAATATCACAGGCTGTTTTGAAAAAAACGTATCGCAGAACGGCTAGCTTTGCTTTACATTTTTTTGTGAATTTTGTTTACAAGACAAGTATAGCGTAAATTTCTGAAATTGTCAAGAGATTATTCAGAAATTTACGCATTTTGTGGTATAACACAAAAACTCCCTGTTGAATTAGTGCAATATTCCAATAAATAACAACTAGGAGTATATTATGGATTTCGACAGATTACAGAACGTTATACAGAAATTATGCGATAAAAGAGGAATAAAGCCTAGAACCGCATACGAAGAAAGCGGAGTAGGACGTAGTTTTTACGACAACATAAGAAAAGGCTCGGTGCCCTCCGTAGAGAAGCTCCAAGCCCTGGCAGTGTATTTCAATGTTTCGGTGGATTACCTGATAGGCAACACCGACTATCCCTACATAGTCACCGCAGCCGAAATGGAAGAACTGAAAAATCCCAACATAATAAGCAAGAACATAGCCGCGTTCGGCGGCGCAGAAACACTGACCGTTGACAGCAAGGCGCTGGACGCGGCAATAGAAAAAGCCCTCAAAGCAAAAGGGCTCATCTAATATTTTTTCACGGTATTAAACCATTGACATCTTGTGGCTAATTGACATCATAGGCGGTTTTAATACAGAATAGTAGTACATCAAACTATTTTGGAGGAAATCACACCATGACAAACCGAAACATTCTTAACGAAGCAGACCACCTGCTGGTAAAACACGGAGTATCAGAGCTGCCGCTCACAATGCGAAAAGCGGAGATAATAGCGCAGTTCTCTGGCTGGCTCCTGCTTACATACGACGAGGGAAAGGAGCTAATCGAAGCCTGCGGCGCGGAAGAAACGGCGGAGCGATACCCGGCGTTTACTCTGATACACCGGAAGCAGAATGTTATATTGTTTCGGGCAAGCCTTTCATATGAGCACAAACTTTTCTGTATTTTGCACGAATTCGGTCACATCGTGCTGAAACACACAGCGGAAAACAATGTGTTAGGCATAACACCGTCGCCGGAGGAAACAGCCCGGCAGGAGCGCGAAGCCGACGACTTCGCAGCGGAAATGCTCGCACCGTCCTGCGTAATGTACGCGCTGGGGATCAAGAGTGCGCACCAGCTTGAACGCTTCGGACTGACCGCCGAACAGGCTCTGCGGCACTGCGATAATATCCGAGAGCCGGAAACGGAGATTGAAAAGGCGCTCTGCGAACGGCTCCCCGCCGTGAAGTATCGCAAGCGCACGAAGCGTGTCAACATAGTTGCTGTCTGCATTGCGGTGTCGGCGTTCGCCGTTATAGGCATGCTGATGATATACGCCTTTGCCGGAAAAGGGAACCCAGACAACGTAAGCAGCACGACGAGCGAATCGCCGGCGGTCACTATTGAAGCTCCCGCAGAAACATCAGCGCCGAGTAGTTCAACGTCCGCTGTGGCGTCACCCCAGGCAACAACTACCAGTAAACCAGAAGATGAACCACAGAGCGAAACGGTCTACATAACCAAGTCCGGCAAACGCTACCACAAGGCAGACTGTCGGCATATCGTAGGCCGCGATGTAATAGAAAAGACGATAGCAGAGGCAGAAGAGGACGGCTACACGCCGTGCAAGGACTGCTTCTAAGAGGTGGAATCATGGCAGATTACAACTTTAAAGAAGAAACCCGCTCCGAAAAGGTCAACGGGCGGGTCAAGCGTTATAAGTGGTACTCAATACAAGTCTATCTGGGGAAGGACACAGACGGAAAGAAAGTGTACAGGCGCTTTTCCGGCAGGGATAAGAACGAACTCCTGCGCCAGATAGCGCAAGCCGAAGCGGAACTGAAAGAGACCAAGGAAAAATCGGAAACCAAAACACTCGGCGAAGCGCTAGAGGAATACATCGTCAGCAGGACGGCGGTTTGCTCTCCGTCTACCATCAGAGGATATCGTTCTGTACAACGGAATGCGCTGTCGGAGCTGCAAAACCGACCGATAGATGAAATATCTCAAATTGAACTGCAAAAGTTCATGAACGAATATGCCAAAACTCATAGCCCTAAAACTTGCAGAAACGTGCACGGCTTACTATCTTCCATTTTACAAAACAACAGACCGGGATTCACCATAAAAACTACTCTGCCGCAAAAGGAACTAAGCGATATCTATGTTCCAGATGAAAAAGAGATAAGTCAGATAGCCGAACTGATACGCGGCAATCCGTTGGAGATTCCTTTTCTTCTTGCGACACAATGCGGTTTGCGTGAGAGCGAAATAACAGCCCTGAATATCAGCAATGTTCACGATGACTATATTATGGTCACAGAAGCTTATGTGCTTGATGAAAACGGCGTATATCAGAAGAAAGCGCCGAAAAGCTATGCGGGATATCGCAAAATCCCTATTAGTAAGGCGTTTGCAAATATACTTTGTAAAGCCGCTGATGAAGATGGCAGGGTAGTAGCCATGAGAAGTATAAACATCTGTAACAACTGGATACGGTTCCGTGACAAAAACGGATTTGATGAAAATATGAATTTCCATGCGTTGCGCCACCACTATGCCAGCAAGTGTCTGCTTATCGGAATGCCGCAAAAGTACATTGCAGAGATAATGGGACATTCGAGTACGCGAATGATTGAACAGGTTTATCAGCACGTTTTTGGCTCTGCGATGGAAGAATATGCAAATAAAATTCGCAACAAAATGGACGATTTCTGCAAAAACTACAGTAAGCCAGACAACACAATAGACAACACAATAGACAACACATAGCCCATTAACGCGATAGCAAAGCCATTGAATATGGGTTCGACTCCCATTATCCGCTCCAAAGACTTAATCCCCGCCAAATGGCTTGATTAGCTGTTTGACGGGGATTTTTGCTATCCGGAATCGCGACGCGCAACGAATGTATTTTACCACATTTTTGCGTATTTTTTCGCAAGTATGGGTGTCAACATGGGTGTCAAGTTTGGCGTTAAAACTGTTTTTATCGTGACAAGTAGGGTAAATGCAACTGCCAAAAAATTCAAGCTCTGTTTTATGCAAAATAACGAATTCCCCGGAGCCAACGCCCCGGGGATAATCATTATTCGATTTTCACAGAGCAGCCCAGCGCCTGGAGTGCCTGGCGGTAACGCTCTACTTTGCTCTGGGCGACTGAGATCTCGGCAGTGATCCTGACCTGCTTCTCCGGCGCGACCTGCCCCCGGAACCAGTCCATATTCTTGCCGAACCTGGCGAGCCAGTGCTCCGGGTCGCCGTGGTTGGAAGCGTAACCACGGGCGCAGGCTTCCTTGTGGCTGATGATGTTTTCCGGCTTGATAGTCGGATAATTCTTCATGAGCCGCTTGCAGAGGTCAGCTGCAAGCCCGAAGGCATCCTCGAAGTAGGCGCGGTCGTTCAGCGCGTCCTCCGCGATCTCAATCTGTATGTATGCCGGGGCGTAGTTGTAACTGCCTTTTGAGCCAGAGCCGCAGCCCCAGCAGCAGACGTTCCAGGGAAGCAGCTTAGCCGCTTTCACTTCGCCGTTCTTGTCCTTGCCTATGACCGCGTGCGGGCAGACATTGCTGTCCGGGCGGTCGAAGTAGTTCCTGTAGGGATTCTCCCCGCAGATCTCCGGCGCGTTGACGTAGCGCTTAAGGTTCGGATTGTTTGCGCCGGTGGAGTGGATTATGATACCTGCCGGGCTGCCTGTCGGCATGGTTCGCGCAGCCTTGTAGCAGAGATTATTCTTTGCATACGCTTCAAATGTTATCGCCATCGTCGCTGTCCTCCTTGTGCGCGCCATCAGCCAGCCCCTCGCCGATGACATACCCCACGACTGCCGCGCCGCTGAGTATGCAGCCGGAAACGGTTTCCGCTGTCTCAGAGCTCCCCCCGAACGCTACGATAAGTCCCGCGATGAATCCCGCTGTAGCAACCCACAGCTTTCTTGATGTCAGCTTTCTTCTCCAGTCAATTTTCATGGTACTTTTCCTCCTTATTCAACCGCTTTGCAAAAGCATACGGTTATAAGAAGCCCATTGAAGGTGATGTGAATGAAGCTACTCAATATCAAGGATAATTCACAACAGAAAAAAGGCACATTTTCTCATATTGAAAACCTCACGGGGAAGATTGCCGATAAGACATTAGAGCAGCTTGAGCATGAAGGCGTGTTCGTGTTTCCAGAAATCATAAGGGATTCAGAGGATATTATTACGAAGGATCAGATGATTCTCCAAAGCGTCAATGACACCTATCGCACCAGTAATGTGATGGGCTTCCTCGGCTGCGGAGATGAACGCCTGATTATCGAATCCCGCTTCTGCGGGGATGGTGAAGATTACTTTTTCCAGTATCTCCTGGACAGAGTTCTGGATTTTCCGAATATCGTGGATTTTGAGTCCGATGTCAATCAAAATAACCGGTTGTTTAATTTCCTACTGTTCTTGTTTCCATATTATCTCAAGAAGGCTATGCGGAAAGGATTATTCAAAAAGTATATCCACCGCAGATACAATGACGGAAATGTAAAAGGCACTATCAATATCGCACGCCATATAAAGCAGAACACACCATTTATAGGAAATGTAGCATACAGTCAGCGCGAGTTTTCTTATGATAACAGTCTAATGGAACTGGTACGACACAACATTGAATTCATCAAGAGAAAGCCTTACGGGAACCAACTCCTCATCAAAGTGAAGGGCAATGTCAAACTCATAATAGACGCAACTCCGGGATATGAACCGTATGAACGACAGAAAATCATTGAACAGAACAAGAAGAACACTGTCCGCCATGTATATTTTGGAGAGTATCTTGCTTTGCAGAAGCTGTGTCTTCTAATTCTTCAACACCGGAAACATCAAGTCGGTTCGTGGTCCAAGCAGATATACGGAATCCTGTTTGACGGTGCGTGGCTGTGGGAAGAGTACATCAACTCGCTGATAGAGGATATTTTCTATCACCCGATGAATAAAGCGCATAAGGGCGCACAGTGGCTCTTTGACGGAAATGTGGGTCTTATTTATCCTGATTTCATCAGTCGCAACAGCAAAACGCGGATGATTGCCGATGCCAAGTATAAGCCGATTGACAACATCGGTAATCGTGATTATCTACAGGCGCTTGCTTATATGTTCCGTTTTGATGCCAAAACCGGTTACTATTTCTATCCGGAAGTGGGAAATCACGATGCTCTGAGATTATGTATGAATCGGGGTTCTACCTATGAGTCTAACGTCAGCCCACGAGACAATATCAGTATTATCAAGCACGGCCTAAAAATCCCTGTGGACGCACCGGATTACGCCGTTTTTGTCACGAGGATGGCTAATGCCGAGCAGGATTTTATGAAAGTGTTCTCTATGTAAGAGATGTACTATAGGTAACCTCTAAAAACCCCTATGAAAAAGAAGAAAAAAGT
>ULUA01019423.1_pt1 | contig 20323 bp, 17 predicted proteins | sample 1958081 | NCBI WGS metagenome assembly ULUA01 (sample SAMEA4835748, study PRJEB28245) | human gut metagenome | biome: gut microbiome; material: fecal sample | place: Denmark | collected 2008
GGCCAGAGCCAACCTGATGTGGGCAGGCACCCATGCAATCAACGGCGTTGTGGGCGATGGCTGCTCACCGGCATGGTGCGTACATCCTATGGAGCATGAGCTGAGCGCTTTCTATGATATTACTCACGGAGAGGGACTTGCAATACTCACACCGGCGTGGATGGAGCACATACTAAATGACGACACACTTCCGATGTTTGTGGAGTTTGCAAAAAATGTCTGGGGACTTTCCGGTGATGATGACTATGCACTTGCACACGCAGGCATTGATGCACTGAAGAAATTCTTCTTTGAGACAATGGGCATTCCGGCAAATCTAAGAGCTGTGGGAATCACAGACGACAGGAACTTTGAGGTGATGGCAAAGAAGGCTTGCGAGGGTTCAAAGGGATCGTTTGTACCGCTTAGCAAGGACGATATTGTGGAAATTTACAGAGCAGCATTCTAATAAATCGTTACTGCAAATAGCCGGATTAATACCGTGATTAATAATTTGACTGAAATTCTCTTTGATGTATGAGAACAAAATATATTTATCTTTAATAAGCCATGTTACCACAACAGTGGTGAGAACATGGCTTATTTTTATGTGCTATTATATAGAAAATCGTAACTGTTCAGTATCTTCACAGTTGCGAATTAATGATGAAATGTAACCCCCACCAAACAAAATCCTACATAATATATAGAAGGGAGGTTTGCGGAAAATGTACACACAGGAACAGATACTTGATATGTATTTTGATCGCAACCAGCAGGCTGTCAGTGCGACCTCGCAGATGTACGGAGCGAAGCTTACCCGGTTTGCAGACACGATGATAGCACATGAGGATGCGCTGGAATGCGTAAATGACACATACATAGCAGCATGGAACAAGATACCACCGGAGCGTCCTATGCGTTTCCTTTCCTGGCTTTACAGGGTATGCCGCAATATCGTCTGCGACAGGATTGACTGGAATAATGCTTCAAAGAGAAATTCCAACATGAACTGTATGCTTGATGAGCTTGAGGAGTGCCTTGCAGACAGCAATGCAAAATACGAGGGCGAGCTGTCGGACATTGGAAGGTGTTTATCGGATTTTCTGAACGGACTGGAGACGGAAAAGAGAGTGCTTTTTGTGAGACGCTACTGGTATGGCATGACGATTGATGAGCTGGCAGATATGAGCGGCAGGAGCAAAAGCAGCGTAAAGACCACACTGTTCAGGATAAGGGCAGAGCTTAAAAAATATCTGGATGAGGAGGGCGTATATCTATGACGAAAAAGGATTTATTTGATGGTTTAAATTACATCGATGACCAAATAATTGAAGAAGCGCAGCCGACCGGAGAATCGGCCGGGTACAGTGATGAAATTTATGTAAAAAATCATGAAACCCATCACGGCGGAAAAGAAGACAAAAACAGGAAAAAGCACAAAAAATTTGCACGGGCAGCAAAAGCGCTTGCCACAGTGGCGGCAGTCCTTGTTGTTGCAGTCTTAGGCACGGAGGTTGTGCTGCTTAATAACCGTATAGATGAGCTGGAAACAAAAACTGCAAATGTGATTTCACAGAATAATGCACAGAATAATGTCTATGCAGGGATAAAGAGCGGTGCAAAGCTTGGGGATTATGAAGCGGCCTCTGATTACGGAAAATTGTATGATGTGGTAAAAAAAGCAGAGGCTTCCATAAGGGATACCGCATTTGGAGAGCTGTTGGAGAGTGCGGATGCAACAGGCATTATGTCTGATGCATCGTCTACAAATAAACAGGAGTCGGCAGCCAATACAGAGTATTCAACAACCAACGTGATGACAGAGGGCGTTGATGAGAGTGATGTGGTAAAGACGGACGGAAAATACATTTACATGGTCGAGGATGGTCAGATATCCATTACGGATATTTCAAAGGGAAAGCCTGGGGAAGAGACGTTGTTTCGTCCTGATTTTGAGGTACCGTCAGATACTGTAGAGGAGCTTTATATCAGTGACGGAAAAATGCTTATTATATCAAACCACGCAGGCGATAAGGATGAGACTATATGCTATAGCTATGATATAGCTGACCCGACGAAACCGGTGCTTATAGGTAAAGCGCGTCAGGATGGATTTTACAATACATCGCGCAAAATCGGCAATACGGTATATGTTTTTTCAGACACATATATAAAGACCTCCGATATGAATAGAAATGTGGCGCTGCAGGAGGATAATCTGGAGAAATGGGTGCCTCAGGTAAATGGCAAAGTGATAAGCTATGACTGCTTCTATATAGGAGAGGATACATACTCAGGCACAGTTATTTCGAGCTTTGATGTGGATAAACCTGATAAGACGATAGATGCAAAATGCATTATGAATAATAGCGGAGAGGTGTACGTTTCTAGCAATGCTATGTATCTGTATCATTCTGATTGGAGTGCAAGCCGTGAGCTTACCAAAATCAGCAAAATTTCGTTTGAGGATGGAGTGATGAAGACCGGGGAGACGACTTCAGTGAATGGTTATCTTAACGATAAATTTGCAATAAATGAGCAGGGAGGGTATCTGTATGTGCTTCCAACCTCAAATACCGGCAGCCAGCCTGTCAATTCGCTTCATGTGCTGGATAAGGATATGAATGAGGTCGGTGTGATAAACGAGATTGCACGCGGGGAGAGTATATACGCAGCCCGCTTTGTTGGAAAATACGTATATTTCATCACATACAGGCAGACGGATCCTCTTTTTGTAGCAGACATATCTAATCCGACAGCACCAAAGCTTTTGGGAGAGCTTGAGGTGAGTGGATTTTCTGAATATCTGCATATGTGGGATGATACGCACGTACTTGGAATAGGCTATGGTGATTCGCAGCAGAGTAAGATAAAGCTTACTATGTTTGATGTGAGTGATCCGACAAAGCCGGTTGAGGTGAACCAGAAGCTTATCGACAGTTCTGAGAGCTGGAGTAATGAGTTTGTATACAACTACAAGGCTATTCTTGCTGACCCGGAGAAAAATCTGATAGGATTTACTGCGAATGACTACTATCTGTTTTCGTATGATAGTGAAAACGGCTTTAGTCTTTTGGAGCAGCAGGCACTGACCTATAAAAATACAGAAGGCTACAGAGGCATTTACAAGGATAATGATTTCTATGTGGCAGGAAACGGAGAGATAAAGCATTTTAAGCTGGCAGAATAGCGTAAATAATAGTGTTACGCAATAAGATATAAAGACAGGCGGCGAATACCCAAAGAGGGTGTTTGCCGCCTGTTTTTTGTATAATTTTATATACAAACGAAATGTAACAGCATATTTAAGTATGCAATTTAAGGCAGTCGGTGATATAATATCTCTGATTTTGTCAAATAAGACGGATTACTAAGGTTACCGGAGACAATGGCAAACGGTAACCTTAAATAGATTTAATAACACGGAGGAACCATTATAATGAATACAGCCTCAAAGACAAGACATGTCTTTATTTTGTTTTTGGCAGATATAGTCTGGGGAATAGCCTTTGTAGCGCAGTCAAAGGGAGGGGATGCAGTTGGAGCATTTTCATTCAACGGTATCCGCTTCCTTATTGGTGCGCTCTGCCTTCTGCCGGTAATAAAAATACTGGATGAGAAAGAGCTGACGGTAAACAGACCTGAAAGCAAAAAGCAAAAGAAAGAGCTTTGGATAGCCGGAAGCTGCTGTGGAATAGCACTTTTCTTTGCGAGCAACCTGCAGCAGCTTGGAATCAGCATGGGCGCAGAATCCGGCAAGGCAGGATTTCTTACAGCTACATATATACTTATGGTGCCTATACTGGGGATTTTCCTCAAAAGAAAATGCGGAGTCAAAATATGGATAGGTGTATTTATTGCACTGGTAGGCATGTATTTTCTGTGCATGAATGGGACATTTTCGCTTAGCGGCTCGGATTTGCTCCTGTTGGCAGGAGCATTGTGCTTTGCGATACAGATACTTGTGATTGACCATTTTGTATCACAGGTAGATGCGGTCAGACTTTCATGCATTGAGTTTTTTGTCACCGGACTTGGCTCATGTATAGTGATGATTTTTACTGATATGGGACCGTCTGCCGGCGGTTTAGCACAGTGGGCACAGTCACTTTGCACATGGGATGCATGGATTCCGATTCTCTATGCCGGTATTTTCTCAAGCGGAGTGGGCTATACGCTGCAGATTGTCGGACAAAAGGGCTTAAACCCGGCGGTGGCATCGGTGGCGATGAGTCTTGAGTCGGTGGTTTCTGTGATTGCAGGATGGATTCTGCTGGACCAGATGCTAGGTGGCAGAGAAATTTTTGGATGCGTGCTCATGTTTATTGCGATAATTATTGCACAGCTTCCGGATAGGGAGTATACTTAACAGGTTACAGTATAAAAATGAAATGAGATTATTCAGAATCACTGAGAACAAAAAAGCACAAGTATAGTGCGGTTTTGCGAATGTGCGTGGGGATGAATAGTTACAAAGAAATAGGGATTGGATATGAGAAATAATAGCAGAAAAAATTACAGACACCGCAGAAGAAATACAGGAGCTTCACAGATTAAGCTTGTAGGAATAGTGGCTGTGATAGTCGTTATAGCGATTATAATAGTTATATCGTGCTTTAATAAAGCAAAGAAAGACAGTAGTAAGGCAAAAGACACAGGAACAGCCACAGAAAATGTGACCGGTGTGACAGAGCAGGTAAGTGAGACAGAGGAAGCAAAGGAGCTTTTTGTGCCAAAGGAGTCTGATGCTACAGCAGCGATCGGAGATGAGCTTGAGAGCTCTTATGCCGTAGTGATTGATGAGCAGGACGGCACAGTTGTTGCGGGAAAAAATGCTCATGAGAAAATGTATCCGGCTTCCATGACAAAGGTTATGACAGTGCTTGTAGCAGCAGAGCAGGCTGAGAAAAATGCAATTGCTGCAGCGGAGAATGAAAACACCGAAATAGACAGGCAGGCTGTGATAGAAAACAAGCTCAACGAGGTTGTTACAATTACAAGAGAAGCCACAGATTATTCATATGTGCATGATTGCAGTACAACAGGCTTTTTAGACGGTGAGCAGGTGCCTCTTCGCGATGTGTTTAACGGAACCATCCTGCCATCAGGTGGAGAATCGGCATATCAGCTTGCGGTTTATACAGCAGGCTCCATGGAAGCATTTGTCGATATGATGAATCAGAAGGCAGCAGAGCTTGGTATAGACCAGACCACACATTTTGCAAACCCTGTCGGCATATATGATGAGAACAATTACAGCACAGCCTATGATATGGCGGTCATCATGCAGGCAGCGATGCAGGACGACATTTGTAAAACAGTACTTTCAAATCATACATATAGCACGGCTGCAACACCGCAGCATCCGGAGAACCTGAACATATCAAATCGGTTCCTGCGCCGAATAGAGGACAGGATGACAAGTGGCGAGGTAATCGGTGCAAAGACAGGCTTTGTAAATCAGTCCGGCAACTGTGCGGTCAGCTATGAGAAGGCAGCAAGCGGAAAGACATATATATGTGTGACAGCAGGCGCTTCAAGCGGATGGCACTGTATAGATAATCATGTGTATTTATATAATACATACGGCAAGTAATCAGCACAGCTGATTTTAAGGAGCGCAGATATGGCGGGAAATCAAGGCAATTACAGGGAAAAACCCACGCGTAATGAGAAAAATTACAAAAAAGCCAACGGACAGCCGAGACTAAAGGAGAAAAGCAGCCGGGCAAAGAGCGATAACGTATGTCCGTATGCGAAGAAATGTGGCGGATGCGACTATCAGGGCGTAGAATATAAGGAACAGTTAAAAACCAAGCAGGCATACATGAAAAAGCTGCTAAAGCCTTTTTGCTTTGTGGAGCCGATTGTCGGCATGAAAAATCCGCTCTATTATCGTCATAAGGTTCATGCAGCCTTTGACTGTACGAGGCGCGGTCAGATTGTGGCGGGAGCCTACAGGAAAAACACACATGATGTGGTGGATATCGAAAGCTGCATGATAGAGGAGCAGGAGTCAGATGAGATAATAAGGGACATAAAGGATATGCTCCGCTCATTCAGGATAAAGACCTATGATGAGGACACCGGCTATGGGCTTCTCAGACATGTGCTTGTAAGAAAGGGCTATGCAACAGGGCAGATAATGGTAGTGCTTGTCCTGGCATCGCCGATACTTCCATCGAAGAATAATTTCGTAAAAGCACTCAGGAAAAAGCATCCCAATATCACGACAGTGGTGCTCAACGTGAATGATAAAAAGACAAGCATGGTGCTCGGAGACAGAAACATCACGCTTTATGGCAAGGGCTTCATAGAGGATAAGCTGTGTGGCTGCACCTTCCGCATCTCACCAAGCTCGTTTTATCAGGTGAATCCGGTACAGACGGAGCTTTTATACGAAAAAGCCATTCACGAGGCACACCTTACCGGCAAGGAGCGCATAATCGATGCATACTGCGGCACCGGAACCATAGGCATCATAGCCGCGAAAAATGCAGGTGAAGTCATCGGAGTCGAGCTAAACCGTGATGCAATCCGCGATGCAGTTACCAATGCAAAGCGAAACGACATCAGAAATATCCGCTTCTACAATGACGATGCCGGAAAATTCATGGTCGAGATGGCACAAAAGGGTGAGAAAGCGGATGTTGTCATAATGGATCCTCCAAGAACCGGCAGCGACGAGGCATTTTTATCATCGGTTGTCAAGCTGTCGCCGGAGAGAGTGGTGTATGTGTCATGTGGTCCGGAAACACTGGCGAGGGATTTAAAGTATCTCACAAAGCATGGATATACAGTGAAGCGTGCAACACCATATGACTGCTTCCCATATACAGAGCACATAGAGACAGTGGTGTTACTTTGCAGGTAAAAGGTCAATAATAGTATTCCAATTCGCCGTCAAATGGTGTAGAATAAAAACTACTTTCCATGTATACTAATGAATGATTACAGCCCATATACGGAGGATAAATATGAGAACGCTATATACATTTGACAAACACAACTATTCCGATGATATGGAGGTATTTGAGCGCTTCGCGGTGCGCGCGGTTATTATCAGAGACGGAAAGCTTGCCATGCAGCAGGCCGGTGAGGGCTACTACAAGATACTGGGCGGCGGCATCGATGCAGGCGAGACCAACGAGGTGGCGCTGGCACGTGAGGTGCGCGAGGAGGCAGGGCTTCTTGTCGTGCCGGAAAGCATCAGGGAGTGCGGCAAGGTCATAGAAAAGAGACGCGATATATTTGAGGCTGACAAGATATATTACTGTCACACCTATGTGTATTTCTGTGATGTGAAAGACGAGCATGTAGCCGCACAGATGACAGACAGTGAGATAAGGCTTGAGTATCATCTGTCATGGGCTACGCCGGATGAGATAATAAAGGCCAACAGCGCCTTTCTTGATAAAGAATGGATAGCAAGAGACACTAAGATTGTTGAGTTGATAAAAGAAATGTGTTAAAATAATGCCTGGATGTAAATCCGGGCATTTAATATAAGGAGAAGCAGTATAAATGGATAAAAATAAAATCAAAAATAAATTAAAGAATGATCCGGCCTTCACTCTTGAGGTGCAAAACCCGGAGGTTGAGGCGCTGATGACACAGTATTCAAGTGACAAAAAGGCGGAGACGCTCAATAAGCTCATTGAAAAATGCACTAAGAGCAGATTCCTGGTACCTGCAAATGTCGGAGAGAACAACAAGCCGATTCCGCTATTTATTAAAAACGGTGAGGGAGAGGCTTTCATGCCGCTTTATACCTCAAAGGCACAGCTTTCTAAGGATCATCCGTCACCATGCATTGTAAATATGCCGTTTCTTGCAGTCAACAATATGGTGGCAAATAAAGAGTCAAAGATTAATGGTATCGCATTCAACCCGTTCACTCACAATCTGATTTTCAAAAAGCCTCTTGTAGAAAAGATTGAGGCAGTGGAAAAGGCCAGAAGAGAGGGTCATCCTACATCACCGACAAAGGGCAAGACTGTACAGATGACAGCAGAGCAGTATGTCATCTTTGAGCGTATGCAGTATGAGCATATTTTCCTGCCGGCAAAGATGTTTGAGGGTGGAAAAGAGTTCATGGACCGACTTGCCGATGAGAAGGAAAAGTTAATAGATGAGCTGTACGAGGAGGCATATCAGCAGAAGCGTATGTATCCATATATGGAGGAGGATTTCTCTGTTATGTCTATGCAGATTTCTGATACGCTTAATGTCACCAGAGTTGATTTCCCGACAAGAGATATGGCTCCAAACTGCGCAATCCGTGCTTATCTCGTGTGGGATGATGCTGCGTCACAGGGCAGATATTTTGTAATTGATGCGAAGGGCGATAAAACTACTGAGCTGGCTGAGATTACAGAGGATTACAAGCGTCTTGGATATGGAGCTGCACCGGTTGAGGGTGCTGAGCTTCAGACTGTTCTTGACCTGGTTAAGAAAAGTGCAGAGGAACAGAATTAGAAAAGTAATGTAGGGCAGGATATATAAAGGAGGTCGTGTATGAAGGAGTTTTTAGGCAGAATAAAGGCTGATTTTCTATTGTCATCAGTGCTTTGCATAGCGCTGGGACTGGTGTTTATCATATGGAGAGCTTCGGTGCTCACGATTGTGGCCAATGTGCTTGCGGTGGTGCTTATCATCATCGGAGTGGTCTATATGTGCAGCTATTTTTTGAATATAGTCACGAATGGTTTTTCAGCGATGCTAGGGCTTGTGGTTTTGGCAGTGGGTATATGGTTTCTGGTACAGCCAAAGGTTGTGGTGAGCCTGATACCTATAGTCATCGGTCTGGTGCTCATTTTTCACAGCATCAGGAGCATTATTGAGGCAGTGGATGCCAAAAAATACGGTTACGGAGGCTGGAGTGTCGGCCTGATTTTTTCAATAATCAGTCTGATTTTTGGAATAATCTGTGTGACAAATGCATTTGATGTAATGAAGACAGCCACTGTTGTTGTCGGTATCATACTGATTTTCAACGGAGTATCAAATATCTGGATTACAAGCCGTGCTACAAAGGCGGAGAGCGCCTACAACAAGCAAAAGGAGTTTGAGGCAACGTTTGTTGAGGATAGAAAAGAGGACAATTAAGCAGTAACAGAAAGGCGACAGAATGCGTCGGATGGAGTTTAAGATGGAGAGACCCGGACTTACCAAGGTCGGTGACCATCTGAAGGTAACAGAGAGCAAGCTTCCAACTTCATATTATTATACGATAGAGCATGCAATTGCCATGTCGGGAAACTACGTGGTCAGCGAGAGGCTCAAAAGCCGCGAGGGCGATGTCGTGGATGTAAGGGAGACTGAGAAGGGCTACTTTGTCACGATGGAGTTTGATGAGTAATGACACAGCAAGGTAAGAATGCAATAGATCTGGTGCTCGCTGAGAGCCTTATAGAGCTTTCGGCGAAAAAGCCAATCGATAAGATTACAATTAAAGAGATAACGGACAAGGCCGGAGTTATCCGCCCTACGTTTTACAATCATTTTCAGGACAAGTACGAGCTGATAGAGTGGATTATCAAAAGCGAGCTGCTTGAGCCCATCAAGCCACTGCTCAATGCCGGAATGATTTTTGAAGCGATTGTGCTGATGCTCAATAATATCTCGGCAAACAGTGTTTTTTACAAGAAAGCACTAAAGCTGGAGGGTGCAGTGACGTTTAATCAGATTGCCATGAAGTGCGTCTACGAGATGTTTATGAATATCATAAACGAAAAGAGTACAGGAAAGAAATCCAAATACCGCTGGCTCACACCGGAGGTGATTTCTACATATTATGCGCAGTCGTTGTGCTTTATCACGGAGGGCTGGATAGCCCAGGGCATGGATGATATTGAGCCGAAGGAGATGGCGGAGGCATACATGTATCTGATTACGCGCTCGATGGATGATATACTAAGTGAGCTGTAGAGGACAATTGCCATGGAAAATGACGGCTTAAGCAAGCTCATAAAGCAGAATCATAAAGAGGCATGTGTTCATATAAATATAAAAATGCTGTGAAAAAGTGTCAGAAATCAAATACAATATAATATATGTGTCATATCGGATATACAAATTGATGGATTTGTATATCTCACATGACAAATCGAAGAGATTGAATATTTATTTATTCGGTCTTTTTTTTTATACTTCAATACGAATAAAAGAAAGAGTGGTGAATCTAATGATTAAATTTGGAAAAGGAGTCGTAAAACATCGTGTGCTGATACTGATAGTTGCATTTGCACTGCTTATACCGTCGGGCATCAGCTTTATCAACACGAGAATCAACTTTGATATCCTTTCTTATCTGCCAAGCCAGATAGAGACTATGAAGGGTCAGGATATCATGGTAGATGAGTTTGGAACCGGAGCGTTGTCATTTGTGATCTTAGAGGATATGAAGGATCAGGACATAGAGACTCTGGCAGATGACATAGAGGACCTTAAGGGTGTAAATGATGTCATCTGGTACGGAACAATCGCTGATTCCACATTGCCAAGAGAGGCAATTCCGGATGAGGTGTACGACGCATTTAACAACAAGGATGCAAACAGCCAGCTCATGCTCGTCACCTACAGTGACACAATGGGTTCGGATGAGACAATGGAAGCCGTCAACAAGATGGATAAGATGGTGAAAAACCATTGCTTCGTAGCAGGAATGGCAGCGGTCAACGCAGATACAAAGACACTTGTTATGCAGCAGGCTCCTATATATGTCATCATAGCAGCATTGCTTTCAATGCTTGTCATGGGAATTACAATGGATTCAATAATTGTTCCGATGTTATTCCTCCTAAGCATAGGAATGGCTATTATCTATAACCTGGGAACAAACTTTATACAGGGACAGATTTCATACCTGACACTGGCACTGACAGCAGTATTGCAGCTCGCCGTAACAATGGATTATTCGATTTTCCTGTGGCACAGCTATCAGGAGCAGATAGACAGATATGACGGAGACAAGAAGCGAGCCATGGCACATGCCATTTCCCACACAATTGTCTCAGTAACAGGAAGCTCAATCACAACAATCGCAGGCTTCGTAGCCCTCTGTTTCATGAGCTTTACACTTGGACTTGACCTGGGAATCGTAATGGCAAAGGGTGTTGTATTCGGAGTTATCGGATGTGTAACAATCCTCCCTGCACTGATTCTTGCATGTGATAAGGCAATCGAGAAGACAAAGCACAAGATTCTCATGCCGGATGTTTCAAGGATTGCAAGCTGGGTAACAAATCATTATAAGATACTTGCAGTGATTTTCATCGTAGTGCTCATCCCGGCAATATACGGATACACTCATGACCAGGTTTACTATGACCTTGCAGGAACGATGCCTGACAGCGCATACAGTAAGCAGGCCAATGAAAGACTCGACAAGGAGTATGCTATGGGTGCCACACATATCATCATCGCACCGAGCGATATGTCAAAGGCAGACAGCATAAGCATGATAAATGATATCAAGAAGGTCGATGGAGTAAAGCTTGCAGTATCGCTTGATTCAATACTCGGACCTACCATACCGGATGATATGGTGCCGGATGAGGCAAAGGAGATATTTAAAAACGGTGATTACCAGATGATGCTTGTTTCATCAAAATATGCGACAGCATCTGATGAGGTAAACAACCAGATTACAGAGATTAAAAAGATAGTAAAGAATTACAGCGATGACGCAATGCTTATCGGTGAGGCACCTTGTACAAAGGATCTTATCACTATCACAGATACAGACTTCAAGCGTGTAAGTGCGGTATCAATCGTATTGATATTCCTTATCATTCTCGTGGTATTCAAATCGGTATCGCTTCCAATCATACTTGTAGCGGTCATCGAGTTTGCAATCTTTGTAAACATGGGAATTCCTGGATTTACAGGAACGAAGCTTCCGTTTATTGCGAGCATCGTAATCGGAACCATACAGCTTGGTGCAACGGTTGACTATGCGATACTTATGACCACAAAGTACAGAAAGAACAGATACACCGGAATGGACAAAAAGCCGGCAATCACAAAGGCACTTGCAGATTCGACAAACTCAGTTATCGTCAGTGCACTCTGTTTCTTCGCCGCAACCTTTGGTGTAGGACTTTATTCAAACATTGATATGATCAGTTCTATCTGTATACTGCTTGCACGAGGCGCAATCATCAGTATGTTTGTAGTAGTATTTATACTTCCGTCAATGTTTATGATTTTTGACAAAGTAATATGTGCCACAAGCGCAGGCTTTAAAAACAAGAACCTGACAGCTTAGTAATCTGATTAATCATAAATGAGGGATAAAATACTTTTTGACCCTCATAACATAAAAATATGACCTCAAAAACAAAATCAGGAGGAATAAGACATGAAATTACCAGAATTGAAAGAAAAGTTAAAAAGTAAATATATTGTCCGTGTTGTAGCCGGAGTCCTCACAATAGCACTTGTAGGTACAGGAATCGGAGCAACAGCGGTTTTTGCCGAGAAGGACAGCACCGCAGTCACAGCCGAGGCAGACAGCACAACAGGAAGCAGCAAGGACGCGGATGACATAGCAGATAAGCTCATGGACAGCGTATCATTAAAGGATAACGATGCAGACAAGGACGAGAGCGTATACCTCATCTCAGATGCAAACGGCAACGTAAACAAAACAATCGTAGTAGATCACCTTAAAAATAAAGACAAAAAGGATACCTTGGAGGATGCTTCAAACCTTTCAGATATCGAGAACGTAAAGGGCAAGGAAAAATTCACACAAAGCGGTGATAAGCTCACATGGCAGGCCGGTGGCAAGGACATTTATTACCAGGGCACAGCAACAGAGAAACCACCTGTAACACAGAAGGTTACATACTACCTCGATGGAAAAGAAATCTCACCTGAGGACCTTGCAGGAAAATCAGGAAAGGTCAAAATCCGTTTTGACTACACAAATACCACATCATATACAGAGACAGTAAACGGCGAGAAGCAGACCGTTTCCGTACCATTTGCAGCAGTAACAGGACTTGTACTCGGTGATGGCTTCGAGAATATCGAAGTGACAAACGGCAAGGCTGAGGTAAGCGACTCATCAAGCGTAGTGCTCGGCTATGCACTTCCGGGCTTAAAGGACAGCCTCGGAATCAAGGACGGAGATCTTGATGGCGATGTAAATATCCCTGAATACATGGAAATGACAGCAGATGTGGAGAATTTCTCAATGCCTGCAGCCATGACCTTCGTGGTAAACGCATCTGATTATGTAAGCACAGACGGAATTGACACATCAGACCTCGATGACATGATAAATGACTTAAAGGATGCCTCAACACAGCTTCAGGATGGTTCAAAGACACTGGCAGAGGGTACTGACACACTTGCTGACGGACTTTCAACATTGCAGAGCAAGCTCGGCACATTCGCATCAGGAGTTGGCACACTGCAGAGTGGACTTAAGACATATACTGATGGTGTAAGTACATTAAGTGGTGGATTGAATACACTTGGAAACAGTACAGGAGCCCTTGTGTCAGGAGCAGATAAGCTTAATAGTGGAGCAGGTCAGCTTGCAAGTGGAAGTGCAACACTTAAGGATGGACTTAAGGCGTATACAGATGGAGCCAGCACACTCAATGGTGGACTGAATACACTTGGAAACAGTACAGGTGCATTAGTTGATGGAGCAGATAAGCTTAATAGCGGAGCAGGACAACTGGCAAGTGGAAGTGCAACACTTAAGGATGGCTTGAAATCATATACGGATGGAGCAAGTCAGTTAAATACAGGCTTGAACCAGCTTAATGACAACACAGGAAGTCTTGCAACAGGTGTGACCAGCCTTAATGATGGGGCAAAAACGCTTTCGGATGGTATTAATGCTGCAAACAAGGGCGCAGCAGGAGTATCTGCAGGTGCAGCACAGCTAAAGACAAGTATTGATACGGCAAAAACAGGAGCTGATTCTCTTGCAGCAGGAGCAAAGCAGGTTGATGAAGGAGTTGGTCAGTTGACACAATCTTTATCAGATATGCCTGAAACAATCAAAACCAATATAAATAAATCTCTGGAACCACTGAATGAATTAAATGTCGGAACATTATTTAAAACTCTTGGATATATTGATACAGATAAGATTACAGCAGACAATGTATCAGCAGCAGCGGATGCAGCAGTAAACAATGCAGGAGATATAATAGATGCTTTGACTAATATGCAGAATCAGAATCCATCTGCAACTTATAATCAGATACTTGTTGGCCTGTTTCAGGGAAAAGGTGCTGTATCAGTATATTCTACCGTGAACCAAAGTGTAACAGACAGTGCTTCCACAGTGCAAGCTTTAAAGGATGGCTCAGCAAAGGTATCAGATGGTGCGTCATCATTAGATGCTGGTTTAGGACAGTTGTCAGATGGAGCATCTGAGTTGTCAAGCGGAGCTTCTGATTTAGCAAAAGGAACTACACAGCTTGCAACAGGAGCTACAGAGCTTCAGACAGGCACACAAAGTCTTGCAGATAAATTACCAGAGCTAACAAAAGGAATCACCAGCCTTGTAAATGGTTCAAACGAGTTAGTTAAAAACAATGATACACTTAATGTCGGAGCAACAGCACTCAATGCCGGAGCAAGCCAGCTTTCAGCCGGAACACAATCACTCATGAACTCAGTACCGACGCTTACAAGTGGAATCAAGAAACTTGTGGATGGCTCAAATACATTAGTAGCAAACAACGATACATTAAATGCCGGAGCAACAGCACTCAATGCCGGAGCAAGCCAGCTTTCAGCCGGAACACAGTCGCTCATGAACTCAGTACCAACTCTTACAAGCGGTATCAAGCAGCTTGTAGACGGTTCAAATACACTTGTAGCGAACAATGCACAGCTCAACAGCGGAGCCTCACAGCTTGCAGATGGAACAAATCAGATAGTTTCAGGTGTTGACCAGCTCACAACAGGCTCTAAGACACTTTCAGAGGGTGCACACACACTTGCAGATGGTATGGTACAGTTCAATGAGGAGGGAATCAACAAGATTCTCGACGCATACAACGGTGACTTAAAGCCATTCACCGACAAGCTTCAGGCAGTAATTGATGCAGGTGAGGAATATCAGACATACTCAGCAATTGCTGATGGACAGACGGGCAGCGTTAAGTTCATATATAAATTAGCTTCAATAGATGCTAAGGCAGATAGCGACAAATAATTAATTAAAGGATGTTTGTACATTAGGGGGAGGCAAAAATGGGCTGGATAGAATATCTGTTAATCGTGGCGGGAAGCTCACTGGAGATTTTCGTTGCGATGGAATGTCAGGGATCCCTGATCCAGAAAGTAAATAAGAAACAGCTTACAGCCATTTGCTTCATAGTTGCAGTTTGCCAGTTGTTAGCAATGTACATCGGGTATTTCCTGTCAAGCTTTCTTAATGGGAAATATTCGGTGAAGGATGAAGCACTTTTAGGAGAGATAATTTCTATCGGAATACTGATAGGACTGGGGATCAGGCTTATAGGAAAGGCTATAAGAAATGAAAGGATTGAGGAGCATTGTCAGGCACAGCTTGACATGAAAAGAGTGCTAAGGATAGCAGGAATCACCGCATTTTATACGGTTCTTGCAGGAATAGCATTCGGCTTCCTCGGTACAGGACTTTTCACCATTATGATAATGGTGGCGCTGCTCACTGTTATCTGTATAGTGGCAGGCATTTACACAGGATATCATTTCGGTTTCGAGCAGAAGACAAAGGTATATATCGTGGGGGCGATACTCTTTTGGGCGGCTGGAATTGATGTGATAGTAAGGCTTGTAAGTGCAACATAATGCATAGGGCTCTGTTCGTAAGGACAGGGCTTTTTTGCTGCCCATTGCAGTATGAAATACTTCGCTTGCAATGTCAAAGTAAATGCTATAGAATATTTTCATACTTAATAACACGCGAATGAGGAGATTTAAAGTTATGAAACAGAAATTGAGAAACCTTTCAGCACCGGCAAATATAATATTTGCCATTCTTGCAGTTTTTATTTTCATTGCACTCTTGCAGTGGAGCGGAAAATTTCTGGGACTGATTCCGGGCATGGAAAAGGCGGATGACTATCTGCTGCAGGCTATTGTGGAGACAGTTGTTTTAGTTATTTTTCTTGGCATCACATATTTATTTGGGCTGTGGGATATCTTTAAGGAAAATGCAGCAGGATGGACAAGAAGTTTATACACAGGTGGTTTTTTCATAGTTTATTGTCTGTATGCTGTTGTTTCAGGTATTTATATGTGCTTTTTGAGCGAGCATGGTGATGTGAAGGCATTTTACAACATACTCTTTTTCTTTATCGCGGTCTGCCTTGTAGGGCTCGTTGAGGAGCTGGTGTTCAGAGGCCTGGTGTTTAATCTGCTGCTGAGAGCTTTTCCAAAGACGAAAGGTGGAATCACAGGAGCCGTAGTTTTGGGAGGCGTACTGTTTGGATTGATGCATTTTTCCAATATGGGCGCTGGGGTTAAGTTCAGCAGTTGTCTGATACAGGTTATTTCAGCAGGTCTCATGGGTGTGCTGTTTTGCATGATATACGCTTCTACACGCAATTTCTGGATGCTTGCCATTTTCCATACTGTTGTAGATATGGGAGGACTTTTATCATCGGGAATATTTGAGGGAGGCGGAGTGGCCGACAGGATTAATGAGTTTTCGGCAATGAACTGTGTCGCTTTTATCGTGCTCGGTATTCCTATGCTTGTTATGCTGCGTAAATCAAGGCGTATCCGTCTTGAGATGCTCTACAATAATGAGACTATCATAGATGACGAGAGGGAGGGCGCTAAGCTTGCAGTTGTTTCACTGGTGCTTGGTATTTGCAGTATTATTTTCTCGTTTTTTGGATATCTGATGGGACTTGGAATTGTCGGCATGCTTGCTTCCAAAATGTCAAAAAGGGCAAAGCAGTATAACAATGCAATAGCAACTGGGGGTATGATTACATCGATAATAGGCTTTGTACTGTCGGTCATCTGCACGATTGGCATGATGTTGCTGTTTGCAAGCGGCGTGTACGACAGGCTTGTTAATATGTCGATGCTGCAATAATACGAAGCAGACCTTTGAATGTGGCATAAAGTCTACATTCAAGGGTCATTTTTTAAGGAGAAACCATGAATATTTTACTGACAGCAATAAATGCAAAATACATACATTCAAACCTCGCAGTTTATTCACTGCGCGCCTGTGCCGGGGAGTACAGGGATGCTGTGGAGCTTGCGGAATACACGATAAACAATCAGAAGGATTACATTCTTGAGGAGCTTTACAAGAGAAAGCCCGACGTACTTTGTTTTTCGTGCTATATATGGAATATTGATTATGTGACTGATATTGCACGCGAGTATAAAAAGCTTTGTCCGTCAGTGCCGATATGGGTTGGAGGCCCTGAGGTGTCTTACGAGGTGGAGGCATTTCTGCGGGAAAATCCATACATAGACGGTGTGATGATAGGCGAGGGAGAGGATACCTTTAGAGAGCTGTGCGGTTACTATGCGCATAAAAGAAAGCTGAGTGATATTGCAGGCATTGCTTTCAGAAAAAACAGCACAGGTAATAGTACAAGTGTGAACAACATAGGAGGCAATAAAGCCGGTGAAATAGTATTCACAAGTCCACGCCCAATCAAAAACATGAGTGAAATCCCATTCTGCTATGATACTCTCGATGATTTTTCAAACCGAATCATCTACTACGAGAGCAGCAGAGGATGCCCGTTTTCGTGCAGCTACTGTCTGTCATCGGTGGATAAGACACTGCGTTTCAGGGATACTCGGATTGTAAAAAGAGAGCTTAAGTTTTTTATAGACCAGAAGGTGCCACAGATTAAGTTTGTGGACAGAACCTTCAACTGCAATCATGCTCATGCCATGGAGCTGTGGCGCTTTATAAAGGCGAATGACAATGGTGTGACAAACTTTCACTTTGAGATATCAGCGGATCTGCTGAATCAGGAGGAGCTTGAGCTGATTTCTGATATGAGGCCGGGGCTGATACAGCTTGAAATCGGTGTGCAATCCACCAATGAGGTCACGATTAAGGAGATTCACAGGACTATGAAGCTTGAGAGGCTTAAGGAGGTTGTGAAGCTCATTCAAAGCGGCAACAATATCCATGAGCATCTGGACCTGATTGCAGGGCTGCCATACGAGGACTATGACAGCTTTGGGCGTTCCTTTGATGAGATTTATGAGCTTAAGCCAAACCAGCTGCAGCTTGGATTTTTAAAGGTGCTCAAGGGCTCGTACATGTTTGAGCATGCCGCGGAATATGGTATTGTGTACCATGACAAGCCACCGTATGAGGTCATGTCCACAAAGTGGCTTTCGTTTGATGATGTGATAAAGATTAAGCGCGTCGAGGATATGCTTGAGGTTTATTACAACAGCGGACAGTTTGAGATTACGATGAAGCTCATGGAGTGTATTTTTGACAGTGCGTTTGAGTTTTTTCAGGAGCTTGGAGATTTTTATGAGGCAAACGGCTATTTTGGAATGAGCCATTCGCGCATCAGAAGGTGTGAGATACTGCTTGAATTTCTGGCTTTATACCTGCGTGGCTGTGACAACGACGATATGACTTCTGTGGTATTATCAGAAAATGCTGGAGATAGAGATAATACTGATTTTGACGAAAATGCCATAGATAGGGATAATACTGATTTTGATGAAAATGCGCAGATTTACAGCATGATTCAGGAGTCACTCATCTTTGATTTGTACTATCGTGAGAACTGCAAGAGCCGCCCGGTGTGGGCCACAGATATAGGAAGCTTCAAGCATATGACACATGCATACTGTAAGAATGGAAAGCTGTCGCATGTGGAGCCGTTCCACTATATTTTTCCGGACAAGCACACGCGCAAGCTGGATGAACTGCCAAAGTATCATAAGGAGCCGGTGTGGGCGCTTTTCCACTACGACATGAGAGACCCGCTTGACCACCAGGCGCTGGTGGAGTATATAAAATAACAGTAACGTGAAATGACTACAGCGGTAAAAGCCGGGAAGGTTTACGGACTAAGAAAAATGAGCAACATAGATAATATAAAAAATTACACGGTGATTGACCTGGAAATGACAGGCCTTTCTGCAAAAAATGACAAGATAATAGAGATAGGTGCGGCACGTGTGAGGGGCGGCGAGATAGTGGATACGATATCCACACTGGTAAATCCGAAGCAGCATATTCCACAGCGTGTGCAGGAATTAACGGGAATTACCGACAGTGATGTGGAAAACGCGGCAGATATGGACGAGGCTGTGGATAACCTGCTTGATTTTATCGGAGATGATATCATACTCGGGCAGAATGTGACCTTTGATTACAGCTTTTTAAAGCAATGGGCGGTAAATCACAAGCGAACCCTCTCGCTGAATGCATATGATACGCTGAAAATAGCCAGAAAATGTCTGCCTGCTGAGCAGTCAAAGAAGCTGGAGGATTTGTGCGAGTATTTTGGTGTAAACAGAGAAAATGCCCACAGGGCGCTCGATGATGCGATAGAGACAAAGCAGATATTTGAAAAGCTGCTTGCATTGATGGATGAAAAGGGTGAGCCGGTGGAGTCAAAGCCACTTGTATACAAGGCAAAAAAACAGACACCTGCCACAGCACATCAGGTCAGACAGCTAAAGGAGCTGATGACTGAGTATGGAATAGCAGATGTCATATCGTGGGATAATCTGACCAGAAGTCAGGCCTCAAGGCTGTACGATGAATATCGCAGTAAGTACATTAATAGGTGTGAGTAATTACCGGCCGAGGCGGCATCAGCCTGTAAGCTCTCAAGCATTGAAACAAATTTCGTGGAATTATCATCATATTCAGACAGCTTTTTAAAATTGAGAATGCCATATTTAAGCTTTAAATCATTTATTTTATCATTATTTAATGGAAAAACCTTTTCCGGTATGGTAATATAACACAGGTCAGTGGTATCTCCGCGGAGGGTTGAGTTGGCCTTACGCTCCTTTTCCCAGAACTCCTCGGTGACATTTGCCTGGGCAGAATCAGCCCTCTTTATGGCAAAAGTGATCACTGCAATAAATAAAATGAACAAAATTAGACAAATTGGAATCATATGTTGGAAAATCTTTTCTCATATATGAAAATAGTATAACTCATTTTTGAACAGAGGTGAATAGTATGTACGATTTTAATAAAAAAAGAAATCAGAAGGTGGTTGCTATAGTGATAATAGTGGTTATAGCAGCGATGCTTGTGACAACATTTGTGTCAAGTCTTGTATAGCTTTTCTTGAAATATGGAAAAAATATGATAATATGATTAAAGGGTCAAAAGGTATCATCGATGCAT
>ULUA01002768.1_pt1 | contig 20042 bp, 18 predicted proteins | sample 1958081 | NCBI WGS metagenome assembly ULUA01 (sample SAMEA4835748, study PRJEB28245) | human gut metagenome | biome: gut microbiome; material: fecal sample | place: Denmark | collected 2008
ATTTTGAAGACTAAGCCACCGGAAAAGTACTTGCAACGGTTTAGTTCTACTACGGCGTTGATATAGTCTTTCCAGAAGGAATAGTGAAATCCGACATTAACACTCTCACTATCATACTCAGCCATTAGGTTCAAGCCATTAAGAGCGCTTCTAGTCCATGTTCCATTATCCGGCAAATCAAATTGATAATTCATTCCCACACATAAACCTTTAATATTCCGCTGCCTACCTTTCAATTCGTCAATCCGCTTCATTTTCCAAACGTATGCCACATGAACTCCCAATTGCCCATACTGCTGAAAATTGATATGCTTTGTCGCTGATACATAATACCGACAGAAGAAACCGTTTGTTCTCTGATCAAAACTAGACGCACCGCCCTCCCATGATCCGGATCCCGGGTCATTCAACCCGAACACTACCTGTGGGGTCCAGTCCTTCCACCAGCTTTCTTTCCAAACCCTCAACCGCCCATGAAAGGAACGATCCTGGTTAACGAATTTTCCATAAGTGGAAGGTACCCAATGATAAATTCCAGGTTTAGCTTTCACCAGTACACAATCATACCCTATTTCCAACCAAGGAAAAACAGTTATATTTATGTAATAGTTAAACGTATAATAATTTCCCCACCATTCTTTAGAAGGTATGATTTGAGGTGCCAAAACACTTCCCCCTATCATAAAAGTCTTATCACGTTGCATGTCAGCACTAGGCATCTGAAGCAAACCAGTCGTACCATACATGTATTGACCATATGTCACCAACATATTTCCCAAAAGGAATAGCAATACTCCCCACCTCTTTATTGGTAAACTCCATTTACACACTTGCATTGTATTGTTTTCCATACAGCTTGGCCTTCAAGAATGCTCCCACTTTCTTCCAAAAATGATAAGGACCTATAGGGACATACTTAATTTCTTTATATTTCAATTGATTGGCTTCTATCCAAACATCTAATAATAATTCACTTACCCGTCCAAATAATCTAGCTTGAAACGAATCCATTCCTCTCAAATCTATCCGTTTTTCCAATTGAGACAAAATGTCAAATAACCATGTACAATACTTATCTACCCATTCTTTTTTCATCACAAACATATTAAACATATGTGCACTCCGTCGCTTCAATACCTTATCATAAGTTAATAAATATTGAGGATAATCTGTTGCTATAATTTCTCGAGTAAGTTCCAAATGACGGATATCATGAGTATGACAATAGTGAGAAGCTAGCGTTTCTATCCAATAACGACGTTTCACCGGGAGAATTATATCATAATTTTGACATAGATATTCCGCTTGCTTCCTTGTTAGTACACTTTCCCAATTGTTCCCTATGCGTTTTAAGCAAAAGTGTCTTCGATAGTGAACTAGTCCAATATAGTCTGAATTCAAATTTTTCCATCCCCAATATAAGGCTGTCAATTCACAATAATACGGATTTTTTTCTGAAATGTTCTCACCCGTGTCATCTCCCTGAAAACGTCCTTCTAAACGAGACAGAGCATTGCCCACCTTTATCGGCAGATACAATCCGTCATCATGAGGCATGAAGTAGTCCTTGTGCGTGGCCACTAAAATTTTGATATCCATAAATTAAGTATTAAAGTACTTTATTCAATTTCTACCTGCAATGCCCGTTCCACTACAGGAGCCATATCATAATAACGATAATCGGCAAGCCTTCCTCCGAAGATTACATTTTTCTCTTTGCCAGCCAAAGAACGATACTTGTCTGCCAATTCATTATTATAAGTGTCATTTACAGGATAATATGGTTCCATACCAGGCTTCCATTCAGTACTATACTCCCTACTGATGACAGTTTTCGGACATCGATCAAGTTCAGAACCAAACATTTCAAAATGTTTGTGTTCTATAATTCGAGTGTAAGGAATAGCACTATCTGTATAATTTACAACAGCATTACCTTGATAATTAGATATATTTTCAACGATTGTCTCAAAAGATATGGTTCGGTATTTCAAATGACCATAACAATAATCATAAAATTCATCTATCGCTCCAGTATAAACAATTTTATTAGTCAGCTCTATCCATTTTTTCCTATCTGCAAAAAAATCCGTATTCAATTGAACTTCTATTCCATCCAGTAACCCTTCAATCAATTTGTTATAGCCACCTATGGGAACACCTTGATAAGTATCGTTAAAATAATTATTATCAAAGACAAACCGGATAGGTAAACGACGAATAATAAAAGCTGGCAGCTCCGTACATTTACGCCCCCATTGTTTCTCGGTATATCCTTTTATCAATTTTTCATAGATGTCTTTACCTATCAATACCTGAGCCTGTTCTTCCAAATTGCGAGGCTCTTCTACCCCGTCAGCTTTCATCCTTGCTACCGCTTCAGACTTTTGTTCCTCTATTTTAGCCATTGCGTCAGCAGGAGTAGTCACCCCCCACATCTGATGAAATGTATTCATATTGAAAGGTAAATTATAAAATTTCCCTTTATAATTGGCAACAGGAGAATTAGTATAACGATTGAACTCTACAATAGAATTCACAAATTCCCAAACCTGTTTATTGGAAGTATGAAAAATATGGGCCCCATACTTATGGACATTGATTCCTTCTATATTTTCACAATATATATTCCCTCCCAAATGTGAACGCTTATCTATTACCAAACATTTCTTTCCCTGTTGACTGGCACGATAAGCAAATGTAGAGCCAAAAAGACCGGCACCTACGACAAGATAATCATAATGGTTCTTAACCATAACAACATACTTTAAATTATTGATATATTCTAACAATAGTAAAATTCAGTAATTTTATTCATAACCTTTATGAAATATGAAACCACAAGGAATTCTCCCATCTTTTTATCCATATTATTCTTACTGATATATGTGACCTATTTTCTGCATTTCACTTGATTCTTATCAATTCATACATCAAGTAAATGCTCAAATATATAACCGACAAATCTAGTTTGGAAAGAATCCATACTTTTCAAATCATAACATACTTTGCCTTCTTTTTTGCCCGACAGGCAAATGTGGAGCCATACAAACCTGAAGCATTTACTATCAAATAATCATAATGTTTCATCTATAGTATAGATTTCCAAAATCAGTAAATAAGATTCCAATATCCTTGATCATTTCCTTAGTAACAGCTGATTGTTCACCTTGCAAATTCTCTAATGCAATACCAAAACCATGGGAAATAATCCTTTCCATATATTCTTTTGAATAAATAGAAACATCAATATCAATATAGCAATTAGGCAAAAATCTTTCAAATGATAATAACTCTTTATCACTTAATTGTTTAAAAGCGTATCCACTTAACACCTTTAGCTTATCATTTCCATATAATGTCACTGCCTTATCCATGTTTCGAGATGATTCAAAAAGAATTACATTATCCAACAATTTCGCATTCTTTATATGACTATATAAATCATTGATGCTTATATCTTTTCTATGAGGCATTAATAAAAATTTATTTCGTCTCAAACTTTTGAGATATTTTTCTAAAGTCGGTATTTTCTCTTTGCGCCTATTTCCCTTGCGAGAGACCAATTTATATTTCTTCACTTCTTTCAAAGACATCTGTTTTACATTCATCTTACCTTCATATTCAGTTGTTCTTGATATTGAAGCATCGTGTAAAACTATATACTTACCATCTGCTGTTTTCCTAATATCAAATTCAACGCCCTGTACACCATAAGATTTCAATTTGGACAAATCTTTTATACTATTTTCCAATAACTGAACAGAAGTCCCTTTAACATAACCGCGATGAGCTATAATAATAGGAGTCTGACCCCATGCTTTCCAACAAAAGCAACAAGAAAATAGAATGCAAAATATTAATTTATTCACGACAATTGCTGTTTGATATATTCATATATGTAAAGAGATGCATTACCCGACTTCGGTCGAATATAGTTCTCTATAAATTTCAATCTTTGTTCTAACATGGAATCCTGACCGGCAATTACCACATTCTGAATAAAATCCTCTACCCCAGCACCTTTATCCGAAAGATAGAGATGACTGGCTATTGCCTTACCACATTCATTCCATCCTGCAATAACTTCCTTATTAGCTTCCATAAACAACATAGGTTTTCCTGTAGCCAAATATTCTGCTGTAAAAGAACCACAATCTTGTATTAATGCGTCAGAAGTTAGAAACATATCTATATAATCTCCCAATTCTATTTGTGTGTTCGGCATATTTTCCCATACAGAATAATATTCTTTACGTTTCTGTTCATTCCATCCAGATACGCAAAAATCAAGTTTTTTGGCTAATTCCGGATGGGGACGAAAGATGAACTGAACTTCATTTTCATATTTTTTTGCCAACTGAATCATCAGATCATATACAAATAAAAAATTTGCACATCTATTTTTCTCATATATATGATGATGTGGTGCCCATATTATACGTTTCTTCCTTTTCCCCTGTTTTTTCCAAATCGAATCATTTGGTACATAATTGGAATCAAAAAAAACATCTAGCATTGGATATCCACTCGACACTGCATTAATACCTTTATTTATGGCATATTGTTTCGACATATTTACGTGCAAAGGAGTTTCATAAAATATTTTCCACATACAATTATGAAAATCACGATTAAAATGTTCAATATACCTTGCACTAATCATCCAAGCATAAGGCACATAAGCCTGTAATTTATCCCAATTATGACGATATGAGAATTGCTTGTATTTTCCACACTCATGCCAACAATTCATGTAAAAAATAAGATCCGGTTCAAACTCTGTTCCTCGTATATCAAAAATTTTTTTAGAATTTGCATCATAAGGCAGACAAACCTTATGTGTCGTTTTAAAATATGAATATGTTTTCATCATATTTTCTTCAACATTATATCCGGTCACGCTACCTGCCGCAAAAGGTACGATCACAATATAAGGATTGAAACGTTCGTCTTTTTCAAAACAACGATAAACACCTTCATATTTCCACTTGGCTGCATCATGAATAAAAAAGGCAACATTAATTTTCTTTTTTTCAATCAAATTATTTCTTATTGATTCATAAGATTTTGGCAAGTGTTTGTATCGAAATCTAAAAACATAATTTCGACATAATTGATATGTCTTTGTCAATACAATTTTATTATATACAACAATCAAGCAGTACCTTAAATTCCATTTCATAAAACTAATGATTTAATTAGTCTGTCATACATATCCCTTAAACTCAAGCGAGGTTTCCAGCCTAATTTTTCCAATTTGGCAGACGTCATACGAGTTTTTGTTACTGGAGCATATCCTCTGTCCTCACATTCTTCCACATGTTTTACCTTTAATTGTGGTCGAAATTCACGGCATATCATTTCAGCCATTTCTTTTATGGAAATATAAGTTTCATCATTCGCTACATTATAAGCCTCTCCATTCCGTCCTTTTAACAAAACATACAATATACCACTTATAGCGTCTGTCAAATAAAGATATTGACGTTTCAACTTCCCATCAGTATGCAGTATAATGTCTTTGCCAACAATCACACTTTTAGCAAACTGAGCAAAAACCCGATTATCAGAAGCAGCAATGCCTGCACCAAAAGTCTGTGCCAAACGTGCTATTTTAACAGGAACTCCATATTCTTTATAAGCTGACACACACATACATTCACACATTCGTTTACCCATGGAATAACTGCTGCGTACATTCAGAGGATCCACATATCCTTGCATTTCTTCGGTCAAAGGTATTTCGTCATCAAAAATTTGCCCATAGCATTCCAAGGAAGATAAATAGACCAAACTTTTAACATTGTTCCGCATTGCATAATTTATCACAGAGCGGGTTCCGTTTAAAGCTATATCAATTGTTTCTACAGGATGTTCCACAAAATACATTGAGGCAGTAGGACTAGCAGCATGTATCACATAATCTATATTTTTTGTGTTTATACACTCATTATTATCCATAAAATCATAATTGAGAATAGTCACTTCATATTCCTCAAACATCAACCTTGCTTTTTCTGTATTTCGAACTAGGCAATCAATATGGATATTTAAATCATACCTATGATTCAAGGCTATCAAGCCATAAACTAATTCAGAACCTATCAGACCTGTAGCTCCTGTTACCATAAATGATTTGTTTCGCAGACATTCATACAAATTAAATGTATCAGCAAATAATGTAATGTCTTCTTTCTGTATCTTGTTCATTTTTACTATTATTAAAATCCAAAAATTTGCTGATTTTCATGTAATTCAACCATTGCCCGAAAAATAAAGAAGTCAGTGGGTGTTGTAATTTTAATATTTTCAACAGGACCGTTTACTAACCCCAATCTATATCCATAATAGTTCATCAAAGTACAACTATCTATAAAGTCTCGTTTTCCTTCCCTTTGAGCCTTTCTATGAGCATCCAAAATATCTCTCAAATAAAAGCTTTGAGGTGCACGTGCTATTAACGAATCACAACGTTGAGGAATTTCCAACTTTTCATCATCATGTTTTACCACGAATGTTTCATAAGCTGGAATACAAGTAATACAACTTCCACATTCTTTCACTTTAGTTATATTATCCGTAATCGTTTCTTCAGTAATCAAAGGACGAACCCCGTCGTGTATCAAGACAACAACATCTTTACTGCTATTTTCATCTGCATATTTTTCTGCTGCACACAAACCATTATATATAGACTCTTGCCCTGTTTCTCCTCCAGAAACAATATTCACTACTTTATAGATTTCGAACTTATTTAACATTTTCTTTAAAAACGGAATCCACTTCTCCACGCACACTACAACAATGGCATCTATTTGGGGATGATTGTCAAATAATTCTAATGTGTATATAATGACAGGTTTACCATTCAATTCCAAAAATTGCTTAGGCCGAGACTTTGTATGCATCCGTGAGCCCACTCCTCCTGCAAAAATTATGGCTACATTCATATAAAAAGATATTTATTATTTTTGCCTTTTCAACTGCTTAGGCATTCGAGGAACTGACATATTATAAGTATACTTGTGAAATTTCTCAAGCAAAATAAGCGCAGCCAACATTACAGTATGCGCTTTGTAAGAAGAGTTACGCCAATTGCGTATAAATTTCCAATTAACAAAATTTACAGATGTACAAGTACATAAACTAAAAATTCTAGTTGATCTCTCTTTTACATATAAATCAAACTCTTTTATTTGTCTATTTCCTTCTGGAGTATTATGTTTCACCAAATAAAAATAATATAATGGCTTTAACCTTTGGACAAGTTTATGTTCCATAAACTTACGTGCCTCCTCAGATGAACGTTCATATAATTCTTCATATCCTTTAACCATAGCTTTAGCTACCTTGATACGCATATCAAAACTACGAAGTAATATTTTTGGATCAAAAGTCTGCCCTTCCCTTCCTCGCAAATACTGATACATATCATGAGGAAAATAACACACCTTTTTCACCATTGACATAGGCAATAACACCCATTCATCGTCCGTGTACGAAATGTTCTCTGTCTGGTGATATTGAATCTTATCAAAAATACTACTGCTATACGTCATGGCATGATGCCAAATCCATTCATGAATGCCTTTAGGAAAATCCGATAAAGTAAATGACTTACTAGCAGGAAGATTAAAATTATACTCTTCCAATCGTTTAGCTTCCTCATCTACTATACTAAAATCATTGATAACCAAATCAACATTCTGTTTCTTAAGAAAAGAAATAAATTCATCAAAAACTTGTGTATCAAAATAATCATCAGCATCAAGCACCTTAACGTATTTTCCCGTTATTTCTTTAAGTCCCCGATTAATACAAGATCCATAATTCCCATTTTCTTTATCAATAACACGAAAGGTATTTGGATAGTATTTTTCATATTTATGGGCTATACTGCTGGAATTGTCCTTACTTCCATCATTTATAACCAAGACTTCCAATAAAGTCATATTTTCATCAGATATAATAAGAGAAGTCAGACACTTGTCAAGATACTTCTCCATATTATATGTTGGAATTATAATTGTAAGAATTTTATCCATTATGTAAATGTTTAACATTTATTAAAAACTAATATTTCGAAACACAATCATAAATATTCCATCTTTTCATATCAATATTAGATAATCCCCATGCCATAAAAAGGAAAGTAAAAAACTTCATAAATGACATTGTGATACAAAATATCAAAAAGAAACAAAACATTACTCCACCCCAATTTATGTCTTTATATTTTTGACAATAAAAAAAGGGAATAAATAATAACGCCCCCAAATACAAAACTGACACATAAATTCCACCACGCATAAAAACGACAAAAAAAGAATTACTAAATCCGACTTCTCTTCCTAACACATGAGGTTTTTTCTCGGTAATCATTCCTATTCCCATGATAGGATGTTCCAATCCTATTTCTATACATTGCTGGATATCCCAATTTCTTGCATTCACAGAACCTTCCCCACCCGTTTCTATCTTATTGTTCATCACTGTATAAACGATCAGAAGAAAAACATAAAGACAAAAAGGCATTATTATTAGAAAAAACATTCGCAATTTATTACTCATTCTCTTATATAAAAAATATCCTCCCAATAACAAAAGAAAAAGTTGACCTGTTGTAGTTAATGTAGAAATAATAGTTATAATTAAAATACAAATCTTCACTTTTGATTTAATTGGCCGAATAAAACATTCTATAGTAAGTGCCATACACAATACCATATTATACATAGGACCTTCATTAAATATACCAGTATTCCGCCATATTGCCCCAACAGTTTGTGTCTCAAAATAAATACCATAATAGGTTGGAATAAACTCTTGGGTAGGATGCCATTCATAAGGAAACATTGATGTCATAGGGATAACTTGTAGAATAGAACATAGTATCCACATAATTAAAGATATAACTGACAAAACTATCATTATATTTGAGTATTTAAAAAATACAGAAAGATAAGCTGACACACTCACAGATTTCCGCAAACTCAAATATACCCACATTAATGGCAACATAACAAAAAAACATTTCACATAAGCAAAATAAAATTTTGAATCTAGCATTAACATAGGAAATATACTTCCCAACATATATATGAGAACATAACCATTTACTTTTTTTCTTATTGAATAATGAGACATCAAAACCAATATTAATAAAAGGGATAATAAAAGAATTTGTAATCCATTTTTTACAAAAGGAAAAAACAAATATGGAGTATTAAATTCCAGTATGATACAAAGTACCAATATATATTCCAATATTGATCTAAATCTATTTCTCATTTCTAAAAATATATCCTATTCTTATTTACAATTTAAGGAACCAATCTTTTTAAAAAAGGGATTTGTTTCAGTATATATACAGAAAACAGACAAAGTACATACATCACCCCAAATCGAATGAGAGGATGACCAACGCAGAGATGAAAGTAATTAAGAAACATAAACCAAAAAAGTTGCACCAAATAAATGCCAAGGCTAAAGGAACTAAAAAGAGCACATTCGTGCGGTGTAAGATGAAAATTATATAATATAGTATTCCAATCTACATAGCGGAATAAAGTAAAAACTCCTAATGCTGTTAATGTACAAGGCAAAGTCAAATAAGATAGAAATGTTCTATAATGTTCAGGATAATATAGTGTTAGCCAATATGTTGCAACAAATATAAAAATAGCAGAAAGAAAAGAAACCCAATAAAGGCCTTTTCGTACTTTTCGGCAATTCCAATAGTTCCAATATAATAACCTGCGACAACAAAATAGAGATAACCAGTTCCAAATACATAATAAGAATCTCTTAAAGATTGAGGATATAGAATTTGGCTAATAGTAGGTAATACTAGCCCCAAAACCATATACCAATCAAGAATTATCTTTTTAGCATTAACTACAAATAAAGAAAGAAATGGCATAGAAAGATAGATAACAATTAGTGGCATAAAAAACCACATAAACCCATTAGCCTTAAAAGTAAGTACCTTCATTAAAAGAGGAATTATGTTAATAGGTTCATCCTTAACAACAATTTTTATAAGTAAGTAAATCAAACTCCACATCAACAGAGGATAGCCTAAACGATTCAAACGTTTAAGATAATATTGCTTTATTTCTCCTTTGCAAGTCATTTCATAACATGTCCTCATCATGGTAATGCCTGACAACATAAAGAAAACATTAACAGGCCAAAGGAAAAAACTATGAGAAAACAATCCTATAAACCAATCAAAGTTCACATTTCCATTAAAATTATGCACTGGTCCATTTGTACTATGCAACAATAAGACACCAGCGCACGCTATTATGTTTAATATATCCACATATAATACCCGCTTCATTTATATTATCACCATTTTTATTATGAACTATTTAGCTTATTATCTTAGAATTATTTTGTGAGTATCTGCTTTTAAGTTAGAAAATATTTATTTTTCAATTAGCTCTAATTAGTTATTATGCAAAAGTCCTACATTCTTTATTCCATGTACTTTTTAAAAATTTTTTTAATGAATCTTGCTAAAACCAACAATATAATGAATGGATATGCTCTAACAGCTACCATCCTATCATAACTTTTTTCCACAAAAGAAGTTCTAATTTTAGAGCGTTCCCAACAATATAGAGCCAATTTTTTATTTATAATACTTGCAGATAAAAAAGGAAAATTAGTTCGTATACATTCTATATGTAACGGATATTTTAAAATTCTTTTCTGTTTCAAATCACCATTGTAAGTGACTCCACTTTCAGCAACCCTATAGACACCCATAATTTGAGAAATACCTCTCACTTTGCCCACAGCAGCAGAAGATAACACTATAAAAATATCTCCATTAAGTTTATTTTCACTATGTTTAATAGGGTAATTAAGCACTTCTCGCTTCATAACTATCGAACATGTAGGCACTATCCATTTTTTAAACATTTCATCTGCACTATAATCTTTATCTAAAATAGTAAACTGATTCCATGCTGATGTAGATTGAATATAACATAATACAGCTACCTTATGAAAACACATGGAATAATCTGAATGACTTTCTAAAAAATCCACCTGTTTCTGTAATTTTAAAGGATCTATCCAATAATCATCACCCTCACAAAAAGCAACATATTTACCATGAGTAGCCGCATTCATTATACGAGTTAATGATCCATCATGTTTTGAATACTGATTTTCTGTTTCATAAATAGGTTTTATAATATCTGGATATTTCTCCGCATATTCTCGTATTATATCAGTTGTACTATCAGTAGAAGCATCATCATGTACAATTGCTTCAAAACGAAAATTTGTTTGCTGCATTACAAATCCATCCAAGCATTGACGGATATATGATTCATGATTATAAGTAAGGCAAAGTATTGTTACAAATATCGGCTCTGAACTCATAGAATTATTAAACATCTATTATTAATTACAATATTATTCATGAATAATATAACGCATTTTTCCTCCTTCGTATGCGATAGATTCTACATAATGAAGTGTAAAATTTATCTTACTGTCAAAATCCTGTTGTAATTTGGAAAAGACCTGATTTATTTCGTCCCTATACATGGAATACTCCTTATTGGGTACAACAAGAAGAGAAACAACACCATCTTCACTTTGCCGGAACTGAAACTGCCGCACGGCCTCTGGATAAAAATCAAAAATTTCATTAAATCCAACGCCGTCAAGACGCATTCCTGAGCGAGTAGACAAATAATCAGAAACTCTGCCTTTAACTGGTGCAATACAGGGAAAAGGCAATCCACATTCACATGATTTATTAATCCAATGTGTCCTGTCACCATGGTCGTATCTTACAAACGGAAAAACTCTATTTGTGAATGAGGTGACAACAGTGTTGCCAATATCCTCACCTTCAACAGGTGCTCCAGTGTCAGAAAGTAATTCTATGTGCAATAAATCGTTAAGCACATGCAAATGATGATCTTCACCACTATGCATACATTCTACAGCCATTGGGCCCATTTCATTTGACCCGTAAAAATCAAAAACATTACATCCGAATGCTTTTTGAACTTTATCACGGATTATTTGATTCACAGGAGAAGCGCAAACTTCTACAAATGCAACATTAGGAATTTGTAAGTGATTCTGAAGACAATAATCAGCAAACAAATCAATAGCTCCTGCATAAGCATATAATCTTACTAGAGGGGACTTAGCGGTTTCATTAACAAAGTTAAGTGCCTGCTCTGCAAATTCCTGATACGGACTGAGATAATAATACTGAATCAGCCAAAAATTTATAGTTCGCTGTTTCAACTCATCCGATGTGAATCGATACTGACTCCTGTCCAAATAAGCTTGATCCATACCCCATATAGGAACATCCGCCAATGGATGACCGCATTTGCGCCCTACATGCCACCCATAAAAACGCCAAAAAGGAGCTTGCCAGAAATGACGTTTATCTCGAAATACTCTGAGCGGTTTTCCTGTGGAACCACCTGTGTTTGCCACAAATCCATATTTCTCCACATCATTTCGAACTTCTATCTCTCTTGAATGCTCAGCAATCATTTGTTTTGTAACAACAGGCACAGCATTCCAATCTTTTTCAGTTTTGATATCCTGTGGATTCATTCCAGCATCATCATAGAGCTTCTTATAAAACTCCGTATTCTCATAAGCAAATGTGAGAATACGGATACGTTGTTTAAAATTATAATCCTGAAGTTCATCCTTACTCCAAGTTTCGTGCTTGATAAGTTCAAGATAACCAGCCCAATTTTGTGGCCATAAATCCTGTGTACGTTCTATAAAAATCCGCTCCTTTTCTTTGGGTGTAAATGTGCTCATTATTTCATCCTCTTATTTATCATTTTTAAAATACCGATCCATATATGAATGAAGTTCCGCTTTCTTTCCTTCTTGTTTATTGGATTGTATAATACTCCAATCACCATTTTCATTGGCTTCCACCATCAGCCAGCCCTTATCACTGTATGCAATGTCCCATGCTATCAAGGTAGTTCCTTTTACTTTGGTCGCCATAGCTTTTATCAAAGACAAAGCTTCACCCCATTCAGGCAATTGGTAACCGATTATCCGTACTTTTGAATTGGGGTGGATGCTATAATGTTCTCCTCGATAATTCATTGCATCCGTTTGAACAAATCCATGAACAGGATTTACACTTGCATAAATGCCACCTGCCCCTGTATTATCCATCACTGCATTCCCGACGCCGATACGCCATGTAATACCGAAAATGTGAACTTCTTCGTCCACTACAAATGTCGCTACCCTGAATGAATTGACTGATGCTGGATGCATCAATGCCGTTTCTTTTCCCTGTACAATAAGTTCTTCCACGATAAACGGTCCCTTGCTTATCAGCTCTGTAAACAGAAGTTCCATATCTTCATCCTTTACGGAAATTATCCTAATACCGTGTCCCGAATGTTCCGTCAACGGTTTGAAAATAAAACGCTCATGCCTGTCTGCAAATGCTAGAAAAGTATCTTGGTCATCCAATTGATAACATCCCAACACTTCACGCTTGAAAAACTCTTTATATTTTTGATAGCAAGCATATTTATCTGTCATTAACGGCAAGATTCCGGGAGCATTCAAAATATCACAATAATGATAACGCAATTTGTCAGGCACAAAAGAAGTTCGGCAATAGTGGCTCTTATTTACAAACCCATAAATCCAATAATCTTGAAAATTAATTCCGAAACGATGCAAGCAATAAATCATATCACGTGCAACATCCTTACGCCGCAACCCTTTCCAATCGGCTTTGAAGGTGTCAAGTTGCTTATTTATAAAAGGTCTTCCTCCTACATAGTATTTTGCATCAAACAATTGATAGTAAAAGACATATAACCGTTTCCCCCATTCTGATTTATCCGCCCATTTCCCTAACAAGTTCTCAAAACCATTATTTAGTTTCCAACGGGCTATTCGTGGAGACATGCCAAAGTATTTATCCATTCGCTTCATTAAATAGTTACTTATTTGTAATCTTCCTCTTTACCCCAAAGTTTGGCAAAACGTTGCTGTTTCCGTTCTTCCTTAAACCATTCACAGTAATCTTTCCATGAATATCGAGGCATGTATCCTAGTTCTGATTTTGTCTTGGAAATATCTAATACGAATTGTCGTGCCGATTGTTTTTCGGGCGCATAAGAAATAGCAGACTTACGACAAGAAGGGGAAAATACATCCACGATACCATGAACACGCTCGTCAAGGGTACTTCCGCCACTGCCAATGTTATATAACCCTCCATCCAGTCCGGAATCGGCACACTTCTCCACTATCTGCAAAAAATCGGGCATCGCACAAGTTTCCAATAATCTGTCAGGTTCTCCCCAAATGGCAATAGGCTTTCCCTCTTCCGCCCATTTCATTAACAAGCGATCCGATACCATTACCTTATTACCCTCTCGGTAAGTGTAAGGATTGGGATGGTAAGCATACACACGTGACAATCGCAAAATGAACCGTTTGATACCCCATACTTTATAAAAATGTTCAATGACGTCAACAGCGGCATTTTTGCAAACAACATACATCGCATGGTCTCCTTCAAGCGGAGCTTTACGTACTGAATCTGCAGGAATAGGTGTCTTACTGCCGAAAAGGTAACTGATATCGAACAGTGATTGTGGAAATATGATTTTGGGAATACCATTCTCGTGCATGAATTGCAGTACATTGTAAGTGCCTTTTAATATCGAATCAATATATCTGATTCCATCATAACCTTCCATTGATGCCGGCAAATCACCTGCAAAATGCGCTACCACATCAATATGGTCCTTAGGCAATTTACCAAACTCATCCTTCATTATGATGTCCACCGAATAGTAAGGAATGCCATAGCCGGCAAAAAAACCGTTATCGCTTTTACGCCGTCCGACAGCTATCACCTTCCATCCCTTCCCATGAAAATGCAACGATATATAAGCACCCAGCAACCCTGTTGCTCCAAAGACCATAATTGTTTTCATATTTCTATATGTTTATCCGTTTGTTACTTTTATAAATAATGTAGCCGCCATGATCATAGTTGGAGTTCGCCTCCACCAGAATACCATCCTTTTTGTATTTCTCATACATCCAAGATTCTTCCTTCTCAAACCAAGGAAGCAGACGAGAGGATTGGGAAGCTAGGAAATAAACCCCGGAAAATGCCTTGTGATGTATTGTCCGTGAGACATAACATCCTAAAGCCACACGGATCATTTCTTTCAAATAATCACAATCCGTAGAAAGCCCGACCAACGTATTGGAGATGAAATCACCTCCTCCTCTCGGGTTGACCTCTATCAAGTATACATTATCTTGGGCATCCACTTTGATTTCCACATGAGACGCACCGTTGACATAACCCACTGCCGTTAATATCTGAGGTATCAGACTGTAAACTTTCCTTTTTGCCGCTTCTGAAATGATTCCGGGCTGATGATGCTCCATCTCTGCAAAATGGGGAGCACCTGTACTGACTTTCTCAGTAATTTGAATGACATCATGATGCCCGTTCCAGGATATGGATTCAACCGAATATTCCTGACCGGATATATATTGTTCTGCCAAAAATAATTCATCCGACCAGACAATATCATCCTCTAATACTGTATTCTTGGAAATGAAGTTGACTCCACGCTTTGCCGAGCCTCTGCAAGGTTTCAATACAAACGGGCGAGGCTGACTTTCTAAAAGTTCGACAACCTTTCCTTTAGACACATTTACCTTGCCTAATCCTTTAATTCCCTTAGTGGCCTCACGCACAAAATCCTTATTCTGTATTTTTTGGAATGTCATATACGGTGTGCAAGGCAAATTCAATTGCTCCGCCACATAATGTTGTACCGCCGCGCACCTTTCGGAAGCATTGGTTACAACTCCTTCCACTCCGATTTCCCTGCACCGTTTTACAATTTCATCCATCTCAAAAATTGAAATGGGAATAAAATGATCCACAATGTCTTTGCACACCGCACCTTGCGGCCAAGCGAAACAATAGATTTCCACTCCCATTTCTTTTGCTTTCAAACAGAGTTGGTATTGTCCGGTAGAAGCACCTATTACAGCCAGCTTTTTCATTTGCCGAGTATTACTTTTACAAATTCATCTTTACGCTCACAGAAATCCTCCACTTGTTTCTCATTGTGAAAATGAAGAAAAATGATGCCTATGGCTTTTCCTGCACCGTTAAATATTTCCACCGGTTCTCCCTTCTGCTTGTAAATGACCTTGCGATAGATATATGGTGCTATCTCGCTTGAAAAATCCACTCCGGCAAATATTCCGTCTTTATGGCTGTGCAGAACGTATGTAACGAAACAGCCCTCTCGGGGTATTCCTTCAATCTGAGGATTCTCTCCCATTGCAACAAGAACATTTGCTTTTACTAGGTCTGTTCCAAAAGCATCTGATAATTGAAGCGGTATCATATTGCCCCCGGCACGTGGACCGACTTCAAGAAAATGCACATTATCATTCCTGTCAAGAAGGAGTTCGATATTCATCTCGCCAAACCGGATGTCAAGCATGGATATCAATCGTTGAAGCTCATGATGGACCCGTTTTACCTGCTTGTTATTCAAACCACTAGGCTTTTTTTTTCCTATAGGGATGAGTCCTTTTCCATCATCATCCCGCAGGCAGGACATTTCTCCGTAAAGGATGATCTTACCGTTCCATACAAAGATATCCCCTCCTATGACAGTTGGAAAACTACTTTCAATGAACTCTTCAATGATAAGCGTTTTATTACGAGAGTAACTATTAGCCTCACCGATAGCTTTATCCAAATCCTGTGTATCTTTTAATATCGATACACCTTTGGAACCGGACGAATCTGTAGGCTTGACGACAACGGGAAAAGAAAAATCCTTAACTGCAACTTTTATCTCCTCCATATCGTCATCGGGATGGAACGTATAAACTTTAGGACATGCAAAACCATGTTCTGCCAAAAACTGCCGAAACTTATGTTTTACACCCAATACCGCGACGGACTCTGAAGGATTGGTGGGAAGGCCTAACTTTTCCGCCACCATTGCAGCAGGAAGTGCGGCAGGATCAGATGCGTATGCAAGTATACCATCTACCTTTTCTTCCCGAGCTATCCGATACACAGCATCTGCATCCGTAGTGCTGACTGCATAAAATTTATCTGCCTCATATTGTCCCGGATTGTCAGGAAGGTAATCGCAAAGTACGGTATAATAACCTAATTGCTTAGCAGTTTTTATAGCAATTACTTGCTGGGCAGAACCTCCCAGCATTAATATTTTCTTTTTACTCATCGGAATCGGACAAATTCATTTATTACACTTGTTTACATTATCAAGTTGGTATCAATAAAGACGAATTTTAATTGAAATACATCTCTACTAAAATCAACATGAACTTAATAAGGCTCAGTTATTATATCTAAAACCCGTTCTACCTCATTTTTATACAACACATGATGCATGGGTAAACAAATAACAGAATCAGCCATTTTACGCGCATTAGGTAAACTTTTAGAAGCTAAAGACAATCCCCTATATGTAGAAAAATCACTAATTAAAGGGTAGAAATATCGTCTGCCTAACACATTATGCTCTTTCATCCTGCAATAAAGTTCATCACGAGTCATACCATATTTCTCTGCATCTATAAAAATGGGGAAGTATGAATAGTTGTGCTTCACGCCCGGCATATCATCAAAGAATGTGATACCATTCACCCCACTCAACGCTTCACGGTACTTTATGGCAACCTGACGACGTGCAGCAATGGCGGAATCCACCTGCCTCAGATTCAGCAGTCCGTATGCAGCACGTACTTCATCCATTTTACTGTTTATACCCGGAGCAACCACGGTCACCTCATCAGCAAAGCCAAAATTCTTCAGATAGTCTATACGTTTCTTGGTCTGTTCATCGTGCATGACCAAAGCACCACCCTCTATCGTATTATAAACCTTGGTGGCATGGAAACTGAGTGTGGACATATCCCCCGCATTCAGAATGCTTTCACCGTTTACTTCCACACCAAACGCATGGGCCGCGTCATAAATGACTTTCAAGCCATACTTATCGGCTATCTCCTGAATACGCACGGTATCACAGGGCTTTCCATATACATGAACCGGCATAATGGCCGTCGTTCTGGGTGTAATGGCAGCCTCTATCTTATCCGGATCCATATTACCTGTAGACGGGTCGATATCCACGAAGACCGGAGTAATACCATTCCACCAAAGGGCATGGGTGGTAGCCACAAAACTATAAGGGGTGGTTATCACCTCTCCCGTTATTCTCAAAGCCTGCAAAGCTGTTATCAATGGCAGTGTCCCATTGGTGAAAAGACTGATAAAAGGTACTTTCAGATAAGCAGCCAGTTCCTTTTCCAGTTGCTTATGAAAAGAACCGTTGTTTGTTATCCACTTGCTCGCCCAAATTTCCTTGAGCATTGCGTGAAAATCGTCAAGGTCCGGCAGTAACGGAGACGTTACTGTTATCAAACTTTTATCCATATCATTTTTTTAAAATTTATCTTTTTGAGAACAATGAGAACAGTTCCTGTAGTTCCTGAAAGCGGAGAATCCTTGTTACAGCCAGATAAAACCCACTGCCCAAAATGATACCGCCCAGCAACTGGGCATACAGATTCTCAGTCATCCACTGAAGGGAAAGCACAAGGACAAACATCAGCAAGGAAACCACCAGAGTGGGAAACAAATCGCGCATCTGCATAATAAAACCGACTTGTATCAGCTTTCCTGTATAAAAGGTATTGATTACCAGGCAAAGAAGGGAGCTTACCACTCCCCCAAAGCACATGGTTTTCAGACCTAGAGGAATGGTCAGGAAAAGGATGCTGATTCCTATCGCCTTCTTGACAATTTCCAACCGGAGGAAAAGATCGGAACGTCCCTGTACCTGTAACAGGTTCAGATTGATGGCATGAATGGGATACCACATCATCGAGAAACAGATGATTTGAAGCAGAACCGCACAGAATATCCATTTCTCACCCAACACAATCCGGATAAACGGAAAAGAAACCGCTGCAAGTCCTGTCATAAGAGGAAAGACCACATAAGCGGACAATTTGAGAAATTTACGATACACTCCCCGTAATCCGTCAATATCATTTTGTATGCTGCAAAGCACGGGATAAGTCACACGTTGCAGTATCCCTGTAATATTGGAAGAGGGGAAAACAGAGAATTGTTGGGCCCGTGTATAATGTCCCAAATCACCGGCGGAAAAGACCTTGCCTATGACAATGGGATAAATATTGTTGTAAGTGGTATCCAGCAGACCGGACGCCAACAGTTTGGAGCCAAAGGAGAACAATTCCCTGAAAGATTTCCAGGAATAGGTTCTCATGGGCTTCCATTTTGAAAAGATCCATAATAACAAGGTGTTTATCCCCAGATTGACCAGTTGCTGGCATACCAATGCCCATACGCCAAATCCTGTATAAGCCAATATGATACCTGCCATACCGGAGATAACAGCAGCAATCAATGATGCCTTTGCCTGGGTCTTGAAATCTATCCTGACTGTCAGTAGTGCACGCTGGACTACAGCCAGTGAGTTAAAGATTATACCCAGACATACCACTCTCATCACTAAAGAAAGTTCGGGAAGTCCATAAAAATCCGCCACCCAAGGCGCGGAAATATAGAATAACAGATAAAGCGCAAGACCGACAGCTATATTGAAATAAAACACAGTAGAATTATCTACTTCTGTCCGGTTTTGTTTACGTATCAAGGCCTGGGAAAATCCACTGTCTATCAATGATTGGGAAACAGCCAAAAATATGGTCAGCATTCCGACAAGGCCGTAATCCTCCGGAGTTAGCAGTCTGGCCATGATAATCATGATTACAAACTGAATACCTTGCACAGAAAAGCGTTCTATCGAACTCCAGAGAACCCCCTTGGTCGCTACTTGTTTTAAGGAATTGGACATATTATTGTCATTCAGTTAAATAGGGAATATAATATGTATCCTAGTCCACTTTCTCGAACGGAAAAGCATGAAGATAGCTGA
>ULUA01033824.1_pt1 | contig 19849 bp, 22 predicted proteins | sample 1958081 | NCBI WGS metagenome assembly ULUA01 (sample SAMEA4835748, study PRJEB28245) | human gut metagenome | biome: gut microbiome; material: fecal sample | place: Denmark | collected 2008
AGGTCTGCTTGCCCATGAGCTTTTCCATCTCGGTGATGGGGATCAGAGATTTGCGGTAGATGTCGTGATACCCGGCAGCGGCGGCAGCATGGGCGACTGCATCCTCGTCGGTGTACTTGCGGTTGGTACGGGACTCCACCAGCTTGAAGCCGGACCATTCCTTGCCGTGGTTGATGGCAGCGTCCTGTGCATAGGCCACGATCTCATTGGCCCACTTGGTCAGGTCATCCAGCTTGCCGAGAATCTCCTCGATCTCTTCATCAGAGAGAAGCGGGGGCTGGGCGAACTCAAACCGGGCCAGCTCCAGCTTGGCTTCTGCTCTGGCGCGGCACTTGACCGCCGCTCGACAGAACTGGCACCATGAGCCGGGGGTGTATTCGCCCTCGCCCTTAAAGGCGAGATCGGCCTTGGGCTTCAGCGTGGTCTCTGCCCACTCCCGGAGCTCGTCCACAGAGATGGTCCAAGTGGACACGTTCTCGCGGCGGGGCTGGTAGATCGTCATCGCCACCTCGGTGATGTCGTACAGGCAGTCAAAGATGCGGAGAGCACCAAGCGCGTACAGCATCATCTGCGGATTTTGGTAGGCATCGACGAGAACGCCGAGACCGTACTTGAAGTCGATGACGTGGAGCCGGGGACTGGCTACGATCAGGCAGTCGCCAGTGCCGAAGCCGTCCGGCACGTAGCAGGAGAAGTCCAACTTCTGCTCAATCAGGACCTGCGGGTCAGGGCAGTTGAGCTTCGCTTCGGCCAGCGCCTCCATGACGAACTCCACATACCCGGTGGTGTAATCGTCCATCTCGTCGCTGTCGTACTTGCTGACGGGCTTCCGGGAGCGGAGCTTCAGAGCCTTGCGGAGCTTGTGCTCGGCCAGCGCATGGGCTGCACTTCCTTCGCCAGCTGCTTCTGACTCCTGATCGGCAAACTCCTGCTCCAACCGTGCGGAAGGGGTACAGCCCATCCAGCGGTGTGCGGAGCTGGCCGAGAGGAGCGCGTGTTGATTAGGTGGCATGGAGCAGCGCCTCCGCTTCTTTGAGCAGCGTGTCGTAGTCCTGCGGGTCCACCTTGCTCAAATGGGTGGCACCGTGTTTCTGGATCAGGTCGTGGACCTCTGCGGTAAATCCCGCTCGGCTGATTTCACCCAGCCGCGCACGGAGGGTTTCCAGCGGGATCGTCGGCTTGGGGGGAGCAGGTTTCTCAGCAGCAGGGGCAGCTTCTGGCTCCGGCTCGTTTCCGGCCATTGCCTCTGCGACTGCCTGAATGCTGTCCGCGAGGGAGCGCATATCCTCGACCACGTCCAACAGGAGCTTGATCCTACTCATCGCTGCCACCTCCTCCCGCCACCTCGGTGATGGAGATGGTGTCCACGCTGTCGCCGGGGACAAGCACCATCAGCCTCCGAGGGGGACCGAAGAGCCGGAGCAACAGCTTCTCACGGAGAGTGACCTTCCGGCAGGCCAGCAGCCCATCGGTCCTCGGAGCTTTGGTAACGCTGATCTTGAGACCTCTGTTCACAGGTTTCATCCTTCCCGAAGGGCCAGTATCGTGTTGCCCTTCAACATACGGCCACGGGAGAGGGTGAAACTTAACCATTCTCCAGAAACTTTTTGATTTTTTTCAGGACAGTCGATTTTGCCTTCGATACGGCGGCTTCAGAGATACCACGGCAGTTGGCGTACTCCTTGGCAGTCATTCCTTTATAAAAAAGGGCGTCGATCACATCCCGCTGTGCCGGGGTGAGCTTGTCCAGCAAGGGCAGCACAGTACGTTTGGCAGCTTCGGTTTCGAGCAAACGCTCAATCGCATCGTCATCGTCGGCATAGTCCTGCCCCTCATATTCACAGGCTTCAAAGTGGTAGTGGCGGCGGGTCTCAGCGTGGTCGTTGTTGTACTCCTCCCGGTCACAGTCCTGAAGGATGGCGACCCATTCCTCCTCAACATCGATGGTGATGTTCCCGGTTGCGGTCTTGTAGGTGAATTGCATTTCCTTGTCCTTTCCGCCTGCTGCGGTGGGCAAAGGAAACGACAAGGCCCGGTGCTGGTAAGCCCCCGGACCTCATACAGCCTGAAAATGGGCGCACAAGGTCGAGGGTACCAACAGCTCCTTTTTCCGAAGGAGAGGAGCGGGTATGGTATCCTTTGCCCATGTGCGCACACAGGCTCACGATATTTTTATTTCTCAAGCGGGGATCAGCCGCTGTGAGTGCAAATGAAAAAGGCCAGAACAAAACGGGTATGGTTGTACCCGCATTGCTCCGGCCTTAATGGTGGCGTTCAGCCCCGGCGGTCAGTCAGCAAAGCTCTTACTGCCTGCGGCGTTCATCGCCGCTGTGCTTTCGACTTTTCAGTTTTAAGGGTCGCCATGTTGCAGAGGAAGAATCCTTTGCAGATGGGGCATCGCGCTGATACGGTGATCGGTGCCTTCCCGTCAGAGAGGACTTCTCCTCTGTGACAGTAGGGACAGATCAGGTGGTGCTTGAGATCTTTTGCCATTTTTGTCCTCCGGCAATATGATGTAATCTTGTAAGCTAAATTGCTTACACTTTGGGCAAAAAAACCAGCGGGTGGTGAGACCCGCTGATGGGGCTCAACATACGAAATCGATGAAATCGTAGTAGGCCAGATTGTTGAGGTAGTCTGTGGGGTCGTTTTTAGGGATGAGCTTGAGCTCACGGAGACGATAGAGCGCCGCTTCCGGGGACACGTTGAAGGTGGTGGCCATGTCCGTGATCGTCTGGAAGTTCTGATAGACAGGGTCCTTCGCTGCGTTCCGGGCATGTACGATCTTAACTGTGTCGCTGGGCATCATGAATGCGGAGGAGAAGTAATTGGACTGCCACTCCATGCGCTCTGCATCGGTCCAGTAGCGAGGATCGGTCTTGCTCGATTTGCCAGCGTCGATGCGGCACTGGATCATGGGCGGATGTGCATCTGTGAACATACAGGTCTGATTCGGGTCATAGGCAAAGAACGCCGTATGAAAGATGTCATGTCCACCTTCGTGACCGAGAGTAAATCGATACCGATGCTCCTGCTTCGGGTCCTCAATGAGCCGCCGATCAATGATGACTGTCCGTGCATCCGCATGGATATACTCCGCCCGATTCGTCTCCGGACAGAAAACCGGGACGCAGTCGGTGTCATTGAACACGGTCATCCCCAAGTAGACCCCGTTGTGGGAGAGGTACTGATAGTCCGGCGTCATCCCCAAGTAGCATTCGATGAATTCCTCCATCTTCAGCTCCTGCGGCACCGTCAGTGCCTCCGGCTGGAAGTCACGCACGAAGTTGTGTGCGATGACTTCGATATCTCCTTTGCTCAGTACAGGCACACCGTTCTTCTTTTTTCTGAACGTAGGAAAATACATAGGCGAGAATTACCCCTTCCGATTTCGAAGCTCCTCAACGAACTTAAGCCAGTCGGCCTCATCAGCGTCCAAGTCTCTGGCAGTACGCAGGGCGGTAGCAACATACTCCCGGCCCATGATGTACTCCGGCAGGTCCGGCGCGACAGAATTGCGCTTCTTTCCTGCAAGGTCAAACATGAGGGTCCTGTCTTCATCGCTCAGGAGCAGGATCGTGGAGATCTGTTCCAGCTTATCCATATCGGGGGGATTGCGGCGATCCTTCTCGATGTCGCTCAGATACGGTGCGGTGATGTCCAGCATCTCGGCCATCTTCCGCAGGGTGATCTGCTTTGCCTCCCGTTTCTTCTGCAAGAACTCTCCAAAATTCTTATACTGTGCCATTTCGTTCACCTTTTCTAAATTAAATAATCTGCCCCCGTCGTCTGCTGACTCCAGACGCGTGGTGTGGGGGCCACTCCTTACACAACATTTGATGTGAACACGGCTTCCCTGTACCTGCCGCAGCTTGTGAGCTTGTAAGCAGGTATGCTTACAATATACACTACGCGCAAATGCTTGTCAAGGGGTAATTTAGAAAAGGCATGGCAATGCCGTTATGAGTACATTAATCCCGGCATTTTTACTTTGTCGCGGCCATCTCCGGGCATCTTCAGATCACCGAGCAGGCAAGCGTATGTGATGGCGCTTTTCCCGAAGCGGCTGCGGAGGTTTTCAATAGTATCCTCCAGCCGCTCACGACGGTCGCGCTTCTCGTTATCGACAAAAATCGACAACTGCTCCTCCTCGCTTTTCGGGACCAAGTTGATGGCCCGGATGCAGACGGCGCGGACCTTCTGTGTCCAATGATACCGCTCCTGAAAGAGCTTGAATCCGGCAGCAGTCAATTCGCTGGGGAGCTGTGTGCGGAACGGCAGCTTGCACTGGCACTGCATCCCGGACAGGTCGTTTGCCCTGATCCAGAGCTGAACACCTCGTGCAGTCAGGCCGTGGACACGGAGTCGATGACCCACATCCTGCGACAGTTCCAGCATCACCTTAAACACCTCCTCTTCGTTTTCCAAATCCGCTGTGCAGGTGATGCCGTGGCCGACGCTCTTCACGGGGGAAACGAAATCCTTGTGCATCACCCGTGACTGGTCGGTGCCGTTGGCATAGCGCCATAGCGCCAGTCCGTTCACTCCAAACCACGACCGTAAGAGCTCCGGGGGTGTGGCGGCTACCTGCCCAATGGTGTGGATGCCGTATTTGGCGAGCTTCGCTTCGGTGGCGCGGCCCACATAGATCATCTCCGATGCGTTCAGTGGCCACACCTTGTCCCGGAAGTTCTCCGGCGTGATCTCCGTAACGGCATCGGGCTTCTTGAGGTCGGAGCCCAGCTTGGCGAAGATTTTGTTGAAGGACACACCGACGCTGACCGTCAGGCCCAGCTCCTCGCGAGTGGCAGCTCGGATCTGTTCTGCGATCTCCATCCCTGTACCACATTGGTAGCGGCTGGCTGTAACATCAAGCCAGCACTCGTCCATGCCGAAAGGCTCCACCATATCCGTGTAGCGATAGTAAATCTCGTGGGCCAAGCGGGAGTATTTGATGTACTCGTCATACTGCGGAGGAACGACCACCAGATTGGGGCATCTCTGACGGGCCTCCCAGCAGACCATGCCTGTTTTCACTCCAGCGCGTTTGGCCAGATCGGATTTGGCGAGGACGATACCATGCCTGTCCTCAACAGAGCCGCATACGGCCACGGCTTTCCCACGCAGGGAGGGGTCCAGCATCATCTCGACGCTGGCGTAAAAGCTGTTCATATCACTGTGCAGGATCGCTCGTTGCTGCATACGGCTTCACCTCCTACGGCTTCCTGTGGCCCTTATCATAGTTCGCTTAAAACGATAATTCAAGGTCGCATTTGTAGAGTATTACGCGAATTTTATACTTGACATGAGTGTTTTCCCTTTATATAATTTGGCCATAACCAGAAAGGACGGTGCGCTATGAAAGCGAAGGTCATCCCGATCAGTGCTGCACAGGCACAGGGCTATAACGCCGCAGAAGAAAAAGAAAACAATGTCATCGGCGCACGGATCTCCGAAGCTCGGAAGAAACGTGGCATGACACTTGCCGATATCAGCGCTACCCTTGAGGGCCTTGGCGTAAAGGTCTCGCGCAGCGCGGCCAGCAAATGGGAAACGGGTGAAACGGTACCGAGTGCATATCAGCTTGTTGCCCTGTTCAATGCCCTCGGCTTTGAGGACCGCATTTCCTTTTTTATGGACAGCTATGCTCCGGCGCTGAACGACGATGGTCTCCGTAAGGTTGAGGAGTATAAAGCAGACCTGATCGCCAGCGGGAAATACAGACCGGCACCCAAGATCAGCCGCATCATCCGCTACATCGATATGCCCGTCAGCAATCTGGCGGTCTCCGCTGGTACTGGTGCGTTTCTGGATGAAGGCAACTTCGAGATGGTCAGCTTCCCGGAGGACAAGGTACCTGAAGGCGCTGATTTCGGCATCCGGGTATCCGGCGACTCGATGGAGCCCGTGTATCACGACGGGCAGATCGTATGGGTGCAGGAGTGCGAACAGGTCGGCATCGGGCAGGTCGGCGTTTTCGTTTATGATAATGAAGGCTACCTCAAGGTATATAACGAGCAGGAGCCAGACGCGGACGTCGTTGAGGAGTTTACCGATAGCTACGGCACGATCCACCCGCAGCCCGTGATGGAATCGTACAATCCAAAGTATGATCCGAGGGTTGTCCGACCCAGCGCAGTTTTTCAGATCGTGGGCCGGGTGCTTTAAGAGTCCGTTTTTTTGGACACCAAAGAGTGTAGAATGGGGGTGTACAGCGGGGATAGTCCCCGTCAATACAGGCAAAGGGGGTTATACGATGGACACCATTGCACGGCTGAAGGAGCTGACTGAGGAGCGGGATATCTCCCTCTATCAACTTTCAAAGATCTGCGATATTTCATATTCCACCCTGAAAAATGCAGAATCACGGAATGGCCAGCTTTCCCTTGATTCTATTGAACGTATTTGTTTCAAGCTCGATATCCCGCTCTATGAGTTTTTCATGACCGATGAGGATTGGGACGAGATCGAAGCCTATGCCATAAGGAGGTTGCATCTTCATGAAAATACAGAGAGAGCCGCGATATGAGGTGGAGCAGTATCTGCTGCCGAAGGAGCTTTACACTTCCGGGCCAATGCTACTCTCGAAGATAATCGGTGACGCCAATCCTGTCATGCGCGACTTCTACGCCAGAGCAGGTGAAGAGAGTATCCGATATAGTTTTGAAGAAACACACAGGGTTTATTACCGGGATGACTGCTCGGTGTTGGTGATCCGCATTGGTATGCCGGAGCCTGAGCACGACCACCTGAGTCGTGCTGTTTACCTGTGTTACTGTGATAGAAACGGTGAAAACCTTTATTTCATGTCCGAGTTGGCGGCAGATGGCCGATACCTCTTGTGCTGCAGGCCGGACAGTGAACGTATCCGGCATATGCTCTGTAAGGATGCGCCGGAGGACGATTCGACAGAATTCGACATGGTTGCTGACCTATATGGGGAGCTGGTGATAAAGGATGGTCTCAAACAACTTGAAAGTGTATGTGCCAGTTGATGTGGAATTCCGCGAGGACGGCACGATGCTCCCGCGCATCATCGTGTGGGAGGATGGCACAAAATATGAAATCGACCGGGTAACCGACATCCGGCAGGCTGCGGCAATGAGGGCCGGGGGCCAAGGTGACCGCTATACCGTGATGATCGACGGGAAGCAGAGCTACCTGTTCTTCGAGCGAAGCGCCAGCCTGACCGGGAACAACATCGGTCGCTGGTTTGTAGAACGCAGGCAGTAAGAAATGCCGGGGAAGGAAATATCCATCCCCGGCACCGTTTACTTGGTCTTGAACTTACTTTGCCATTGCCTCCTCGATGGCGGCTTCGGCGGCAGCAGCGGCAGCTTCTTTCTCGTGCTTCGCGGTCCAGCCACCTTTCGCCTTCGGAGCATAGGCAGTCTCAAGGCTGTAGATGATTGCCTGCTCGTCGGCAAAATAAACGCCGGGGACATTCCAGTTATCCTCGGCGTTCCAGCCCATCGTTTTTCTTACGAGATCCACAACAGCGATGTTGTTGATCTTGATCTGGTACTTCTGGTCTCCCATCGGCTTGGAGAAGGAGACGGCGTTGGGCGCATCCTCCTTGCAGACGCGAACAGCAAACTGCTTGCCCTTCTGATCAATGAGGAGCTGCACGAAGGGAGGGTACCCCAGCTCCTGCGCGGTCTGAATGTTGAACTTGACGATGTTGCCCGTGAAGGTGACAACAGAAGCGGAACGGGTCTTGATGAGATCGATAACAGTGAATTTTTCCAGCATGGTGAATTACTCCTTTTCAATATAAAAATCGCCGTCCTCCTCGATGTTGTCGGGAGAGAGCGGCTGTGTTGTGTTGGAGGACCGTGCAATGATATCCTCCACGTCCTGTTCATCCCACGTCGGGTCAATGATAAAGAATCCGGCAAGGGGTCCCTTTACGATGAACTTGGGCTTTCTGTTGCGCTGGCCTTTCCGCTTACGGTAGCGTTTTTCCTTGATGATCTGCTGGACCAGTTTCCAGTCGGCTTTTTCGATGATCGGCTTGTGATGATCCTCGATGAAATATTGCGGCTCGATGCCGTTGTTCTTTACGCATTGATGGGTCAAAGGGTCCAAAGTAACTGTTTTCTGGCACAGGGCATCACCGCAGTATTTTTCATTCTTCAGGATGCCGAGCACCGCGCCGGAGCTCCATATAGTCAGACCCTTGACCGTGGGGATACCGCTTTTGGTAAGCAACTCCGCGATTGCCACGGACGAGTAGCCATTGAGGTACAGATTATAAATGGTGCGTACCACATCAGCTTCTTCCTCAACGATCTCCCATTCGTGGCCCTTATATCCGAGGAGCGCCCAATTGGGGTAGATACCCAGTCCCTGCGCTCTCCGGCGTTTGAACGACCACTTTAAGCTATACGACTTCTGCTCGGATTCGCTTTGGGCCACAAGGCTCAACACGGTCACGACCATGTCGCTGCTGCGATCCAGCGTATTCAGGTGCTCAGTCTCAAAGAATACGCCGACCGGGGGATCGAGCTTGCGGAGCATGAAGATGGTGTTCAGGGAATCCAGCACATTTCGGGCAAAGCGGCTGATCTGCTTTGTGATAATCAGGTCTATCTGGCCTGCCTTGCACAGCTCGATCATGGCGAGGAATTGCTCTCGGTGCTGCATGGAGGTCCCGGAAATGCCTTCATCGGCAAAAATACCTGCAAACTCCCACGCATCGTTTTCCTTGATCATCTTTGTGTAGTTCTGGACCTGCAGCTCATAGCTGCTGGCCTGATTATCCTCCTCGGTGCTGACCCGGCAGTACGCACAAACACGCAGTTTCTTCTTCGTTGCTCCTTCCTCGGTCTCCTTGGTGGCCGGAATGATCTGAACGGGCTTAGCGGGACCATGCGTATATACCTCTGCAATGCTGTCCTTGGTCTCTTGCCGTTTCTCAGAATTCCGGCCACGGGGCCGAAGTGGTTTTTTCGTTGTGATCTTCATATCGTTCACCTCCTTCCGCAGCCCGAATTGCAGGCAAAGCCTACGGCTGCGTGGAGTCGGCACGAAGAAGATTATACTCGAAAAGCCCACACAATGAGCGAGTCAATTCTCTCAAATGAGTGTATAAAGGCAAAAAAATAGAAGCCCCGGCTACAGGGCTTCCGTTGCTGTGTCTTATCCGTGGCGCATGGTCTTTATCATGTGGCGCACCGCGTCCTTCTGATCGGCGGTCAGGTTGACCCAATCGTCGAAGAGAGCCTTTAATTCCGGCGTCAGCTCTATCATATCGCCCTCTGCGAAAAACTGTGAAAGGGTGATCTTGAGCCCCCGGCAGATCGCCTCCAGCGTTGCCATTGAAGGGACGGTGTTTCGCCTGAAAATATTACCGACCGTACCATCGGACAGGCCGCTCTCTTTGGCGAGACGATACGGAGTCCACCCGCGCTCATTCATCAGCACACGGATTCTTTCGTTGACGTCCATAGCAGCACCTCCCATCCTGCGTATATTCTACCCGCAGATTGAGTGGTGTTAATATGGAAAAGATGTATCGAAACTATCTGCAACTTGATAGATACCCGGTATCCAAGTATAATGGACCGGGGGTGTTTGTATGACGGAGAGTGAAAAGAGAATGCATCGTTGCTGCTTTACAGGCCACAGGCCACAGAAGCTCCGGCGCTCTGAGAAGGAGATAAAAGCCGATCTGGAGAGCGCCATCCAGCAGGCAATCGCGGATGGGTACACGACCTTTATTACGGGCATGGCCTACGGTGTGGACATTTGGGCTGGCCAGATCGTTGTGCGGCTACGGAAACACAATCCAGCCCTCCACCTGATCGCTGCCGTCCCGTTCCGGGGCTTTGAGGATCGCTGGTCCACCGACTGGAAACGGGCATATCAGGAGCTGCTGGAGCAGGCGGATCTCGTGAAGTACATTTGTCCCGGATACAATGCCGGTGCTTATCAGCGCCGGAACGAGTGGATGGTGGACCACTCCAGCCGGGTGATCGCTGTGTTCAACGGGGAGCCCAGCGGAACGAAAAACACAATTGATTATGCGCACAATCATTTAATTCAAACTGTGCACATCAGCGCCTAAAAGTAAATCCTGCAAAATACCACAAAATCCTACGTAATCCTTGAAAACTCGACTTCTGTGTGGTTTAATAGAGTTAAGTCTTTTGAGTAGCGAGGTGATAACTATGCCAGAGGGGATTGCTGAGAGCTGGGTTGGAATAACCGAGGCTGCAGCCTTTTTGGGCGTAACAAAAGATACCATAAGAAACTGGATTAAAAAAACAGATATCCCAGCACATAAAATCGGGAAGCTATGGAAGTTCAAGCTGTCCGAACTTGATGAGTGGGTTAAAAGCGGCAAAAGCGCCATCGACTAACAAGTAGCGGGATCGACATAGGGGTCCCGACAGGAGGAGTAACACTAATGAATAAGCACTATGCCATTTCCCTATTTTCAGGAGCCGGTGGCTTAGATTTAGGAATTGAGGCAGCTGGTTTCACAACCAGACTCTGTACAGATATTGACGATCACAGCTGCCAGACATTGGAATTGAATAAGGCGGGTAATCATGGATTTCTTGAGGAAGCAACAATTGCCCAAAGAAATATAAAAGAGTACTCGACTGATGAAATACTTAAAGATGCACGCCTTTCTAAGGAACAGGTGGATTTGGTTTATGGTGGTCCTCCGTGCCAAGCGTTTTCTGTCTTCGGAAAAAGGCAGGGAACAAACGATCCACGCGGCACTTTGATTTGGGACTACATAAGAGTAATCCATGAAATCCAGCCCCGCAGTTTTATCTTTGAGAATGTTGCAGGGCTTCTCACGATTGAAGGCGGTAATCTTTTCAAACAGATACTTGAGGAGCTTTCAAACGACGAAAATGGGCAACCTTTGTACAAGCTGTCTTATGCATTATATAATACCGCTGCATATGGAGTGCCGCAGTATAGGCAAAGAATCATTGTTTATGGCATCCGTGGCAACGATGATGTTGCACCAGTTCCTATCCCGAAGGAAACGCATTATACACAGCCGGATCAGCCGATCATTGGACTTTTGCCACCAGTGACTGTAGGCGATGCCCTTCGAGGCTTGCCTGAGACACCCACCGCGGAGATTCCTAACCATATTGGACGAGTACATGGTCCAGCCATTATTGAAAGATACAGTAAAATGCAATATGGTGAACGCGATTCCAAAACGCGGATTAACCGACTCGACCCCAATAAGCCCAGCTATACAATTGTGGTTGGCTCTGATAAAGGTGGTGGCAAAGGACATATTCATCCCTATTTGCCTCGTGAAGTTACACCGCGTGAATCAGCCAGAATGCAAACGTTCCCGGACTATTGGGAGTTTACAGGAACAAGCCGTCATCCGATTCGGCAGGTTGGCAATGCAGTTCCTCCGCTTTTCGCAGGAGTAATAGCATCGAATCTGCTTCGAAATGCTTTTTCTGAGGATGATGCCCCCGACTATTCGCAGTTGATAAAAAAGCTGGGGCTGGATTACCTCGTTAAGTAACCGAAAGGAGGTGTAGTTCATGGCATTACCAGCAGAGCCCATCATCAAAAAGTTCTTCTCGAACAAGATAGAAAGCACCCGTGATGATTGGTATGGTTATCTTATCCGCATCGCTCGTATATTTAACAGCCTTGACGGAACAGAATATGACCGCGAAAGGCTGCTTGAGAGTTTTACGGCAATGAGTGGGCGGCAAGCCAATGCAGATAGAGACGTTGCAAATTTCCGAGATGAATTTGGTGCGTATGGTACTTACCTTGGGATCTACCACCTCGAAAACATCGGTGGGAAGTGGATTGTTGTTGTATCTGAAGCGGCAAAGAGATTCCTCTGCTGCGCCAATCCAAACGCAGCAGCTTTCTGCCGGGCACAGTTGGCATTGTTCCAGTACCCCAATGGTGCTGGTGCGGTCCTGAACGCTTATGGAACAATGAACGTTCAGGCAAACAGTTTAAGTGATACTGTAAGAGAAATCACCAACGAGATTCGGCTGAATCCGCTGCGTCTTGTTTGCCGGATTGTGGTTTCACAGGTTGAGTTACACCATAGAGCGCTAAGTTCTATCGCCATTCCATACCAAGTGCTTTTCTGCATGGTGAACGACGATAGGATCAACAAAACATACAATCCTTCGCTTGAAGTCATCAACTCTGTTTTTACTGAGTATTCTGCTCAAGGTGCGGCTTTAACCATGAATTTGGATGGGCTGACGAACTATAAGCGGAACTTCCACATCTTTGAAAAAACAGGATTGTTCGTTAGAGACTCCAGATTTGGCCTCATGGTGGCCCAAGTTAATTATGATGCGACTTACTCCTGCATCAAGGCAATTAGTGAGATGGACACCCACTTCTCTGCCTTTGACGAGCAATATGAATCACCTGATGAGAACGCCATAAAAGGAATTATCTCTGGCCCTGCATGGGGGCAGTATTATGATGCAGCCGCATTGCCTCCTGCTCTCTTGGAGGCGCTCGGTGTGGAACTGGACCACGAGACAGAGTCTCGCGCCCCCCATGATGAGAACACTGGACTATTGACCCCGGAATGGTTTAACACTCATGGACAAGCCTATCTGCATATAGATGCAGAAGCGGCGGTCGTTCGTGAAGAGTTTTTGGCGAAATATGGCCCGGAGAAAATCGCGGAGCTTAGTGGGATTGAACTGCTCAGGACCATTTTCCTAAACGACGTAAACAAGGAAAACCTTTGTTACTCCCTTGAGTTTGACGGGAATATGCGAGAACTGTTTGGGAGCATTAAAAGCGGCACAGCATATAAATATGGCCTGTTTTACAGCAAAAAACACAACAGTTGGGTATCCGGAAGCGGAAAAAATCCTCATGTAATGTCGGAAGAGGAAGCAATTGAATATGGCACCCAAATAAGGGATTACCTTTTTGATGGAGCGACTATTATTTCCTCCGCTGAAGTACCTGACACGCTGGATGGCTATAGAGCTTTATACGCAGAGCTCAATGAAGCAACAGGGGGCTTTATAAATCGTGTGTGGTTTATGAAGTACTATCATATGCTTGCCCCGAATCTGTTTCCCCCGATCTATAGCTGGTCAGCGCAGAGCACCGTGCTAAATGCCATAGGTCAAGAGCCAGATGATAACGCAGTAGTGCGAATGGGACAGCTTGCCACATTTATTGCTAAGTGTGATGTTAGTCCAGTGGTTTTTTCGAGAACGTTTTGGAGTGATTACAACGGTGACGGCGGCATAGCGAATGGAGGGGATGAGCCCGTGAAGCCAATAAAATTTAAGACGGGTTATCAGACCCGTTTTTCAAGAAATCGAATCATCTTTGGCGCGCCCGGTACAGGAAAGAGCTTTACTCTAAATAAGGAAAAGGATGAACTCCTTGAAAATGGTGGCGTGAGTGAACGCGTGACCTTCCACCCTGATTATTCATATGCTAATTTCGTAGGCACATATAAGCCCGTCCCGGTAACGGATGAGAGCGGCAATAGTCTCATAACCTACAGATTCGTCCCCGGTCCATTCATGCGCGTTTACGTTGCCGCACTCAAAAACAGCCGAGAAGAAGTGATCCAACCTCACATCCTTTTGATTGAGGAAATCAATCGCGCAAATGTAGCCGCTGTTTTTGGCGATGTGTTTCAGCTTCTCGACCGTGGCGATGATGGGGTAAGCGAGTATCCGATCTGTGCCTCGGAGGACATTAAGGCTTTTCTCGCAGAGGAGCTTGAGGGGGAACCATCAGATTTCACTGAGATAAGCCTGCCCGACAACATGTTTATTTGGGCCACGATGAATAGTGCGGATCAGGGCGTTTTCCCGATGGATACTGCTTTTAAACGGCGCTGGGATTTCACCTATATCGGAATCAATGCCTCTGAAGCAAAAATCGCAGGAAAAACGGTTATCCTTGGCACTGGCGAGAATGAGCGTGTTGTCGAATGGAACGAGTTTAGAAAAGCAATCAACGATAGACTGAGCACATTTAAGATTAATGAGGACAAGCTGCTGGGGCCTTATTTCCTCTCGAGGAAAATAGTTCCCGAAAACGCGGAAATTGATCGTGGCAGATTTGAAGATGCGTTTAAGAACAAGGTCCTTATGTACCTGTTTGATGATGCCGCAAAGCAGAAGAGACCTTCGCTTTTTGCGGATGGTGTGGACACGACAAAGTATTCCGCGGTTTGCAGAGCGTTTGAAGTGGATGGCGTTTTTGCTTTTTGCTCTGAGATAAGCAGCAAGTTTACGACCATTCCCAGCCATGCCGAAGGAGAGGGTGATCCTCAATGATTTCGGTTTTTCTCCGAGAGCAGAAGCGTTACTCACAGTCCGATCTGTGTAGGTCCTTGCGCTGTACTGAGAGCGAGAGTATTTCGATTATTAGGCGGTTAAAAGAATTTGGCGTTTTGAAGGCCGTAAAGGCAACAGATGCGCAGCGGGATATGAGTGATTTGCTCGATGAGGATATCGAGGTTGCCGAGGTTGAGGAAGGCGAAACCGATTACTTCTACGTGTTTACTTTTGTAGGCGTAATCACTATTGCTGGCCGGGTACTAAAATGCTATCCGAAGTACCTTCTGCACACAGCCCAGCCTCTTCATGAACTGAAGCAGATCATCAAGGTACTTGAACGGTATAATTCCAAAGAGCAGATTATTCGTATGTACAGTGATAGCGCGGAAGGCAAATCCTTCAATCTCTTAGCTGTGCTGCTGTATCTTCTGAACGATTATTACGAAAACGGATCGTATTCAAGTACTCAGGATATTATTGAAACTAATGGGTCCGGGGAAATACTGTGGGATAGAACGATCAACGAGACCTTCACACTCCTCAGTAATAACCGCCCGTACTACCCGGAGCTGCAGACGAGAAAGCGCATTGCAGATGACTACGATTATTTCAAGCGCCTGCATGAGTGCATTTTAAGTCTGGCAACAAAAGAACTCCGCTCATCAGACCTACTGGAATTGTTTGACATCATGCCAGTAGACCTTTCCGATGAAGAACTAAACGACTTTGGGGAGCGCGACTACATCCTTTACCGCATTGAGCGAGAATTGAATGTCCAGTTTAATACTCGCAAGCAGCTTGTCCTTAAAACCATGTACAGCTATGTCAGCCATGACGCAGGGCTCTACGACGTGGATGCCTTCTCAATGTTTGGGACTAACAGCTTCAATTTGGTTTGGGAAAAGGTGTGTGCTGACGTGATGGACAATCAGCTCCAGACCCCGCTTGGGGCCTTAAAGCTCCCACGGCCACTACATCCAGACTATGCGTCTTTGCGATCACATCCACTTATTGAGCTCATTGAGAGGCCCATTTGGCGTGGTGATGGCTTTTGTCATGAAGCTGCTGATACTCTAATTCCCGACTTGGTCTCAATCCGTAATGCTGGTGCGGACTCCGCGTTTATAATTTTTGATGCGAAGTACTATACGCCACAGCTACTGCCCGGTAAGCCGTTAAGAGCACAGCCTGGAATCGAATCTGTCACGAAACAGTATCTCTACCAATTGGCATTCCAGAGCTTCGTTAATAAGCACGGTATCGCAAAAGTAGCTAACTGTTTTTTGATGCCTACGGATGGGCAGGCCATACTAAATATGGGAACTGCGTCGCTACCGATGCTGGACGCTTTGGGCCTTGAGAAGATAAAGGTGCGTTTCCTTCCCGCTGAAATGATGTTTTCGCACTATTTAGCAGGAACAAAAGTTAATCTGGATGAGTTAAACCTGTAGAATTGGAGCAGAAGAGAGGGTGTCACTATATGAATGCACAGGCAAAAACAATTAATCTGCTGCTGTATGACGGCAATCTCAGTGGGGTTATCAGTATCGAGGACTCAAGCTGGAACTCTGGCGAACTGTATTCAGCTCCCCGTGCGTCTGTGCAAGATCTGCTTCATACCGATGCCGTTAACAAATACGGTGTTTATCTCCTACTTTCCAATAGCATGGTATATGTCGGCCAGTCGTCCGATTTGGCGAAGCGGCTCACCCAGCACACCATAGGGAAAGACTGGTGGGAAAGCGCAGTCATCCTTACGACTAAGGATGATAACCTGACACGCTCCGATATTGATTATCTTGAGTATGTCCTCATTGACCGCGCCTTTGCTATTGATAAACTGGATTGCGATAACAAAAAGAAAGGCAATCCTCCGAAGGTGGACAAATTCCGTCGCGTTATTCTGGATCAGTATCTGTCGGAGGCCCTTTTCCTGATGCAGCTGATCGGCATCACTGTTTTTTCCGACGGAAAAGCAAAAAGGCCCAATAAAGGCCATCAGGTACCTGCGGCTACGACCCCAGTCATAAACACTATGGATGTTGCAACAAAGCTTTCCCTCGGAAAAAGGGTAAAAGCGGAAGCTGTCCAGTATGTTAAGGAACACGGTATCAGTGTTGGTAAAGAAGTCAGCTATGCTGTGCGACAGACGAACAAAGCGGATTTCTGGATCAATCCCAAGGTCGATCTACTGAGCAAGGAGTGGTACATAGTACTGAATGATAACAAAGCAAATCACCTCATTGTTCTGTGTGTACCCGCAAACGCCATCGGCCTAAAGAGCAAAGACGGAACAGGGCTGATCACTCGTGCTGATAGGCCCGAAGTCATCGACCTTACGATTGCCTGCGATACGCTCATTGATCGACGTAGTGGAGTAGACTTTAATCCGTTCGTGGTGAAGAAAATACCCTATTAAACCTCAAATTGAACGATTACCCTCTGTGAGAACGATACCCCTAAAATTGAACAATACCCCTCTGTGAGAACGATTTGTCCGGGAGAGGGGTGCCGGGAACACCCGAAAAAGCAAAAATGCCGCTGCGGAAATGGCTCCGTAGCGGCTGCTTTTTTATGGCTGAACAGCGAAAAGCCCTGAAATCAAGGGCTTTCGGGCAAAAAGGAAAGGTCGGTAATTCTATCAAAATTACCGACCTTTTGTGGTGGACCCGAAGGGATTCGAACCCTCGACCTCTCGGATGCGAACCGAACGCGCTCCCAGCTGCGCTACGGGCCCATACCTTGCTCGGCTTTAGTATTATAACACACTTTTCAAAAAAGTAAAGAAAATATTTGTTGATTATATTGCAAATCTGAGTTATAATACTTTCGCGGCTTTTGACAAGGCTGCACTAGTTGGGGAGCCAGCGGTGCCCTGTAACCTGCAATCCGCTACAGCAGGAATGAATTCCCAACATAGGATCTGTCATGTGTCGTCTGACACCGGTAAGCAGCGTTGACGAGCCGGTCTCGCGCAACGGAAACCCGTGAACCATGTCAGGCGGGGAACCGAGCAGCATTAAGCGGTGCTTTTCGTGTGCCGTGAGGGTGCCGGTTCTGAGCCGGCTGCCGGCGTAACGGGCATATGTCAGTTTTCGAGGTTGGGTGTGCAGTCTTGTCAAAGGCCGCATTATATTTGTTACGGGATCATTATTTATGTATCAGGCTTTATATCGTAAGTGGCGGCCTAAGACCTTTGATGAGGTCGTCGGGCAAAAGCACATAACGGAAACGCTTAAAAATCAGATATCTACAGGTCGCACCTCGCACGCGTATCTGTTCATCGGAACGCGCGGCACGGGCAAAACGACCTGCGCGAAGATACTTGCCAAGGCGCTCAACTGCGAGCACCCCGTGGACGGCAATCCCTGCGGCAAGTGCCCTGCCTGCCTCGGCATCGAGGACGGCAGCATCATGGATGTCGTCGAGATCGATGCTGCGTCCAATAACGGCGTGGATAATGTCCGCCAGCTGCGCGAGGAGGCCGTGTTTTCTCCGGTTTCGGTCAAAAAGCGTGTGTATATCATCGACGAGGTGCACATGCTGTCAACGGCGGCGTTCAACGCGCTGCTGAAAATTCTTGAAGAGCCGCCGGAGCACCTTGTGTTCATCCTCGCAACGACGGAGCTTAATAAAGTCCCGGCTACGATACTCTCGCGCTGCCAGCGGCACAGCTTCAAGCGCCTTGATGCGCAGCTTATCGCCGACCACCTCGAGCACGTTGCGCAGTGCGAAAATCTCAGGCTCGAGCGAAGCGCCGCCGAGCTTATCGCCGGACTTGCCGAGGGCGGCATGCGCGATGCGCTGTCGCTGCTTGACCAGTGCTCGGGCGAGAGCGATATCGACACCGACGCCGTGTACTCGGCGATGGGGCTTACGGGCAACCGCCGCACGGCGCAGCTGCTCGACTACGCGGTGAAGAAAAACACCGATGAGGCGCTCAAGCTCTTTGACAGCCTCTGGCGCGACGGAAAGGATCCGGCGACGCTGCTGTATGAGCTGAATACGCTCCTGCGCGATTGCCTCATGCTGTCGGTCGCACCGAAAGCAGGCGCAGATCTTATATCGGGCCGCTTCAGCCGTGATATTTTGGGTGTTTTCTGCAAAAAGCTCACGAAAGCCGAGCTTATTAACCGGATAAACATTGTTTCGGACTCTCTTTTGAAGATACGCGATTCTAAAAGCGCAAAGCTCACTGCGGAGTTGTGTATAATATCACTGTGCGATCCGCGCCTGACCGAGGGCGTTGACGAGCTTCGTGCGCGCATATCGCGCATCGAGGAGGATCTTAAGCACGCACCGGTGAGAACAGCCGTGCCGGCAGCCGAGGATGACGACGATGAGGAAGAGTTCCATTCGACTCTTGACGAGCCGCCGTTTGACCTCGATGAGCCGCCTGCGCCGCAGCCGCGATACGAAGACGATCCGGCAGACGAGCTTGACCCGGCTGACTTTGCCGAATATCAGCCCGAGGATGACCTTTTGGATAAAAAGTCGCCTGTTGATCTGAATCCCGATGCTCCGGCAAGTGCGGCAAATGCGCCGCAGGATAACGAGTCGCTGTGGGCGGCGATAGTCGAAAATGCCGAGGAGTCGCTTCCGCGCGGAGTGATCCCGATACTGACAAACCCTGTGCAGACTCGCTGCACCGTGAGCTACGATACGCTCGCGCTCGAGGTAGTGCCCGGATTTTTCTATAATGCAGTGAATAATCAGGCGGTTCTCATGCGCCTGCGCGAGGCGGCAAACGCCGTCACGGGGCGCAGCCTTAAAATAACGATCTCGGAGCTTCGCGAGGATAACGATAAGCCCAAAAGGGACATCGAGGAGCTTCGGAAATTCAAAGAAACACGTTTCGTATAATATTTTAGGAGGAATTTTAATATGGCAAAAGGCGGATTCCGCGGCGGAATGGGCGGCGGCAATATGATGAAGCAGGCTCAGAAAATGCAGGAAGAGTTCATGAAGATGCAGCAGGAGCTTGAGAGCAAGGAGTTCACCTCCACTGTCGGCGGCGGCGCAGTCAAGGCGACCATGATCGGCACACGCGCACTCAAGAGCATTGAGATCGATCCCTCGGCCGTCGATCCCGACGATGTAGAGATGCTTCAGGATATGATCGTTGCTGCGGTCAACGAAGCTATCACGCAGAGCGAGAACGCAACCAACGAGGCAATGAGCAAGCTCACCCCCATGGGCTTCCCGTTCTGAAAATGAAAACCTCGCGCCCTCAAAAGTGGGCGCGAGGTTTTTGTGAATAAAAGCATAATAAAAAGGCTCGAAAACCGATGTTTTCGAGCCTTTTTGGTGCGCGAGGCGGGACTTGAACCCGCACGCCCGGAGTGAGCACTAGAACCTGAATCTAGCGAGTCTGCCAATTCCACCACTCGCGCATTTAAGTGCCTGATAATAATAGCATTACCGGCCCTCGTTGTCAAGAAAATTCTTTCGCCGGGCGTTTAATATTTTGTGAAGTGCGCAAATTCTATGGTAACAATTCATTTTACCGTGTTAAATGAAAAAATGTGTTGCAATTTAGCGGCGGTTATTGTAAT
>ULUA01078137.1_pt1 | contig 19777 bp, 18 predicted proteins | sample 1958081 | NCBI WGS metagenome assembly ULUA01 (sample SAMEA4835748, study PRJEB28245) | human gut metagenome | biome: gut microbiome; material: fecal sample | place: Denmark | collected 2008
CTGCGAAAGTCGCAAACTTATACCTCACTGTGCGGCATACTCCAGTATATTAGCATAGAGTTATCTATTCGTCAAGTGTTTTTTCTAAAATTTGTTTAAGAGATTTGTGGACCTTTTTTCTTGTCAGCTCCACCAGTCCAAGCTTCGTTATATCCACAAAGGTACAGACTGTATTATCGTCCTTTATATACCGTTTGAGCGCTTCAATAAGCGTATCCTTTGATGCCTCAGACTTCATATTGATGAAATCAATTATTATCATGCCGGAGATATTTCTGAGCCTAAGCTGCCTGGCTATCTCCTTTGCAGCCTCCATATTGGTCTTTAATATGCTATTGCTCCCCGACGATATATTCTTTGCACTGTTTACATCTATAAAGGTAAGTGTCTCAAGCTGTTCTATTATGATGTTGCCACCACAGTCCAGCCATACCCTGCGCGAGGTCAGATTATCAATCAGCCCTCTTATGCCATAGAGCGTTGACAGGCTGATAGCTGAATCGTCATATCTCATTATTTTTTCAGGAGCATGGTCATATATGCCGTACTCTGTAAGAAGACTGTCATATATGTCATCGCAGTCAGTCTTTATCCACTCCACCGTGGCAAAATCAATTGTCTTCATTAAAAGCAGATAATCGCTCATCCCATGATATACGCATGAATAGAGCGTCTGATGCGGTGCCTTTTTTATTATCTGATTGTATCTCTGTGCTACAGAATACGCATCTTGCGAAACAGCTTTATCCTCCACATTTTTGGCATTGGTTCTGACTATGATGCCATAGCCCTCTTTTTCGTGGTCTGCACACTTTGAAAGCACAGCCTTACGTAAAAGAGCCGCCCTTTCCTTATCCAGCTTCGATGAAACACCTATCTGTGTATCAAAATTGGTGAGAATCACATTGCTTCCGAATATAGAAAGCTTTGTTGTGACCACCGGATCCTTTGTCTTTAGCGCATCCTTTATGACCTGCACAAGTATCTCATCGCCCTCACACAATCCTTCTTTTTTTGATTTTTTGTTTGTGTATACAGGATTTTTTGCATCATTTAGCGACAGATAACAGCTTTTATTCTGCGCAATGGTCACAAATGCCGCATTTATGCCCGGCAGTATCTTATTTACCCTTGCCGCGTATATATTGTTTATTATCGTATCCTTCTCGGGAAGGAGCTGGAAATCCTTATAATTTCCGTTTTCGTCCATCAGTGCATACACTGTGTATGTATTATTATTTTTTACTGTTTTAGTCAGAATAATTCTGTTCATTATGAGATTTCTTCTCCCATGTCAAGCAGACAAATGAGTGTTCCATCGTCTTTTCTTGCATACACTTCCTGCCTGTGGATTTGTATGGCAAGCGGATTGTAATCAAGTCCACACTTTTCGTATATGGCTTGAAGCACAAACTCAGGCTTTATATTGTCAATGCTTCCTGTTGATACCTGCATGAAAAACTCAGGCTTTTTGTTATTTTCCATGACTGTAAGCTTGTATACAAGAGGCTTTATATCTACCTCTCTCTCACTCTTTTTAGTCTTTTTCATCACAACAAAGGATGGCTCGTCAAAAAAGTGCTTATCTATCGCTTCCTTCCACTCCTCTATGGTGTATGGGCTCTCATAGCCCTCCTTGAAGCTAAGCACATAGTCTGCAGCCGCAACAAGCGACATAGCCTTCTTTGCATCATCCGGTAGAAGCACATAGCCTGTCACCTCTACTCCGTCCACCATCTGGGCATTTAAAGCTTGTATGCTTTTTTCTGTAGACTCTGTTGTATTTACATCTATGTCAAAGTACTCACCATCACTTGTGATGCCCACTCCAAGTGGTGCCGCAAACGACATAATCTGGTGAGCAGAATACCCCTCTGAATAGCGGATATCAATATCTGCCCTTCTGACCGCCTTCTGAAAGTATCTCATCATATCGAGATGTCCTATAAACTTCATGCAGCCCCATTTTTTAAACTTCACTCTAATTTTCATAGCAGACACCTCCTCCATAGCTCTTTGCACCGCAGGCAGAACACCTCATGCGGCAGTTAGGAGTGACTGTCTCCTTATGGGCTGTCTCCCACTCTCTTATCATAAACTGCTTTGTCACACCTATATCGATAAAATCCCATGGGAATACTTCATCTAAAGGCCTTTCTCTCATCGTGTAGAAATCGGGATCCAGTCCGCATTCCTTTATCGAATCAATCCATCTGTCATAGTCAAAATACTCTGTCCAGGCATCATAATATCCGCCCTTTTCGTATACCTTTACTATCGCATCGCAAAGCCTTCTGTCGCCTCTTGCAAGTATGCCCTCTATCACAGTGACATAAGCCTCATGCCAATTGTATCTGATGCTTTTTCTGTTGAGCTGCTCCTTTACATGGTCATTTACTATTTTGGCCCTGCCCAGATACTCAGAAGGCTCATACATTCTCGCCCACTGGAATGGTGTAAAAGGCTTTGGCACGAAAAATGATGTACTTATCGTAATCTGGCATTTTCCGGCTCTCTTTTCCTTTGGAACGGTATCATAGTACAATGCCGCAACATCGTTTGCAAGCTCAGGAATGCCCCTCATATCTTCCTCTGTCTCTGTAGGCAGACCGAGCATGAAATAAAACTTCACCTTGTTCCAGCCACCCTCAAATGCCTGTTTTGAGCCGTTCATTATATCATCCACGGTAAGGCCCTTATTAATGACATTTCTAAGGCGCTGTGTACCGGCCTCAGGTGCAAAAGTCAGACTGCTTTTTTTGACATCCTGCACCTTCTGCATGATATCGAGCGAAAACGCATCAATTCTGAGTGAAGGCAGGGAGATATTTATCTTCTTTTCCTTGCAGATATCAAGCAAAAATGTGATAAGCTCATCAAGCTCCTTGTAATCGGATGAGCTTAAGGAGCTTAAAGAGATCTCCTCGTGTCCTGTATTTTTGATAAGAGCCGCTGCAACGTCCTTTAGGTGGTCAACCTTTTTCTCACGGTTTGGGCGGTAAATCATACCGGCCTGACAGAAACGGCAGCCTCTTATACAGCCACGCTGTATTTCAAGCACCATTCTATCCTGCGTAGCCTTGATAAAAGGCACAACCGGTGCCTCCGGGTAAGTTGAGTTCGTCAAATCTACCTGCACCTGTTTTTTTATCTTTACAGGAATATCATCATACTTAGGCTTCATACAGCAAATTGTTCCATCCTCATTGTACTCCACCTCATACAAAGCAGGTACATAAAGGCCCTCAATCTTTGCAGCCTCATGTAAAAACTCTTCCCTCGAAAGACCATCAGCCTTTGCCTTCTTATAAAGCTCAAAGAGATTGCCATACTGTGTCTCTCCCTCTCCGATATAAAATATATCAAAGAAGTCCGCAATCGGCTCCGGATTGTAGGTACAAGGACCGCCTGCAATCACAATAGGGCAGCCTTCCGCTCTATCCCTTGAACGAAGCGGTATCTGTGCGAGGTCAAGTATCTGCAAAATATTTGTGTAGCACATCTCGTACTGCAGCGTCATGGCTACAAAGTCAAAGTCCTTTATAGGCTCCTGAGACTCAAGTCCGAAAAGCGGTATATTCTCCTGCTTCATGATTTCATGCAGATCAGGCCACGGAGAATAAACTCTCTCGCACCACACGTCATCCATGCGGTTGAACATATCATATAATATCTGGATTCCCAGATGTGACATACCAATCTCATAAACATCAGGAAAACACATCGCAAAACGTATATTTACCTGCGATGTGTCTTTCATTACTGAGTTGAACTCATTCCCGATATATCTAGCCGGTTTGTCTACCTTCATAAGTATCTCATCACTTAAAGCTAGTTTTCTCATATAATTTCCTCTAAATAATTATTGTGTTTTAAGGCTATCGCTGTGCCAGCTCCCCTGCGATTTCTGCCCATGTGATATTTTTCTGAGCCATAAGAATCATGCAGTGGTACATAAAGTCCGATATCTCAAACTTCAAATCATCACTGTCCGGATTTTTGGCTGCCAGAATAATCTCAGTGCACTCGTGTCCGAGCTTTTTTAATATCTCATCTATGCCCTTTTCCATGACGGCATTGGTGTACGAGTCCTCCTTTGGATTCTTCATACGGTCAACTATCACCGCATAGACTGATTCAAGCACTGTAAGTGGATTCTTCTCCACATACTCCTTTTTCACGATATTATTGAAAAAGCAGGTCCTGTTACCTGTGTGACATGCAGCTCCCACCTGCGAAACCTTCGCAAGGATAGTATCATAATCACAGTCCGCTGTCAAAGACTTTACGTACTGTAAATGTCCTGATGTAAGTCCTTTGGTCCAAAGCTCATTGCGGCTTCTGCTCCAGTAGGTCATGCGTCCGCTGTTTATCGTGACATTGAAGGCCTCCTCATTCATATAGGCAAGCATGAGCACCTGCTCATTGCGGTAATCCTGCACTATGACAGGCACCATGCCGTCAGAATTAAGCTTTAAATCAGACCATTTTAAGTCGGGAGTAAAATTGTCAACAAGTATTCCTCCGTCAGAAAGCTTTGTCTTTATCGCCATGATATCATTTTCAGGATCATTGATAAACTCTCCTGCAATGCCTCTTAGTGTTTCACGCTTCATGACATCAATTATTTTATCCATGTCAAACTGCGGCATATAGACCACATACGGTGTGGATGTGAGATTCTCAAGCGCATCTATTATATCTATATTCAAGACCAAAAGCTCATGAAAGGTATCCTCTATCTCCTCCTGATGCTTGAAAATATAGTCTACATTGCTGATTGACAAAAGGATTTTATCCTTGCCAAACTTCTCGCTTGCCACATTTGCAAGCTCAAGGCTTGAATCCTTTGTGGCATTGAAGATGACCTGTAAACAGCCTGCATACAGCAGCTTTTTCACGTCCTCTATGCGGTTGATATTGCCTCCTGCGCACACCTTTATGTCGATATTTCTGTTTATATTTTCTATCGTATGTATGTTTTTCTCATGCTCATCATCATCAGTTGAAAGATCAAAAATAATAATCTTGTCTATGCCACTGTCATTGTAGAGCTGACACAGATTGTAGACGTCGCCCATTACTGTCATATCTGACGCTGATTTCACGGCCTGACCGTTTTTTAAATACAGTGTAGCAACGATGTTCTTAAAACCAGTCAAATTACAAACTTCCTTTCGTGGACATCACGTCCTTTATTCTGCTATCATAGGTGCAGGCATCGTCAAGCGCCTTGGCAAATGCCTTAAACATAGCTTCTATCATATGATGATTATTTCCCGGTGTCAAAACCTTTATATGCAGGTTCATCGCAGCAGAGTAAGAAACGGCATAGAAAAACTCTCTCACCATCTCTGTATCCATATCTCCGACTCTCTCGCAGGTAAACTCACCGTCAAACTGCAGGTACGGTCTGCCTGATAAATCAATGGCACATAGTACAAGCACCTCATCCATCGGTAAAATAAAGCTTCCAAATCTCTTTATACCCTTTTTGTCTCCGACAGCCTGTGCTATAGCATTACCAAGCACTATGCCGCAGTCCTCTATAGTATGATGACAGTCCACATTTAAGTCACCATCGCATGTCATATCGAGGTCAAAAAAACCATGCTTTGAAAAGCCCTCCAGCATATGGTTAAAGAAACCTATGCCTGTGTCTATATTTGATTTTCCGGTTCCGTCTATATTTAAACCGACCGAAATATCAGTCTCTTTTGTTTTTCTGCTAAGCTTAGCGCATCTATCTGCCATTTCTTACTCCTTTGACTAATCCTCAAATCTAACCTTGATTGAATTTGCATGTGCTGTAAGCTTCTCACACTCTGCAAACTGCTCAATATCTGTATGTATTCTCTCAAGTGCTTCTCTTGAATATGAGATGATGCTTGACTTTTTGATAAAGTCATCTACAGATAAGGCCGAGAAGAATTTTGCTGTTCCGTTTGTAGGCAGAACATGGTTTGGTCCTGCAAAATAGTCTCCTAAAGGCTCTGATGAGTACTCTCCGATAAAGATTGCTCCTGCATTTTTGATTTTTGTCATGACTGAGAAAGGATCTCTTGTGACAATCTCCATATGCTCTGAAGCGATATCGTTTACTGCATCAATTGCCTCATCCATATCCTCTGCAACAAGTATATATCCGTAGTTTTCAAGAGATTTCTCGATGATTTCTTTTCTTGAGAGGACCTCAACAAACTTATCAACTTCCTCTGATACTTTCTTTGCAAGCTCCTCACTTGTTGTGATCAAGATAGCTGATGCCATCTCATCATGCTCAGCCTGTGAGAGTAAATCCGCTGCCACATAGCGTGGATTTGCAGTCTCATCTGCAAGCACCAAAATCTCGCTAGGACCTGCGATTGAATCAATGCTGACATATCCAAACACAGCCTTTTTGGCAAGGGCAACAAAGATATTTCCCGGTCCAACAATCTTATCTACCTTTGGCACACTCTCTGTACCAAATGCCATTGCAGCGATAGCCTGTGCACCGCCTACCTTGTAGATTTCATCTACTCCGGCCTCGTTTGCGGCTACAAGTGTGGAAGGATATACCTTGCCGTCAGCTCCACATGGTGTACACATAACAATCTTTTCAACGCCTGCTACCTTTGCAGGAAGCACGTTCATCAGTACAGATGAAGGATAGACAGCCTTGCCGCCCGGCACATATACTCCTGCCTTTGCTATAGGTGTGACCTTCTGTCCTAAAATGATGCCGTCCTCTGTTGTAAACCATGAGTTCTGCAACTGCTTCTCATGATATTTTCTGATATTTATAAGAGCTTTTTTTATAACGGCAAGAAGCTTCTCATCAACCAGCTCATATGCTTCCTTTATTTCTTCCTCTGTGACACGGATATTTGATGCATCCACATCCGCTTTATCAAATTTCTTTGTGTATTCAAAAACAGCCTTGTCACGTTTTTCCTTTACATTGTTTATAATCTCATTTACCGTGCTCTCATACTCTGTATAGTTGTTAGGGCTTCTCTTAAGCAGGCTCTCCAATATGTTCTTCTGTGAATCCTTAGTAAGTTTTAAAATTCTCATTACAGCCTCCGTCTAAAATCATGTATTGATATAAATTATACGCTATTTGATAACAGTCTTCAAATCACTTATGAGCTTTGTGATACGCTCATTGTCCATCTTCATGCTGACCTGGTTTACCACAACCCTCGCAGACAGCGGACAGACCTCCTCAAGCACGGTAAGTCCGTTCTCCTTAAGTGTAGTTCCGGTCTCTACGATATCACAAATCACCTCTGAAAGTCCAACAATCGGAGCAAGCTCTATTGAGCCGTTTAGCTTTATAATCTCTACCGTCTGATGCTTTTTATTGTAGAAATAATCCTTTGCGATATGAGGATACTTGGTGGCAACTCTTATCTGCTCATGATGCTGTAAAAGCTCCCTTGCGCTCTCCGGTCCGCATATGCACATGCGGCATTTTCCAAAACCTAAATCAAGCACCTCGTATATATTTCTGCCCTCCTCGAGGATGGTATCCTTTCCTACCACACCGATATCGGCAGCGCCATACTCCACGTAAGTAGGCACATCAGGTCCCTTTGCCAGGAAAAATCTAAGCTTAAGCTCCTCATTTACGAAAATCAGCTTTCTGGTATCCGGATCCTTCATCTCCTCACAGGTGATGCCTATCTGCTCAAAAAGCTGCAAAGTCTTCTTTGCAAGTCTGCCCTTTCCCAGGGCAAAGGTTAAATATCTGTCATCACTCATCTTTTATTCCTCTATAAACTCTACTCTGTTTATACGGTTGTCTACCGCATATGAAGCATAGTCCTCTTTCGTTTTATTTTTATCCTTAAGCACCATCTGTGTATTTACTCCATCTCTTCGAAGCTCCATAGAGCGCTTGATTGCCGCATGGTATGCATCCTCCTCAAATACTATAAGTGAGGAATTCTCAATGACAGGCACATCAATATCCTGACGGCTTAATGCTGCCATGAGCTGATCCACAACAATTGCAAAGCCGATTGCAGCAGCGTCCTTTCCAAAGTGTGAAAGCAGCTTGTCATAACGGCCTCCCTTTACAATAGGCTCTCCTGTACCATATGTGTAGCCCTGGAAAATGATACCTGTGTAATATGTGTAGTCACTGATAAGTCCAAGCTCATACGAAATATATTTCTCGATGCCGTATGCCTTTAAGTATTCTCTAAGCTTAAGCAGAGTATCAATAGATGATAATATCTCATCATAGCCCTTCGCAAGCTTTAAAGCCTCCATAAGCTGCTCATCCTGTAAATCGAAATTGTCTAACAGTCCAAACAGCTTCCTTAGCTTGTCGTTCATTGAAAGACTGTCAACAAACTCCTCCACACCGAAGAAATTCTTATTTGCTATGAGCTCTCTTAGGTTTTCCTCCTGCTCTCCTGACAGCCCTGCTGCCTTTGTGAGACCGTAAAAGAACTGCGAATGTCCGACTGAAATCTGGAAATTCTTAAGTCCGCTCTCAAGCATCGACTCAACTGTCATCGAAAGTATCTCGGCATCTGCAGAAATAGAGCCATCACCTATCAGCTCTGCACCGCACTGTGTGCTTTCCTTGAGCCTGCCCTGATAATCCGATGAATTGATAAAAGTATTGCCAAGATAACACAGCTTGACAGGCATATCGTCCTCTATATAGTACTTAGCCGCACTTCTTGCAATAGAAGGTGTGAAATCCGGACGAAGGACAAGCGTATTGCCCTCCTTGTCAAAAAACTTGTATAAATCCTTTGAAGGGGTTGTTCCGACATCGCTTCCAAAAATATTAAAAAACTCAAACGTAGGTGTCATGATATCATGATATCCGTATTTTAAAAGTGTACGGTGCAGCTTATCCTGCAAATACAGCTTTTTTTTGCATTCTCCGTTATATATGTCTCTTACTCCGTCCGGAGTGTGTAATAATTGATTTTCCATAATCTGTAAAATCTCGCTTTCATGTAGTAAAGTGTTATCGTGGTAATATGCTACCATACGATAGTAATACTGTCAAGCCCTGCAATTTAAGTCAAGCTGAAGTGCGTTCAGATACGGCACAAGTATTCCGGGCACCTCCGGGAGGAAAAATGCCGGCTCAAGCTCCTCATAGCGGAAACTCTTTCTTCCGCCTTCTGCAGCTCTATCCCAGAATTCTGTCAGCTTTTTAAACGTGAGATAATAGTATTCGTTCCTGTGTGTGTACGATATAAGGATAAATGCAACACCATCCTGTTTTTCAAAGCATCTCATAAACTCTACCTGATGCTCATGTATATTGGCAAGGGGAAACGTGTCGGTATTACATTCTTTTGCATCAAAGCATACCGGGATTCCTTGTACAGCGCCAATATAGTCAACCGTACTCTTCTGCTCGAAATAAGCCAGTGTAATGTGTCTGGTTTCCGGCTCCATCTTTATAGGTGTAATCGGAGTGGGAATCTTTTGTATGAGCGCCAGGCCGTTCTCCCTGTATTTTTCATTTGTCTTGTTTATCATGTCCTCTAAGGTCGAGCCTCTTAAGCCTCTTGAATTCCAGGTTGCCATATCGTTTCTATCTTCCTTAATACTGTAAGCTATGCGACGTAAAGTAAATAATGACGGAATTAAAGCCCCACCCTGCTCCATATGTCCGGCAAAGCCGCCTCTATATATCTGCCATCAGGCAAAATCACATGGTGCGCATGCAAAAGCTGACTGGTCACATGATAGTTTTCTTTGTAAAAAGCATTAATCCTTTTATCACCATACTTCATATCACCTATGATTGGGTGTCCGATAGATGAAAGATGTGCCCTGATCTGATGGCTTCTTCCTGTAATGAGATGCACCTCAAGAAGAGTTGCTTTATGGCACGAAGCACTCATCTCAATTGTCTTAAGAGGCCTGTAGGCAGTCTTTATTGGCAGTGATTCATCACCTATGGGCTCCTTGGTTATCTGCACCTTATTTACAGCCTCATCCTTTGTCAGAAAGCCCTCTATGGTCATAGGCTCATCAACCTCTCCTGCAACAAGCGCCATATAATACTTTTCTGCGGTTCTGTCCTTAAGCACCTGTGACAGGTACTGCAGTCCATGAAGCGATTTACCCATCAGAATCAGCCCCGATGTATTTCTGTCCAGGCGGTTGCACACCGATGGCTTGAAGCTCTTATATGTGTCAAAATCAAGCTTTCCCTCTTTTATCAGGTATCCGATAAGTCTTTCGTTTGCAGAAATATCAGTCTCCTTTGATTTCTGCGACAGCATATTGACTGGCTTGTTTGCGGCCAGTATGTCATCGTCCTCGTATACCACACCAAGTCCGTCTGGCTTTAGTGCCCCAAGTGCCTTAAAATCCTTCATCAGTCTGTCCTCATTGACGGAAAACTTAGCAAATGTATCATCTGACAGAAAAATCTTGATTTTGTCGTCAACTGACACAATTTCTGTGCCTGACGCTTTCTTATCATTCAGTTTTATGTTCTTCTTCCTGAGCATCTTGTAAATAAAGCCCATGGATGCATTTGGAAGTATCTTTTTAAGGTATTTGTCAAGCCTCTGGCCTGCCTCGTTTTTACCAGCTTTAAATTCTTTCATAGTCTTATTTTGTATATCTATCTTTTCTTCTTGTGGACGTTTCTGATTGTTTTCTTTTTGTGCGCTGTGCCTGCAGTGTTACTTCCGCTTCCGTTTTTCCCTCGCTCTGTTGCATTTTTCAAGTTTTTCCTTACACCTGCATTCTTGCCGCTGCCATAGCTGCTGTTTGAATTTTTATCAGACTTAGAAGTTTTTTTGTCCCAGCCGCCATCAGTATGCATTTTCCTAGGCTTTATCAGGCACTTTTTGTCAAATCCGATTAAGTCCTCCCTGCCGGCCTTCACAAGTGCCTCGTGCACGAGATCGTAATTCTTTGGATTGCGGTACTGGATGAGTGCCCTCTGCATAGCCTTCTCATGCGGGTTAGTTGTGACATACACCGGCTTAAGTGTCGCCGGGTCAAGTCCTGTATAGTACATGCATGTAGAGATGGTAGACGGTGTCGGATAGAAATCCTGCACCTGCTCAGGCATATATCCCAGATCGCGCAGATACTCCGCAAGCTCTATCGCTTCCTTAAGCGTTGAGCCCGGGTGTGATGACATGAGATACGGCACAAGATACTGCTCCTTGCCTATTTTTTTATTCATATCCTTGTATGCCTTCACAAAGCTGTCGTACACCTCTACACTCGGTTTTCCAAGCCTGCTCAAAACAGCATTGGAGATATGCTCCGGAGCTACCTTGAGCTGTCCGCTGACATGATACTCACACAGCTCACGAAGAAACGTCTTATCTTTATCATACATCAGATAATCAAACCTGATACCTGAACGGATAAACACTTTTTTCACCTTTGGCAGTGCACGAAGCTCTCTAAGAAGCTGTATATAGTCACTATGGTCAACTATCAGGTTTTTGCACGGCTTAGGAAACAGGCACTGCTTTGTAGGACATGCACCCCTTGTGAGCTGCTTTTTACATGCCGGCTGCCTGAAATTGGCTGTAGGACCACCAACATCATGGATGTAGCCCTTAAAGTCCTTATCCTGCGTGATAAGCTTTGCCTCTTCTATGATCGACTCATGACTTCTTGTCTGGATTATCCTGCCCTGATGGAAGGTTAATGCACAGAAATTACAGCCTCCAAAGCAGCCTCTGTTGCTGATAAGAGAAAACTTCACCTCGCTTATAGCAGGCACTCCGCCTGCCTCCTCGTAGCTCGGATGATAAGTCCTCATATAAGGGAGTGCATAGACCTCATCCATCTCCTCCTGCGACAACGGCTTTTGCGGTGGATTCTGCACCACAAGCGTAGAGTTGTCATACGGCTCTATGAGCCTCTTTGCACAGAAAGGATCAGTATTGCAGTACTGTATGTAAAAGCTTCTTGCAAACTCCCTCTTGTCCTCTTTTATAACGTCATAATCCGGAAGCTCAATCGCATCATATATGATATCCCTGTCCTTTGTCTTGAACACGGTACCATCTATAAACGTGATATCCTTTACATCCATACCACTGGCAAGCGCATCCGCTATCTCGATGATGCTTCTTTCTCCCATGCCATATGAGATGAGATCCGCACCGGAATCCAGAAGAATCGAGCGCTTGACCTTATTTGACCAGTAATCATAATGTGCCATGCGCCTAAGGCTTGCCTCGATGCCACCTATTATTATAGGGATTTTTTTATAAGTATGGCGTATCAGGTTACAGTACACAACGGTCGCATAATCAGGTCTCTTTCCCATCACGCCACCCGGTGTAAATGAATCCTTTGCTCTTCTTTTCTTTGAAACCGAATAATGATTTACCATTGAGTCCATATTACCTGCCGAAACCAAAAAGCCAAGGCGCGGCACTCCGAGTATGGATATAGACTCATCATCCTTCCAGTCGGGCTGTGAAATGATGCCGACCGTATAGCCATGTGCCTGCAGCAGCCTTGCAATTATTGCATGTCCAAATGACGGATGATCCACATATGCATCACCGCAGACATACACAAAATCAAGCTGCTCAATGCCCTCATCTATCATATCCTGTTTTGAAATCGGTAAAAAACCATTACTCATATCATACCTCATAATTAAAAATTATTTTATTTGCCGGATTTTATCTGCATAAGCATATCCGTTTCAGCCTGTGTCAAAGCTCTGTAATACCCTGTTTTAAGGTCATCAGGCAGCTTAAGCGGTCCCATGGATATTCTCTTTAAATAGATTACCCTCTTACCAAGCGCCTCAAACATCCGCTTGACCTGATGGAACTTTCCTTCTGTTATCGTAAGCTCAATCTCGGATACGCTGCCGCTTTTTTTAATAACAAGCTCCGCAGGCTTTGTAGGTCTTTCCTCGCCTATATCAATGCCCTCTTTAAACCTGATGATATCATCACAAGTCACCTCACCATCAATACGTGCATAGTAAGTCTTTGCCACGTGCTTTGAAGGACTTAAGAGCTCGTGCGAAAGTGCTCCATCATTTGTGATAAGTAAAAGCCCCTCCGTGTCTATATCAAGCCTTCCGACAGGAAACAGATCATCATGCACAGCATCCGTGATATAGTCCATGACTGTATCATGCACATTATCACAGGTCGCAGAAACACAGCCTGAGGGCTTATTAAACAGGTAATACTCATACCTTTGATACTTAACTATTCTGCCGTTAACTGATACCTCATCGGCATCAGTATCTACCTTTGTCTCAGGTTTTACGGCCACCGTGCCATTTATGGCTATCTGTCCGGTCTTTATAAGCTTTTTTACCTCAGAGCGTGTGCCAAGCCCCATCTCTGATAAAAATTTATCTAATCGAATCATATTGATATTTCTCTCCACATATACTGTCACATGAGTAAAAACAAACTTAAAAAATTACTGTTTATCGCTTTTATACTGCTATTTTGTATTTATTACATATTGTTTCCGGCACAGGTAAGTACGTGCGCTAAAGCAGGCATAATGCTATGGTTCAACCAGATATTTCCGCTTCTATTTATATTTACGATTTTATCTAACCTGATTATCTCAACAAATGTGCTGCAAAACATTCCCCAAAAGCATATCATGCTTTTTACATACATAATAGGCATAATATTTGGATTCCCGATAGGAGCAAAGCTCACAGCAGATTTTTGTTCCAAAGGATACATAGATAAAAATCACAGGGAAATACTGAGTGCACTGGCAAACCATTTCAGCCTTCCCTTTATCATTACCTATGCACTGTCCGAGCAGCTTGGCATATGCAGCCACTTCAGCATTTATCTTGTGTCACTGTATCTGCCATCTGCTATAGGAATGATAGCTATGCTTTCGATTAACAAAAACAAAAGCTTAACACAAAAAATTCCGGCTCAAGGATTTAAGCTTAACATGCAAATCGTTGATGCCGGAATAATGAAAGGGTTTGAAACCCTTATAAAACTCTGTGGATATATTGTATTGTTCTCTATAGTCTCACGTATCCCACAGACAATTGCCCAAAAGGCTGCCTGCAGCATGCCGCTGTCGGCAGACATAATAGGTGCCTTTTTTGAAACCACTAACGGTATCGGCATAGTCTGCGGTCTATGCATCCCACGCACCCTGTCAATAGTGCTGTGCATTGCACTTCTGTCATTTGGCGGTGTATCATGCATGGTCCAGACCAAATCAATATTCCGGGATACAGGCTTTAGGCTTTACAGATACATACTGCTTAAGGCAGCCATGAGCATACTCTCATGCCTGTTATGTATTATCCTATTTCGCATCCTCATCTGAATCGGAAATATTGGTGATTTCTATGTCATCATCAGATGTATCTGTATCTGAAGCTGCCTCATTGTCAGACGACTCTGCTCCTGCAGCTTCATCGCCATTCTCTTCCGGTGGGAAAAGCTCAGCTCTGTTTGCTGCAACAACATCCTCAAACTGTTGCAGTGAACTTATAAGGCTGTCATATCTGGCCTTTGAAGTCTCAATAGAGCCTGTTAAGATGTCCTCAATGCTCTTAAGCTGGCTGTCCGTATATGCCATGGCACTCATTCTGAGATTATTTGCATCGTTTGTGGCACTGTCAAGTATCTCCTGTGCCTGCTTTGTTGCAATCTGCACTACCTCATTTGCCTGAGCATATGCCTGCTGCATAATCTGATGCTCACTGACAAGCTCATTTGTCTGAATCTGAGCCTGCGCGATTATCTGATCAGCCTTCGCCTGTGCATCAGCAAGGATAGCCTCCTTATTACTGATAATCTTCTGATATCTCTTGACCTCCTCAGGGGTCTTTGTACGAAGCTCTGAAAGAAGCTCCTCTAACTGTTCACGATTGACAAGAATCTTGTTTCTTGAAATAGGTGACGGCTTGCAGCCATCAATATAGTCTTCGATTTCTTCAATAATCTGTTCCATTTTACTGCTCATAAATACTGTCTCCTTACCTGGTAATATTGTATTTAGCATAAATTCTATCAATGAACTGTTCAGGTACGAACTTTGATATATCTCCTCCGTATGATGCAAATTCCTTGACAATTGTAGAGCTTAAATATGAATAATTGAGGCTCGAAGTGAGAAAAACCGTCTCTATTTCCGGATTCTGTACTCCGTTAGCCTGTGCAATCTGCAGCTCATACTCAAAATCTGTCACTGCACGCAATCCTCTTATTATGATTGTTGCATTGATTTCCTTCATGTAGTCAACTAAAAGTCCTTCGAAGCACCCTACCCTGACATTTGGTATGTGTGCTGTCATTTCCTTTATCATACTAACACGTTCTTCCAAAGAAAACAACGAGTTTTTTGCACTATTATTGAGTACTCCGACAACCAGCTCGTCAACTATTCTGGCTGAACGCTCTATTATATCCAGGTGTCCAAATGTCACCGGATCAAAGCTTCCCGGATAAATTCCTACCTTCATATTGTATCTCCTATGCACGCTTTATGAAAACATGCTTGTTTGTCTTATAAATTTTTTCTTTGACTATCTCATAGCCAAGCTCTGTGAGATAATCAAAATCAGTATCGTTTGAAGCCTCAACCACGATAAGTGTATCATCCTTTAATATATCGCTGTACGAAAGTGTAATAAGCACTTCCTTTTCAAGCTCCTTATTGTATGGCGGGTCCATAAACACGATATCAAATTTGTATTTGCCCTCAAGTGTACGTACTGCCGTGACAGCATCCGTCATCATGAGCCTTGAGACCTTATCAAACTTTGTAAAATGGATATTGTCCTCGATGCATGAGGCGGCTTTTCTTGAATTCTCCACAAATACAGCATAAGCTGCACCACGGCTTAGTGCTTCAAGTCCTATCTGTCCGCTTCCCGCAAACAAATCTAAAAAATATGCTCCCGGAACATCAAACTGCATGACATTAAAAAGAGTCTCCTTCGTCTTGTCAGTAGTCGGTCTTGTATCTTTTCCCTCAATAGTCTTTAGAGGGAGGCTTCTCGCCGTTCCTGCTATTATTCTCATACTTTTCTCCCTGTTAAGTCTATTTCTGGTCCTTTAAGACGTCCTTATTCTTTGCAATATAGTCAATAAGTGAAACAACTGTGAGCACAAGTGCCACATAAATGAGGATTGTTCCAAGGATATTTAACCAGCCAAGCTGTAGATTGATATTAAAAATAATAACAATAACCATAAGCATCTGGAAGGTTGTCTTAAACTTTCCCCAGTAGCTTGCTGCAATGACAATTCCATTGTCTGATGCAACGAGTCTGAAACCGCTTATGATAAACTCTCTTGCAATGATAATAAGCACAACCCATACAGGGATAAGCTTTAAATCAACAAGGCATATCATTGCAGAGCATACAAGCAGCTTGTCTGCAAGCGGATCCATAAATTTGCCGAAATTTGTAACAAGATTGTATTTTCTTGCAATTTTTCCGTCAGCCATATCGGTCAGACTTGCAATGATAAATATCGCAAGTGCAATATAATTTCCGTATCCGTCAAAAAACGGTGAAATAAGGAAAAATACAAAGAACGGAATAAGTATCACTCTTAAGATTGTAAGTTTGTTTGGTAAATTCATTTTACAAGTTCTCCTATCAAATCATATTCATACGCACCGGTCACCGTAACCTTGCATATATCGCCGGTCATAAGTGTCTCATCAGTGTTGATGAATATATATCCGTCAACATTCGGTGCATCTCTGTATGTACGGCCGATATATGCATTTTCATCAGCCACCTTACCCTCTATGAAAACATATAATTCTTTACCCTTTAGTGTCTCATTTTTATCAAAAATGACCTCTTCCTCAAGCTCCATGACATCTGCCTGCCAGTCAGCCTTTATATCCTCATCTATCTGATCAGGCATTGCAGCTGCTTTTGTGCCCTCCTCCGGGGAATACGTAAATGCTCCCAGACGGTCAAACTCCATATCATTTACAAACTGCATAAGCTCCTCGTGATTATCCTGTGTCTCCCCCGGAAAGCCGCATATAAGTGTGGTCCTTAGTGTGATATCAGGTATTCTCTCACGCAGCATTCTGATACGCTCTATGAGCTCAGCCTTTGTTGTTTTTCTGCCCATGCGCCTTAAAATATCGTCATTGCAATGCTGGATTGGCATATCCAGATAATGGCATACCTTCTCATCCTTTATCATGGACTCTATAAGCTCATCGTATATCTCCTCGGGATAGCAGTACATAATCCTTATCCAGAACAGCCCGCTTATCTTGTTGAGCTCATCCAAAAGCTTGTGAAGTGACTTCTCACCATACAAATCCACTCCGTAAAGTGTGGTCTCCTGGGCAACAAGTATAAGCTCCTTTGCTCCCTGCTCCACAAGGCTCTTCGCCTGTTCAATCAAATCCTCCATCGGCACGCTTCTGTAACGGCCTCTGACGGAAGGAATGACACAGTAGGTACAGTTTTTATTACACCCCTCTGCTATCTTAAGGTAAGCGAAATGTCCTCCTGTGGTGACAATACGCTTTGTCTTTATGCTGGGAAGCCCCTCTAAGGTGTGCAGATTGCTGTATCTGTGTTTTTCAAGTGTCTCATGGACAGCTTCAACTATAGTATCATATGAATTGGTGCCAAGTATGGCATCAACCTCTGGGATTTCCTTAAAAATCTCATCCTTGTATCTTTGTGCCAGACAGCCTGTCACAATAAGTGATTTGCATTTGCCTGTCTCCTTATACTGAGCCATCTCGAGAATTGTATTGATACTCTCCTCCTTTGCATCACCTATGAAGCAGCAGCTGTTTACGATAATGATATCAGCCTGCGTCTCATCATCGGTCATCTCAATGCCGTCATTTGCAAGCATGCCTATCATATACTCTGAATCCACAAGGTTTTTATCGCATCCAAGCGAAATAAATAATAATTTCATAGTACCTCTCAAATGTAAGTATTTACAATTAAAGGGAAAGACAAAACAGCCTTTCCCCTCCTAGATTAAGCCTCTTCGCCTTCGTTTAAATCCTCATCATCTGAGACGATTTTGACAGCTCCCGTGTACAGCTCCTCTACAGCAATAGATAATGGCTTATTGCACTTAGGGCGTGCGATAAGTGGTTCTGCGCCATCAATAATCTGGCGTGCACGCTTTGCTGCAGCAATAACGATAGAATAACGGCTGTTTACTACCGGCTCTTCACCTATCTCTACATTGTTGTTTACTACCTTCATTAACTCTACATACGATGGATGTATCATATTATTTATCTCCTTTCGAAAAGCTTAAAAGCTCTTTTCTCATTTTATTTATAAAATCTATATTTGATGATACCAGATAATCCTGATTCTTTTTTGTGTCGTCAGAGCTGTGGATGATATCATTCACAAGCTCTACACAATCGTCAAGCTTATCATTTACCACTAAATAATCATATTTCTCTATGCCCAAAGACTCCTCATATGCTCTTGAAAGTCTCTGTGCACAGACCTCTTTTGTCTCTGTGCCTCTTCCTACAAGCCGGTCCCTAAGCTCATCTGCACTCGGCGCTGACACAAACATAAGCACCGTATCAGGAAACTGCTTCTTTATCTTTAAAGCTCCCTGGATTTCTATCTCAAGAATCACATTCTTTCCGGCGCTAAGCTGCTCATTGACATATGACTTTGGTGTGCCGTAGTAATGATCTACATACTTGGCATACTCAAGCAGTCCATCTGCCTTTATCATCTGTTCAAATTCTTCCTCTGAGATAAAAAAATACTCTCTGCCATGCTCCTCACCCGGCCTTGGACCTCTGGTCGTGGCTGATACGCTCAGTGCATAATCATCACCATGCTTTGCCATAAGCTCCTTCATGATAGTTCCCTTTCCGGAACCCGAAAAGCCTGAAAAAACAACTAATTTTCCTGTGTTACTCATCACAATCTCCTAAAATTACTCAATATTTTGAATCTGTTCCCTGACCTTTTCTATATCAGTTTTAAGACTGATGCCTGTGTCAGAAATCTTAAGATCATTGGACTTTGAAAGGATGGTATTCGCCTCACGGTTCATCTCCTGTGCAAGGAAATCAAGCTTTCTTCCCACACTGCCACCGGCATTTAACGAATCCTTCATGGAAAGGATATGGCTTTTGAGCCTGACTGTCTCCTCATCCACACAGATCTTGTCCGCAAAAATAGTGACCTCCTGGGCTATTCTTGAATCATCAAGCTGATTGTCTGCAAGCAGCTCTCTTAGCTTTTCCTCAAGACGCGCACGGTATTCGACAATAATCTGTGGCGAACGCTCCTCAATGAAATCAACATATGATACCATATTATCGAGCTTTTCGCAAAGGTCTTTTTTAAGATTTTCTCCCTCGCGCACGCGGCTTTCAACAAATGGCTCAAATGCACCGCGAAGAGCCTTCTCAAGACTGCTCCACAGCTCATCCTCATCTACAGGCTGCTCCTCCATCGCAAATACCTCCGGATATCTCGACAGCGTGCTCACTCTTATATCATTCTCCAGTCCGAATTCCTCCGCCATCTGATTCAGATACTTAAGATATTCTCCCGCGAGAGCCTTATTATACTGCAATGAAAGATTATTTTCTGTAAAATCCTCATATGTGATATAAATATCGACCTTGCCACGCTCTATGTACTCCTTAAGCAGAGTCCTTATTGCACTCTCGAAGAAATTGAGCTTTTTAGGCATCTTGATATTGACATCCAGATATCTGTGATTTACAGATTTTACCTCAACTGTAATCTTACGGCTTGCATCTGCGTACTCGTATCTGCCAAAGCCGGTCATACTTTTAATCATAATTTTTC
>ULUA01028866.1_pt1 | contig 19511 bp, 17 predicted proteins | sample 1958081 | NCBI WGS metagenome assembly ULUA01 (sample SAMEA4835748, study PRJEB28245) | human gut metagenome | biome: gut microbiome; material: fecal sample | place: Denmark | collected 2008
GGATGATGCCAAAATCAGATTTAATGATTCTGATATAGTTATAGGCGGCAGAGGATATAATGCCTGGTTGAAAGGTTGAGAAGAGATTGATTTTGAAACTGTAAGTAATGTGGCAGTTGGTGAAATTCAGCAAGTAATTCAACAGATTATTTTATGCCTGAGAGGGTTCACGTTGTCCATTTTCATAGCGGCCATATACCATTGTCTCAGCTTTGCCAATGCCCCGGCATATGGCACGCAGCAAGAGGGAATCGTAATAAAGAATCAGACTGCACTGGAGCAGGAGAGAGGTCCGCATATATTAAAATATGTAAATCCGGAGTTCAAGGAAACGCAGAAGAAGAAGAATCATAAAAAGAAACTTGAAGATCCGAATAAATTGAACGAAAAAGCAGAGGCAGAAGAGTATATACGCATGATTGTAACAGATGCAAGGGTTATGAAGTGCTATCATAAGCTTGTTGATAATGGAATTTTACCGGAGAAATTTGAATTGAAACATATGAAGCATGTTGCACAAAATCTACCAAAGGCTGTGTATGAGGATTGCGTGAAGGAAGAATTGGAGATTTTAAATAAAGCCGGTGAGTTTGGAGGCAAACTTTGCAGTAAGGTGACAATGGAAATTATTAAAGATAAATTGAAGATAGGTTGACTTTTTTGGCTGGAATTGTTAGGATATAAATGAAAGTTTACCACTGACCGATATGTGGTATATAAATGGTCGGGTTGAAAGTTTACCACTGACCGATATGTGGTATATAAATGGTCGGGTTGAAAAAGTCTTTTGCCGTAGTGCAAGAGACTTTTTTTGTGGAGATTAACAAATGATAAGGAATGGTTTTTATATTATCAAAGATAGCTTTTTTTCGGATATATCGGATCCATATTTGAAAGGAAATAAAAAACAAAATAGACCACACTACTATTGTTTTGAAGATAGCAATTATAATGGAATATATTGGATGATTCCACTTTCAAGTCGAATTGATAAGTATAAGAAAATAGTAAGTAAAAGAACCAGTAAAGGAAGAACCTGTGATATAATTCACATTGTGAAACTTGATGATAGTCATGAAAGCGCTTTTCTGATACAGGATATGTTTCCAATTTCAGAAAAATATATAGAACGGGAATACACTATAGCAGGTAATCATCTTCGTTTAACCAGTGAACATGCTGCAAAAGAAATTGAACAAAAAGTAAGAAAAGTTTTGGGAATGCTGAAAAGAGGAATAAAATTTACTCCAACCCAACCAGATATACAGAAAATATATGAGAGGCTGCAACAGGATTTACCAGCGACACATTTGTAATTTTATAATAATCCGGGGGTATTTTCACTGTTTCCACCTATAATCCCCAAAATGGTTTAATAACGTTTGTTAACAATGCATATTGTAAATAAAAAATATCATTATTACAATAGAGATTAGAAATGCTCCGAACAATATGAAAGGCATAAAACCAATATGAAAAAACACATAAGCATAATAATCACAGCCGTGGCATCGCTGCTTATCGTCACACTTGCGGGCAGAGAATTCATTAAAAATCATAAGAAAGAGTCTAATGATAAATCGTCTACGAATGTATCAGAAAATACATGTGAAGATATACCTGACACAAGTATATCTGACACAAGTATATCTGATACGAGTGTAGCTGATACGAATACACCTGACACGAGTACATCTGAAACAGAGATCCTGAAACAGACTTATGAAAATAATAAAGAGCAATTTTATATATCCGAAATTCCGGATGACATTTTTGAAAAAATGCAGGGCAAATCCTACAAGGCAGATTGTACACTCACCAGAGAAAATCTGCGATATATACATGTACTACACGTAGGCTTTGACAATCAGGTACATGAAGGTGAGCTGGTTGTAAATAAAGATATCGCAGATGATGTACTTGAAATATTTAAGGAGCTCTATGAGTCCGGATATCAAATAGAAAAAGTCAGACTTGTTGATGAATACGATGCAGATGATGAGGCATCTATGAGCGACAATAATTCATCGGCCTTCAATTTCAGATTTATTTCCCACACCACGAAGATATCTAAGCATGGAATGGGAATGGCGGTGGATATCAATACTCTATACAATCCTTATGTCAAAACAGTCGATGGGGAGCTTTCGATTGAGCCTGCAAATGCCGCAGATTATGTTGACCGGAGCAGGGATTTTTCGCACAAGATTGATCATGATGATTTATGCTATAAGCTGTTTACGGAGCATGGTTTTGAGTGGGGAGGCGATTGGACGCATTCCAAGGATTATCAGCATTTTGAAAAATAGTGCTGATAATTTCTACGGAAGCAGGTGACCTGCAGCCAGGTACAGCTCATACCATTCCTCGCGAGTCAGAGTAATATCGCATGCCGCGATAATTTCCTTCAGGCGGCTTTCACTTGAAGTTCCGGTAATAATCTGCATATTTGCCGGATGGCGTAAAATCCATGCAGCCGCAATAGTAGTATCGCTGACATTATATTTTTCGGCTATCATATGAAGTTTTTTATTCAGTTCCGGGTATTCGTCGCTTCCGAGAAAACAGCCTTTCCATGCCGGCATCTGAAACGGAGACCATGCCTGGAGAGTGATATTGTGGAGGCGGCAGTAGTCGAGCAGACTTCCGTCGTGATCAATTGAACCGGGTGTTTCCATATTGACTTCCATGCCATTTGCAACGAGATTGGAAACAGGAATGCTGTGAACTGAACCTGATTGACAACGAGTGGTTGGCGGACATATTTATGTAGCAGTTCAATCTGCATCGGCTTATGATTTGAAACACCAAAATGGCGAACCTTTCCGCTTTCAAAAAGAACATCAAATGCAGCGGCAACCTCTTCCGTTTCTACGAGTGCATCCGGACGATGAAGAAGCAGAAGATCAAGATAATCTGTATGAAGCCTTTTTAAAATACCATCGACAGATTTCAGAATATGCTCCTTTGAGAAATCATAGAAGCCTTGGCGGATGCCACATTTTGACTGCAGGTAAATATCTTCACGCTTTATGGATGGATCGTCTGCAATTGCTTCGCCGAATACGCTCTCGCTCATACCGCCACCGTAGATATCTGCGTGATCAAAGAAATATGCGCCCTGTTCCAGAGCTGCATGAATAAAATGATTCATCTCATCCTTTGATTTTTCAGAAAGGCGCATGCATCCAACTACAACTGAAGGAACCTTTCGTATGTTATTGCCTAAAATTGTTTCTTTCATAGTAAAAATCTCCTTTGTAATTATTTTCTAATTCCCATAATGAGTGCGGCGTAGCCCCAATCCCATATGAGCTTTGCAAAGCTGTTTTCCAGATATTCGCGTATGTCATCATCATCATATCCTGTCATGCGTGAGATGATGACAATATGCTCTCTGATGGTTTCATATGTCAACTTACTATTAGCATTGTGACTGTACCACAAGAAAAGACTTTGACGTATAGCAGTGTATTCAATCATAATCCACTGCATTTTGATAATCATGTGTTCAATAATTTTTTTAGTGGATGGTGCTTCAGGCGATATTAGGTCGGAAAACAGTTCGTTTGCCAGATAATTGCGAAAAACAATGTCATAATCTGCGAGCATTGAGCAAAATTGTTTCTGCGATGTTTGCATGGTGCGGCTTATGGAATTATTGTCTGACTGTGAATAAATATTGGAGTATTTACAAGCCTCGGTCAGTACAGGCTGAAGAAAGGCTGTGTATAAACCCTCTTTACGATAATTTACTGATAAATCCTGAAGCAGCTCATTGCATTCGATAAATGTATCTTCGTCCGGGATATGGATATCTTCCATGGCGGTATTCAGTTCATTAAGCGTATGTCCGGAAAAATATTCCTGTATATGTGCTTTGGTGACCGGCTGGTTTTTATATAATTCCAATAAAATGTAAAGCCCATCAAGCAAAGCCTGCTCCACTGAAAGCCCTTGGTCAGATATCAGTTTAATCAGATTATCACGGATTAAAAATGCCGTAGATAAATTATTCCGGGTCTCGGATATTACAGGAAATGTGACAGGTTTTTCGCACCACAGGTCGATAACTGCCGGACAGCACGGCATGAGTGTTCGTTCCTCATGTCTTGAAAACCGGTGGATTTCTCTGGGAAACAGTGCACATGTCTCTGAAAGCACTTCATCTGAGTATGTCATTACAAGATGACATAGCTTATCCTTTGAAAGAAACGGACACCGATGTTTTTCGTCCAGTTTAATAACCAGACTGCCATCCTTATGGCATGTGTATGAGCTTAGATTGTCACTTTTTCCAGACACTTTATCAGCAGAATAAGTGTCTGTAGGTAAAGTATCCGGAGGAGAGAGCTTCTTCCATTTGCGGTTTGTAGCGTCATCTACTGCAATTTTCCATTCCTGACAGCATGTGATACTGCATTTGTCAGCAATACATTTGAAATTGTTGTAATAGTCCGGTTGATAGTTTTTCATGTTTTTCCTTTACTTATATTATACAGATTTGTGAATAGAGCATAGTATAGCTTGTTATTATCAATCAATCACATGATGATTCAGCCATTTTTTTGAGTGGAATCTGGCAGTAAATATAATAGAACGAAGCATCCAGTCACAAGCCATGCCAATCCACACTGCAATCGGACCAAAGCCCCATACACGGCAGAGGTATATGCACAGACTTACACGGCAAAGCCACATTGTGCAGCAGGATACAATCATGGAGAATTTCACATCGCCTGCGGCACGCAGTCCATATGGCGGGATGAAGGATGGTACCCAGCAGATTGGCTTGACAATTGTGATAAAGATAACCATCTCAAAGCAAAGCCGTGCACTGGCAGGTTCCATTCCGGCAAGCATTGTAATGGGCTTTGTGAGTATGAAAATAATCAGACAGCTGGCAATGATTACGATCTCAGACACCAGTGACAGTTTTTTGATATAGTAGACAGCTTCATCCTTTCTGCCGGCACCCAGACACTGTCCTACAACAGTCATAAGACCTATTCCTATTCCGATAGCGGCAATACCATTTAAGTTTTCGAGGATATTGGTCATGGCCTGGGCAGCGATGGCCACGGTTCCAAGAGTGGATACAGTAGACTGGATAGCCAGCTTTCCAAACTGGAACATGCTGTTTTCGATTCCTGATGGGATACCGATGAGCAGGATTTTTTTAATCAGGCCCCATTCAGGGCGTATAGACATATAGTTCTTTATGAAAATCGGTTCATTTTCCCTTCGAAGCTGTATGATAACGACAACCGCGCAGAATATTCGGGATACGAGAGTGGAAATAGCAGCTCCCTCAACACCCATGCCGAGGCCGAAAATCAAAATAGCGTTGCCGCCGATATTCATAAAGTTTGAAATAACAGATATGACCATAGGATTGCGACTGTTATTCTGTGCGCGCATAATGGACGCGCCGGCATCATAGAGACCTATAAAAGGAAATGACAGCAATGTAAAAAAGAAATAAACCTGTGAGTTTCTCATTACATCAGCTTCAACAGCGCCAAATATGGCACGAAGCAGCGCCTTTCTTGTTATCAGACAAAAAGCAGATAAAAGTACAGATAGAAATGCCATGACAAAAAATACCTGTCTTGCAGCATGGCGGGCACCTTTTGTATTGTGACTTCCAAGATACTGTGAACAGAGAATCGCACCACCGGCGGCAAGCGCTGAAAGTGCCTGTATGACAAGGATATTGATTGAGTCTACAAGCGAGACAGCTGAGATAGCGGCAGAACCTACATTGCTGACCATCATTGTATCCACAGTTCCCATAAGAGAGGCTAATAGCTGCTCTATTATAATCGGAACCAAAAGCTTTCGAAGTTTAGTATTTGTATAAATATGATTGGTTGTAGTATGCAGGTTTGTGTTTTCTATTTTATCTGAATGTAAATTTGTCATATCTGATTTCCTTTATAACTATATGATTAAAGGGTCAAAAGGTATCATCGATGTATACCTTATATATTTTACGTGTTTAGGTTAGTACGATAAATTCGTAATGTCAATAAGGAATATTTAAAGTGCTTGCAAAGTGTTTGTAATAAAATTATTTAAAATGTCAGTAACTTCTATTTTTTGAACAATATTGCACAATCCTCTTTTATTTTGAACCAAAAAGTTATACAATAGTACCATAGTAAAAGGCATCAAAACTAATTCCAAAATTAAATCACGAGAGGTATCAACATGAAAAAAGCAAAGAAACCACCTCTGTACAAAAGCTTCGGCTATGCCTTCGAGGGCATATTTACATGCATCAGAAATGAGCGCAATATCAAGATACACTGCACTGTCGCGATACTTGTAGTGATAGCAGGAGCAGTACTTGGGATAACACCGACTGAGTGGTGCATCTGCCTGACGCTGTTTGGATTGGTGATAGCCCTGGAGCTTGTCAACACTGCGATTGAGTCAGTTGTAGATTTGGTAACGACAGAGCGAAAGCCGCTTGCCAAGACAGCTAAGGACACGGCAGCAGGAGCAGTGCTTGTGGCAGCAATAATGGCTGCGATAGTTGGACTTATCATTTTTGTGCCAAGGATTGCTTCTCTATTATGATGATTAAAGGGTCAAAAGGTATCATCGATATGAGCAGCGAATATTTTTGATGTTCTTTATAAGGAGTTTATTCAGAGCAATCAATTTTAAATAACAGGAAACGGAGGATTTTACCATGGAAAGACTTACAGACGGATTAAAGAAGATTTTACTTGCAGGAATAGGAACAGTGGCAGTGACTGCTGAGAAATCAAAGGAAGTGCTCGATGAGATGGTCAAGAGAGGTGAGCTGACTGTCGAGCAGGGCAAGGTACTCAATCAGGAGCTTAAGCACAATATCAAGGACACAGTAAAGAAAAATGTAAATGTATCTGTTAAGCCACAGTCACCGGAGGAGCTCGAGGAGCTTTTGGACAAGATGACACCTGAACAGATACAGGCTTTAAAGAGCAAGCTTGCACAGATGGATGAGGCTGACGTGGATCAAGAAGCTGATGAAAGCGTTTTCGAGGATGAGGACATTGTAACAGATACTTCAGCCGATGGAAAAAGTGCTTCCGGTGGAGAATCACAGACAGTGGATATAAAAATAGAAGCTGAGGACGATAAAGAGGAAAGCGTGAACTAGTATGGATAGCCGCCTGAAGGAGATGACAGCGGTACTTAAGAAGTACAAGCTCACGCATGGACTTACACCCGAAAAATTCAGACTTATATTGCAGGAGCTGGGACCTACCTATATTAAGCTCGGACAGATAATGTCGCTTCACTCGGATATTCTGCCAAAGGAATATTGTGAGGAGCTTATGAAGCTATGCTCAGAAGTGGAGCCGATGCCGTTTGAGCAGGTGGAGGCTGTCATAGATGCTTCATTTGGCTATTCATGGAAGGATGTTTTTGCTTCAATAGATAAAAAGCCTCTTGGGGCAGCTTCTATAGCGCAGGTGCACAGGGCCACACTTAAAACTGGTGAGCAGGTGGTTGTGAAGGTGCAAAGGAAGGGCATTCACGAGGTGATGTCAAAGGACATGGCGCTGCTTCACAAGGCGGTTAAGCTTGTGCCGCCCATCTCTATAAAGGGCATTGTGGATTTTGATATGGTGCTTGATGAGATGTGGGCGGTGGCACAGGAGGAGATGAATTTCCTGCTTGAGGCATCCAATATTGAGGAGTTTGCCAGCAATAACAGGGATGTTGCATTTGTAGCCACACCAAAGCTTTACCGCAAGTATACCACATCACATGTACTTGTCATGGAGTATATAAAGGGCTTTAATATCGATGACAAGGAGGGGCTTTTAAAGGATGGCTATGATCTTGAGGAGATAGGCAGCAAGCTGATTGACAACTATATCAGGCAGGTGATAGAGGATGGCTTCTTCCATGCGGATCCGCATCCGGGCAATGTAAAGATAAGGAATGGCAAAATTGTCTGGATTGATATGGGCATGATGGGAAGGCTTTCTGAACATGACAAAAAGGAACTGAGCAATGCTGTTTACGGCATCGCCATGAACGATATCGGCATGATAGAGGATGCGGTGCTTGCAATTGGTGACTTTAAGAGTGAGCCTGACAGGGCAAAGCTGTACAAGGATATCAAAATAATCATAAATAAATATGGCAGTCTGGATATGGGACAGGTAGATGTCGCAGAGTTTATTCAGGAGCTTTTGGAGGTAATGAAGAACAACCGCATTGTTATGCCGCATGGTTTTACAATGCTTGCGAGGGGCATCACTCAGATAGAGGGCGTGCTTGCGGATATTGCACCTGGCATCAACATGGTTGGTATTGCTTCTGCAAGGATAAAGCAGGAGATGTTTAAGAATTTTGATTTGAAGGGCGAGCTTAAAAAAGCCGGGAAGACAGCATACAAATCAGCTCACCGCATGGTGGAACTGCCGGAGAGAATGGCGCAGATACTCGAGGAATATCAAAGAGGGCAGACACGCATAAATCTTGACATGCATGCTTCTGATGAGCTTGCGAGGCTTTTACACAGGCTGGTGAGAAATATCGTCATGGGCTTATGGGTTATGGCACTTCTAATAAGCTCAAGCATAGTGTGTACCACAGATATGACACCTAAGATACTTGGCATACCGGCGCTTGGTGTGATGGGATATGTGTTTGCATGCATCATAGTGCTTTATACGATTGTGAAGCATTTTATATCCAGACGATGATAAAAAAGCAGGATTCTGAAATTAATCAGAAATCCTGCTTTTTAATTACGTTATATTATTTCGATGATTTTTTACTCTTTGCTTTTTTATAATCCTCATCAAGATGATATTTGTCCTGATACATGGTGAACTGACCTACAAATGCAGGCTCCTGTCCGGCCTTAAGCTCATTGAGATAATCATGTGTCTCGAATGATGAGTTGTGTGTCTGAATCAGGCATACAGCAATGTTTGAGCAGTGATCAGAAGCTCTCTCACAGTTTGTGATGTAATCTGTGAGGAATACGCCGAGTCTGCTGTCACATTTGCCCTTCTGAAGACGCTCGATATGATAATTTCTAATCTCCTTGGTGAGATCGTCAATAACCTGCTCAAGAGGCTCAACCTTGACTGCCTCTGTCAAATCGTTTTTGCTAAATGCCTCTACAGTGAGAGTGAGAATCTCGCGCAGAGCATTGTTGAGCACCGTGAGCTCTTTTCTTGCGTTCTTTGAAAACTCAAGATTGTTGTCATTAATCTGCTTGGCAAGCTTTGCCATATTTATCGCATGATCTCCGATTCTCTCGAAGTCATTGATTGCATGAAGCATCTTTGAAATCTCGTTGTTGCCGTTCTCAGAAACATCCTTTCCGGATAAGTGAATGAGGAAGGTGTCAAGCTGATCCTCTAAGTAATCAAGTCGCTCTTCCATGACTTCAATATCATCAAACTTTGAATCTGAGTAATTGTCAAAGAGGTCTAAAGCATTCTTGAAGCTGTCTCTTGCAAGCTCAGCCATCTCGTTTGTTTTCTCAAGACATTCTTTGACAGCAAGTCCAGGTGAGAGTAAAAGTCTCTCGTCGAGTACAACCTGTCCGTCTGCGTTGTCAGTTGTGACAAGCTTCTTAGCAATCTTTACAAGGGAATTGCTAAACGGAAGAAGGATAATAGTTGTAGCGACGTTGAAGATTGAGTGGAACACCGCAATCATTACAGGAGTGATGCTGTCATTAAATAATGCCAGATCAACAGCATAACGTGCGATACAATATACTACAAGTCCTATTGCTGTACCAAACAGATTGAAGCTGATGTGGATGATGGATACTCTCTTGGCGTTTTTGTTTACGCCGATTGACGAAAGCAGTGCAGTCACGCATGTACCGATGTTCTGACCCATGATGATCGGGATAGCCATGCTATATGAGATAGCGCCTGTCATGGCTAAAGCCTGCAGCACACCAACTGATGCGGCAGATGACTGGATGACTCCGGTAAATATAGCACCTACAAGCACTCCGAGGAATGGATTGTTAAAGGTGGTGAGCAGTCCGGTAAATTCAGGCATATCTGCGAGTGGTGATACAGCGCCGCTCATGAGCTGCATACCATACATGAGTACGGCAAAACCTGCCATGATGATTCCAACGTCCTTGCGCTTTTCCTTCTTGCTTCCCATAATCATAATCACACCGATAAGCGCGATGACAGGGGAGAAGTTCTCAGGCTTTAACATCGAAATGAACAGATTGTCACTTTCGATACCTGAAAGACTAAGAATCCATGCGGTGAGAGTGGTTCCGATGTTGGAACCCATGATGACACCAACAGTCTGGGCAAGCTCCATGATGCCGGAGTTTACGAGTCCGACAAGCATAACAGTAAGTGCGGATGAGGATTGGATTGCAATAGTGACTATTGCTCCAAAAAACAAGCTCTTGATAGGGTTTGAGGTTACCTCCTTAAGTATCTTTTGGAGATTGCCTCCTGCGAGCTTCTCAAGACTGCCTGACATAACATGCATTCCGAAAAGGAAAAAGGCAAGTCCGCCGCATAACTGCAATATAGAGTAAATGTTCATGTTTACCTCCGTTTGTAAAAATAATTTGTTTTACTATTTGCTCCAGTTATACATATTTAGTTTACACAAAACACATATAACATAACATAATTTTTACATTCTATCAATATAATCTGAAATTTTAATAAAAAAAGTGATATTCACTTTTGAACACTTTTGAAAACACTTTAAAATTTATGTATATTTATGTTTTCTTTTGTTTACTTTTGAAGAAAAACGTTGTACAATTACAGTATAATAATTTTAGGTAATTATTCAGAAATTTACATTACAAGGTGGAGGTATATTATGTCAGACGTAAAAAGTGTTATTGAAAGCGGCAAGGCTGTGCTCGGAATAGAGTTCGGTTCTACCAGAATAAAGGCGGTGCTTATCGGGGATGACCATGCTCCTATAGCCACAGGTGCCCATGATTGGGAAAACATGCTTGTGGACGGCATCTGGACATACAGCCTGGATATGATTTGGGAGGGCATTTCAGACTGCTACAGCAAAATGGCGCAGGATGCAAAGGAAAAGTATGGAGTTACCATCAAAAAGCTTGCGGCAATCGGTATTTCCGGCATGATGCACGGCTATCTGCCTTTTGACAAGGAGGATAATCTGCTTGTGCCATTTCGGACATGGAGAAATACCATCACAGGTGAGGCTGCAGCAGAGCTTACTGAGGTGCTTGGCTTTAATATTCCGCAGAGGTGGAGCATAGCGCATCTGTATCAGGCTATATTAAATAAAGAAGAGCATGTATCAAAGATATCATATTTCACAACATTGGCAGGCTATATTCACTGGCAGCTCACAGGTGAAAAGGTCATAGGTGTCGGCGAGGCATCAGGCATGTTTCCTATCGATTCGAAGACTAGGGATTATGATGCGGCAATGCTTGATAAATTTGCAGCATTAGATAAGGTAAAAGAATATCCGTGGGATATAAGAGACATTCTGCCAAAGGTGCTTACGGCTGGAGAAAAGGCAGGTACGCTGACAGAGGAAGGAGCTAAAAGGCTTGATGTAAGCGGCAATCTGGAGAGCGGTATATTGCTTGCACCGCCGGAGGGAGACGCAGGCACTGGAATGGTCGCAACCAATTCTGTTGCAGTGCGTACCGGAAATGTATCAGCGGGCACATCTGTATTTGCTATGGTTGTGCTTGAAAAGGCACTTAAGGCAGTTCATGAGGAGCTTGATATGGTCACCACACCATCGGGAGATGCGGTAGCTATGGTGCACTGCAACAACTGTACGTCAGACTTAAATGCATGGGTGGGATTATTCAAGGAATTTTCAGAGCTGTTTGGCATGGATATAGATATGAATGACATATATGGAAAGCTCTACAACAATGCACTTACAGCCGATAAGGACTGTGGCGGCCTTGTAGCCTTTAATCTTTTCTCGGGAGAGCCTGTCATCGGACTCAACGAGGGCAGACCTATGTTTGCCAGAAAGCCGGATGCAAGGATGAATCTTGCAAACTTTATGCGCACACATCTCTATGCAAGTCTTGCAACACTGAAAATCGGCTGTGATATTCTCTTTAAAGAGGAAAAAGTAAAGGTAGACACACTTTACGGTCATGGTGGTCTGTTCAAGACAAAGGGTGTGGGCCAGAGCATACTTGCAGCAGCCATGGATGCACCGGTTGCGGTCATGGAAACAGCCGGAGAGGGCGGCCCGTGGGGCATGGCAGTGCTCGCAGCTTATATGGTGAATAAAGCAGATGGAGAGCCTTTGGAAAAATATCTTTCAGACAGGGTATTTAATGGCGAAAAGGGCATAGTAATGCAGCCGGACCCTGATGATGTAAAGGGCTTTGATGAGTACATAAATACATATAAGGCAGCAATTGAGGCAGAGCGTGCAATGGTAAAGGCTCTTCCGCTGTAATAGCAGAAAAAAATAATAAGAGAGGAACAGAAAATGCTTGAAGAATTAAAGAAACAGGTTTACGAAGCAAACATGGAGCTCCCAAGAAGAGGGCTCATCACATATACATGGGGCAATGTCAGTGGAATTGACAGGGAAACAGGCTATTTTGTCATCAAGCCAAGTGGAGTGGATTATGATGTGCTCACCCCTGATGATATGGTAGTCATGGATCTTGAAGGAAATAAGATAGAAGGAAAATACAAGCCTTCGTCAGACACTGCAACACACTTAGAGCTCTACAAAAAGTATCCGGATATCGGAGGAATTGTACACACACACTCACCTGAGGCAGTTGCATGGGCACAGGCCGGCAGGGATATTCCGCTCTACGGCACCACTCACGCAGACTATTTCCTAGGCTCAATTCCATGTGCGAGAAATCTCACCACAGAGGAAATCAACGAAGCCTACGAGAAAAACACAGGCCTTGTCATCATAGAGACCTTTGAGAACAGAAAAATCAATCCTGTATACACACCGGCTGTGCTCTGTCAGAATCACGGACCGTTTGCTTGGGGAAAGGATGCAGCTGAGGCTGTGCACAACGCCGTTGTCCTTGAGGAAGTGGCAAAGATGGCCAGACTCACAGAGTCAGTAAATCCTGACGTGAAGCCAGCCCCGGACAACATAAAGGAGAAGCATTTCTACCGTAAGCATGGGGCTAACGCATACTATGGACAGAACTGATTTGTAGCTGTTATACGTGGCCTAAGTGCCGGTTTCCGTGGCGCATAACGCCTTGCCCCGCCGTTCATGGCGGGGCATTTTGGCGTGTGAAGCATAATTCGTACAGCCACTTAACAGCAAAGCGCAGCTCTCATGTGAGTCCGTGTGTGAAACCGCTTTGTGGGGCTTACGGCCCGTAGTATTCATATTATTTTGTGTTTACATAGCACAAAAAATGTGCTAAATTTTTATGTAAAGTACAGTCTCAAATGACTGTAAATAAGACATAAGGTGGTTGATAGAATGGTACTGGCAGTTGAGATAATAGTCTGCTGCTTAATATTTGGCATATACAGAGTAATACGGATAAAGCGGGATCCGGCATATAAGATAAGCAATATGCCCGAGAAACTGCAGAAAAAGGTCATGCATATGCGTGGATACAGAAATCGGAATATCCGTATCATGACAGACTGGGAGAAGTTTGTAAAGAAGCTTCCGGCACTTATATTCTGGACGATAGCGCTTGTCATACTGACATCAATAGCAGGGGCAACAAGCTTTTCAACGGGCTTTGTGTTTGCACTTTTGATATGGATGGCAGTCCTATTGTTTCTTGAACTGGTAGTATACTGTGGCTGGTATGCACATACACCGAAAGTGTGGATAAAGGGTACCGAGGATATGGCGAAAAAGACATATACCAATTATGCACATTATATCGGGCTGATACCACAGAGAGCTTTGATGGGGATAGTTGTTGCAATCATAGTTGGGCTTGTGATAGACGTGATACCCAGACTTGACAACAGTAATTATTCGCCGAAATATACAGAGATAGAGGATACATTACAGGCGGCCTGCGACAATTACAGGATTCCGGGCATGGCTGTTGAGGTGGTAGATGCAGAGGGCGTGCTTTTCTCAGGTACATATGGGGATTGCAAGAGTCTTGACACACCGTTTATCACCGGTTCACTCAGCAAGTCGTTTACTGCGGCATGCATCATGAAGCTGTATGAGGGAGGATATCTGAATATTGACAGTCCGGTAAATTCTTATCTGGATGCAGCTGAGGTATTCAAAAATCCAAAGGATGCGACTAAGATTACGATAAGACAGCTGCTCAATCACACCAGCGGACTTGGCGTGTACCAGCATGTGGGAAATGCAAAGATTGTTGGCAAAAATGGAGAATATACCTATGCGAATGTCAATTATGACATACTTGGTCTTATAGTGGAAAAAGTATCAGGTGTTAGCTACAGCGATTATCTGACAGCGACATTTTTTACACCACTTGGCATGACTCACAGCAGCGCAGCCTATGCAAAAGCAAAGAAGGATGGTCTGATTACAGGTCACAACAATTATTTCGGTTTTTCGGTGGAAAGCGATGTGAAGTATCCGCTCAGCGATTCGTGGTCCACTGTACCGGCGGGCTATATTGCATCCAGCGCAAATGATATGGGAAAATATCTGCAGATGTATCTGCGTGGCGGCTATGGAATACTCTCTGACAAGAGCCTTAGCACAATGTTTCGGGTAACAGTTCCTATGGATGAGTCCGGTGAGACAGGCTATGGTATGGGCTGGGTACGTTCGGATAAATATGTCGAGACAGTGTACAATCACACAGGTCTCACTGAGAACTATATCGCAGACATGTATCTGCTTCCGGAGAGCGGTGTGGGCGTTGTATTCCTCGCTAATACCAATGACTATATGGTTACAAACCATCTGATGAACAAGGTAACCTCAAAGGTTGTGATGACACTTATGGGATACGCAACAGACGAGCTTGACCCCAAGGATTATGTCGATGCGCACCTGTTCTATGACCTTGTTTTTGCGGCATTTATATCGGTTGCGCTGATGGAGATTATCAAGTCGCACAAATGGAGAACAGACAATAGCGGAAACCTGATAGCGAATATTTTTCTGCATCTGTTTTTGCCGGTGGGCATAGTTATTGCGCCTATTGTCGGAGGTATACCATACTGGGTAATAAAGGACTATGTTCCTGATTTATTTATTGTGGCATGCCTGAGTGTAGTACTTCTTGCAATAGGTGGAATCTTGAAGCTTAAAAACAGGAGAAATTCATAAGATAAAAGCAGAAGAAATAGAAATGCGGCTACTGTAATATGTAGCCGCATAATTTTTTGACCATAGCATCGTGGGAGGAGTCACAGCACACTCCGACAGTACATGAAGAGTATAAGCCGGAGGCTTTGACAAATTCATTGTCATCTGCTGAAAGCCTGATACCACAAGGATATTCCTTACCATCTATTGTCATATATACAAGCCTGTCCTTATATTTTTCAATGATGGTTTTATCCAGATATTTGCTTATATCTTCAAAGCAGACATTTTTGGCGTAATAATCAAAGGTCTTATCATCCATAAAGCATATATCGTATTCGTTAGAAGCAAAGTATGCTGTGAGGGCTGCCATGTTCTGATAGTCTAAGCCATTTTTGTCTACATTGACACGGATATTTTTATTTAAGACAATTTCATCCTCTGACAAATCATAGCCGTTATCTGTGAGAAAGTCATTGAAAATATCGGCGCCGCTGTCCTCTGTGGTGCTGTTTTCTGCATTTACGCATAATACGCTCAAAACAGTATTTTTCTGCGCAAGCCGGTCGTGAATAAAGGATGTGACTGCTATGATTCCGATAATGACAAGAAATATCGGTATTTTGTAATAGTCCCATATATATTGTATTTTCTGACTGAATGTCAGCTCTTTAAAAGGTGTCTTTTGTTCCATGATTTTATCTCCTTCTGATATGATGTGCTGTAGTTTAAGAATATTATAAGGTAATTTATAGAAATTTACCAATAAACATTCTATTAACTGCCTTTTTCTTTTTAGATTATTATGCTATAATGAGCCAAAACATAGATAATACAAAAGGAGAATAATATGAAAGCAAGCCACAGAAAAGATGTTATAATCGCCAGACTGATTTTTGCAGCAATATGTCTTTTTCTTATTGCCCTGATTGCTACAATAGTGATTACCGTTACCTCAAAGGGCGGCAAAAAAAAGGAGCAGGACAAGGTACAACAGAATGCAGTTAGCGAAAGTGAAACTGACAGTGCCGGCGATAGTGATACAGAGATAGGCGCCATATATCTGCCACAGCAGACTACAGAGGGTACCGAAAAAACTTACGTCACCACTACAAGCAGTGTAAACATGAGAGAGAAGCCTGATAAAAACGCAAATATAATTAATGTTATAGGACCGGATGTGAAGATTGAGTTTGTATCAGAGGACAATGGCTGGACACAGGTTATCTTCCAGGGCCAGACAGGCTATGTCAGCTCTGACTACGTCAAGTCAGATATGGCAGACAGCACTACAGACAGCGGCACATCAGGAGATGCAGATAGTGCTGCACAGTCACAGTAATAGATACATGGTGAGGTAATGTATATGACAGGAATTATATGGGCATGTGCTGCAACGTTTATTGCAGCATGTGTGCCTATTTTGGCCAAGGTTGGAACTAAAAAGACAGACCCGGCGCTGGCGGGAAGCATTGCCGGGATTGTTTTATGTGCGTCTATATTTTTTTACAGGAAAGATAATATAATGGGAAGCAGCCTGATTGCACTCGGCCAAAGGAGCGTTATATTTATACTTCTGGCAGGGCTTGCAACAGGGCTTTTTGGCATCTGTTTTTTTAAATCCATATATGATGGCTACACATTTCAGGTTACAGCTATAGTTAAATGCAGCTATATAATCACGCTTGCAGCGGGATTTTTTCTGTTTCATAACACCCCTGACACTTTTGATTATATAGCGATTGCACTCATGATTGTTGGAACGGTTATTTTAAATTTGGATGGAACAGGTATTTTATTTGCGCTTCTTGCTGCAGTTTGTGCATCGGCAGCGCATATTCTGGTGTCACTTGGCGGGATACAGCTGGATAAGGGCTTTATTGCGTTCTGGTGTGTATTTATAGGAACGCTGGTGCTTATTATATTTACTATTGCAACAGGAGGCATGAAGAAAATCGGATCCATGTCATTTGTTGATGGTATATGCCTGATTCTTGCAGGCATTGCATACCCGTTAGCATATGATTTTTATGGCAGGGCAGTTTCAATGCCCGGCAGCTATGCAGGGTATATTTTTAATTTGACGATTATTGTGATGATGATATGCTCCAGCGTGATACTGAAGGAGAAGATATCGGGAAAGAAATTCCTGGGAGCATGCATTTTTATTGCAGCATTGTTTGTTATAGCATGCAACTAATAGCTGAATATAGCATATAATGATTAAAAAGAGGTTTTTTGATGTTACCTTTTTATAAAACATTTCCGTTTATGGATTACTATAAAAATGAGGAGGCATTTGCAAAGGACCTGAGGATGATAAAGGATATGTATCCGCTTGATACGGCGATGATACAGTCCGCAGTAGAGCAGCGCATGGATGAGCTGGAGTATGAGGGCAGTTTTATCTATGATGAGGTGCCTGACAGGCAGCGTCTTTTCGATGAGGCAGACAGGATTGCCGGCAGATTTATCTCAGAGCAAAGCAGCAGGTGCTTTATCTGTACAATAGCGGGCATACTTTTTAACTGTGAACTCTGCAGACGCAGATGCAGATACAGAAGGTACCAAAGATTCTGGTAGATATAAGGATATGATTTTATGAGTAAGAAAGTGATAAAGCCGATAGTACTTATAGTAGTATTTATTGCAGCATTAATTACATTTTGCATAATTACAAACAAGGGAAATAAGGATATGACCACGAAGCAGGCGGATGCAACGCTGCCGGTTATGTCATTTAATCTGGATAAAATAAAGATAAACACCCTCCATGGATATACTACTGAGATGGATCCGACAAAGATGCGCGATTGCGTTATTCCAATTTCGGATGACAGGAAGCTCTCATTATCCATTTCAACATATGGCATGGCTGTTGACAGGATATCATACAAGATCAGAAGCATGGATGGCAAGAGGCTGGTGGCCGATGACGAGATATCTTCTTTTTCTAATAAGGATAATACTATTCAGGCGGACATAAGCATGCCGAATGTTATGGATGAAAATACTGAGTATCTTTTGGTGTTTACCATCACAAGCGGTCAGGATAATGTATATTATTACAGCAGGATTATGCAGACCGATGGAAAGGCAGCTGCAAAGGTTGTTGAGTTTGCAAAGAAGTTTCATGATGAGACGTTTATAAAGGATGACAAATCCTTCTTTACAACATATATGGAGACAACAACCGGTGACAGAAATACGCTTGCACATGTGGATCTGACATCTACGGTGAGTCAGATTACCTGGGGCTCAATGGCCGCTGCACAGTATACGAATCCTGTCATAGCCCTAAAGGAAATAAACGATTCTTATGATGTGGTCACAATAGACTATGTGATGAGTTGTGTGGACGGTAAGGGTGAGACTGAGTATTACAATGTAAGAGAATATTTCAGGCTGCGCCAGACGGAAAGCCGTATGTACGTGCTCAACTATGAGAGAACGGCAAATCAGATTTTTAATAGTGAAAACAGCTTTATATCGGATTCAGGCAGCGTAATGCTTGGCATCAGAAGCAGTGAGGCAGAGTACAGGGCCAATGAAGCAGGCAGTGTGATATGCTTTGTCCAGGAGGGAGATTTATACTCCTATGATATCAACAATGGAATGATAATCAAGGTATTCAGCTTCAGGGACGCTGAGGGCATTGATGAGCGTGAGAACTGGAATCATCACGATATAAAGATTGTCAGTGTAGACGAAGCGGGCAGTATTGATTTTGTGGTATACGGATATATGAACAGAGGCACCCACGAGGGAGAGGTGGGAGCCGGTGTGTACCATTATGACGGTCTGGCACATACTATAGATGAGGAAGCGTTTATTCCTTCTAAGACATCATATGAGGTGCTAAAGGCTGAGATGGGCAAGATGCTTTATCTCAATGAGAAGAATGAATTCTATCTCATGATGGATGACAGTCTCTATAGGATTAATTTAGGCTCGATGTCAGTAAAGAAGGTGGTTGAGGGCTTGTCTACAGGCTCTTACTGCGCATCGGAGAGTAACAGATACTTTGCATGGGTGGATTCTGCAAATCAGTACTCATCAAATACCATAAAAGTGATGGATTTAAAGAATGGCAAGACATTTGAGATCAAAAAGGGCAACGACCAGTATCTGCGTCCGCTTGGTTTCATAGGTGAGGATTTCATATATGGACAGGCGAATGTTGCTGATGTGGTCTCTGATGCAGCCGGAAACACAACATTTCCGATGAATGGTCTTATTATTCTTGATACATCTGACCAGTCGGAGCTTAAGAC
>ULUA01057765.1_pt1 | contig 19262 bp, 17 predicted proteins | sample 1958081 | NCBI WGS metagenome assembly ULUA01 (sample SAMEA4835748, study PRJEB28245) | human gut metagenome | biome: gut microbiome; material: fecal sample | place: Denmark | collected 2008
AAAATTTTACTGAGAATAATGAAAAGTATGCTAAAATCAATTTTATTATTGTTATTCTTATGTTTTTGGTTTCCGCAATTATGTTATTTTTCTTACCGGAGAAGATAAATATTTTGCATAATGGAGATACCTATTATCCTATCCCTAGTATTTTGGGAATATGGCTTGTTCCTGTTATTTCTTTGGTACTGAATTTTACTTTTATCAAGCAAAAAAAGTTATCATCATTAAATAGTATTATCATGGGATTACTTCTCATTGGAAGTACCATATATTATATTACTTTGATATAGTAAAGGATAAGACCAATGAAAAAAACACTTAACATCATTCTATTTGGAAGAAAAAAATCATATTTTGTCAAATGTACATTAACTTTAATTGGACTGTATCTAGGTGTTTTGTTTTGGTATTTTAATGTGGATTATCTAGGACAGCCAATACAAAATGCTTTAGTATTGGCTGTTTGTAGTTTGATTTGCATATCTGTTCTTGTAGCTTTGTATCGAATTCCAGAACAACTATGTGTAAATTCACAGATAGAAAAGTTACTATATTTTCCTGTTAATCCTACAAATATTATTTATATGGTTATAATTCGATTATTTAAAATACAAATATTGTCATTTATCTGCTGTTTTTTATCAAGTATATATTTTTTTAAGTGGAATATTTTACCGTTAATTTTAACTACCATATTATGTGCTTTGATATTGATAATAATTGATTTATTTATCTTTTCAATTTCTATTGTTATATCGACAGTTAGTGAAAAATATTGCGGATATATTTTACTTACTTTTCAATATGGTGGTTTTCTTTTTATAATGTGGGGGATTGTACGTTTACTTATATTTGCATTTGAAAAACCGCTGATGATAAATGGAATATACCATCTTTTTGAAAATAATTATTTGATAAGTGTTCTTATTTTTATAATGATTATATTTCTGAGTTATATATATACTATCAAAATAAGTGCATCATATTTTCTTAGGTGTTACCATTATTTAAATTGTTTTACCAAACCTAGATTTCATGCAAATATATCTAAGTATTTTAACAAAAATCCATATATTTTGAATGAATGGTGTCGAGTTTCAAGAAATAAGGAATTACTTTTTTACTCTAATTTAAAAAGTGTGATAACTGTGTATCTTTTGGTAAATCTTTTTTCAAAAAGAATATCTGGAAGTTATATAGAAATTCAAAGTGTACTAAAAATTCTTGTAATGGTATTATGCTGTGCTATGAATACAATTTCCAGCACATCATATACCAGTGATAAAAATATCTCATATTATAACCTATTTCCAGTCAAAAACAGTAGGATATTCTTTTCTAAGGTATTGATAAGCTCTGTTTTGAATGAAATTGTCATCATTTGTGCATGGATTGTTTGCAGTATTGGTAAAAATGGGCTATTTTTTGATATATCTTTATTGCTGTATGGTACATTTACGAATATACTTTGCTCTTTTATGGGAGTGTACTTTGACTATAAAATGCCCAGAACTGAAATCACACCTAATACATTATTACATGGGAATATGAGCAAGATATTTGTTTTAGTCATGATTGTGGCTTTAACAATTTTAGAAATGTATTTTTGGAAAAAATTTTCCTTTGTTAAATTTTCTATTGGATTATCAATGATGAATATCTTGATTTTATTATTGATAGGTGTGGTTATGTATATGAAAAGAGGTCTTTCAGATGATAGAAATAAATAATTTAAGTAAGTCTTATTGTATAAATAAAATTTTTGAAAATGAGAGCATTACTTTAACTAATTCCTGTATATATGCTTTAGTAGGGGTAAATGGTATTGGAAAATCGACTTTTTTAAATTCGATTATCCAACCTAGCACATTGGATAAAGGAAGTGTAAAAATAGATGATATTCCTTCTACCGATTTTACAGCAAAATATCACTATGCTTTTGTTCCAGATACAAAGGATATGTTTTTAAATTTGACTGGAAAAGAATATTTACAATTTGTTAGTGAACTTTATAATCAAAAAGAAAAGTTTGATGAACTGCTTGCTATCTATATACCAAAATTGAAGTTGGAAAATTCATTAGAACAAACTATTTCCAGTTATTCTCTTGGAATGAAACAAAAAATATATCTTGCAGGAGCTTTCATGTCAAATGCTCAAAACATTATTTTGGACGAACCGTTTAATGCGATTGACCCAGAAAGTACTTCCATTATCAAAAAAATATTATTTGATTTAAAAGATACTGGAAAAATGATTTTATTTTCTGTTCATAATTTAGATTTAGTATCAAATTTCTGTGATAAAATTATTTTTATAGATAACAGACATAGCATTTTTGAGTGTAACAACCCACAAAACTTTGATGTATTAGAAAAAATATTTTTTGACAAATGTGTAATAAAAAAATAAATTTAATGACTTAGTGCTAGAATACTGGGAGAATTGGAAGCATCTCGGAGGAAGTATTGATTGACAGCATTTCGGTTCTTAAAAGAAACGGAAATGCTGGAGAATTAAGAATTGGAGAGAGTATAACTATTGATGATAAGCTTGATGCGAACACTTTGTTTTTGCGAACAGCCTCGTTTAATACAGGAAGATTTCCGCAGGAGCCTACGCTCAGGGCACTGATGGAATATCTGCAAAATTCATATGTCATTGACGGATACCATAAAGATGCTCTTTTAGGGGACACAATAAGTAAATATGCCGAGGAGAATGGTGTAGAAAACATAAACAAATATCTTGAAGATTTTCATTATGACTTTGTTGTTGAGTATGGCTCTGAGAGTGAAGGTGCAGGCGTTAAGGTGTCGGTGGGTTCGGATAATAAGACGGTCTTTTTAAAACGAAAAAGCTTTCCTACACCGAATGCAATCGTCAGAGAGTCACAGGGAAATCAGGTGTTTGCCGATATGCTGCCCGACTTAATATGTGTTATTGAAAAGCCGGGAATGTTCGTGATTGATGAGTTTGGAAACAGCCTGCACAACAGACTGGCAGAGAGAATAATAAAGTTTTTCATGGAAAAGGCTTCAAATTCACAGATGTTTGTTACCTCACATGACACCAATCTGTTTTCCAATTCCATTTTTAGACCGGATCAAATTAATCTTTTGACATTTATGGATGTCAAAGGAAGCTGCGTAAAAAGAATTTCGCAGTTTAAACCAAGAGAAGCACAGAATGTTGAGAAGATGTATTTAGGAGGAATGTTTGAGGGACTGCCATCGTATGAAGAAGTACAGGATAGATAAGTCATATATTGAAGCAAATCTACAATGAGTGAAGAAAAACAGTTACAACTGCTTGTCGCAAATGGTATGTTGATAAAATGTTCAATTATCGTAAATGGTGATACAGTGCAAGTAGGCTTAAAAAAAGCGGAGTAGGCTGAAAAATCAAATTGATATTAGTTGATTGTTTGTTTATATGTATAAAGGAAAGGGACGGAGAATCTCATATGTCAGATTTATTTGATTTATCAAAATTTGATAAATATGAAGATAACTGCCGAGAAGTGAAAAAGGCAGAAGGTGGATTGCCTATAGCATTATGGGAGTCATATTCATCATTTGCTAATTCTAATGGTGGAGTAATTATCCTTGGCGTAGGTGAACGTCAAGATGGAACTTGGTATACTACCGGTTTGAAGAATGCAGATAAAATAAAGTGTTGTGATTAAGAAGGAAGATGACAAACTGGTTATCGAGAATCCAGGTAGTATCCGTATTGGTAAGAAACAGATGCTTCGTGGTGGTATTTCAGATCCAAGAAATAAAACATTAATGAAGATGTTTAATATGATTGGTATTGGAGAAAGAGCTGGAAGTGGTATTCCGGATATTTATCAGGTTTGGGAGAATGAAGGATGGCAAATTCCGGTTATAGAGGAAAGCTACAATCCGGATAGAACGTGTTTGTCACTTGAATTTGCAGAAAAACGAACGATAAAAACAAACGATAAAAAACAAACGATAAAAACAAACGATAAAAAACAAACGACAAAAACGGAAAATCATAGGGAAAAGATACGAGAATTCTTAATTCAAACTGAATTAGCAAGTGCCAAAGATATAGCGAAAATAATAGGGCTAAGTGCAGAAAGAACTCGTGTTATACTTTCGAAGATGGACAATATTGAGCCGATTGGTGAAAATAGGAATCGAATGTATAAATTGAAAAAATAAGGTATATAAATGAGTTACTGTGCCAAGCAGGTTGTTAGAATCAATTAGCGAGCCGGGCAAGGGAACGAGTATTACAGTGACATTCGATGAAGCGAAGTGAGGAAATATTATTAAAAGGAATACGAATATATGAAAAGAGCCTGTGCCACCGGGAGATGGTACAGGCTTTCTCATTATCTCATTCCATGTCTATATTTGATTATGGCATCAAGGATTTTGTATATATTCTGATGTTCCTTCTTCGGCTGTTCGATGATAAGGTCATAGCACTTCTGCGCGGTTACGTCCTGTGGGTCGAAGGTGTTGATTCTGAAAAATAAGTCCTCCATTGGATATTCAATCGCATTGCATATCTTTTCAAGACTCTCGATTGTAAGATTCTTCTCTCCACGTTCAACCTGTCCTATATATGTCGGGTGCAGTCCAGCCTTCTCGGATGTCAATTCCTGACTGTAGCCTAATTCTGTCCTTCTAATCCGCAGTCTCTTTCCTACGGTTTCAGATATTGTGCTCATATTAAAATACCTCCACGCATTGACAGAGACAGATTTTTGTACATAGTCGGGCGGATGAAGAGATTTTTGCTAGTAGATCTTAATGGCTTGGCATATAAAATTCCTCCAAAGCCTATTGAGGAGGCGATAGCGGAGGATAAAAGGTTGCACAGGTCTGCGTTGTAAGCGCACACAATGAAAAAGGAACGGGCTCTGAATTTAAGGCATTTGTTGTGTTGAATGAAGGCGAAGCTACAATCGATGCAGAAGAAAGTCTGAGACAGTTATGCCCTGACAAGCTCCCGGACTATATGCGTCCGTTTGCGTATGAGTTTCTCGAAGCAATGCCTAAGAACATTGTCGGGAAAATGGATATAAAGAGGCTGGAGAATTGGGACGGCAGAGCCTGAAAAGTGTTGCTAAAGATGATACATTATGCTATTATATTCATAATAATTGCAAATAAATGTCGGTTAAATGTATATTATAGCATAATGTGAAAGAAGGTACAGTATGCAGCAAAAAATTAGTATTGGTAAACAGAATTTTGCGGACATGAGGGAGAATAAATATTTCCTGATTGATAAGACGGATTTTATTAAGGAGTGGTGGGATTCAGGGGACGATGTCACACTCATAACACGTCCGCGACGATTTGGCAAGACATTGAATATGAGCATGCTTGAATGTTTTTTCTCTAATCGTTATGCAGGCAGGGGGGATTTGTTTGAGGGCTTGTCAGTGTGGGAGGATGAGGCATACAGGCAGATTCAGGGGACATATCCGGTAATATTTTTGAGCTTTGCGGATGTCAAGGCGGATAATATTCAGGACGCCAAGCGGCAGGGGAAGATGAAGGTAGCCGAATTATACAAGAATAACCGTGTTTTGTTAAACGGTATTATATTTGACGATGATGAAAAGCAAGAATTTAGACAGACAAATGTAGGTATGGATGATGCTGAGTGTTCTATGAGTTTGAAACAGCTATGTAATTATTATGAGAGATATTACAATAAAAAGACAATTATATTACTTGATGAATATGATACACCAATGCAGGAAGCATATATACATGGATACTGGGATGAATTTACTGCGTTTTTGCGCAGTTTTTTTATTGCCACTTTCAAGACCAATCAATATCTTGAGCGCGCTATTATGACAGGAATTACAAGGGTTTCCAAGGAGTCAATGTTTTCCGACCTCAACAACCTCAATGTTGTGACCACAACCTCTGATGAATACAGTTCGTGCTTTGGCTTTACAGAGGAGGAGGTATTTGCTTCGCTTGATATGTTCGGGTTGTCTGATAAGAAGGCTGAGGTCAAGAAGTGGTATGACGGATTTACGTTTGGCTCACATAGGGATATCTACAATCCATGGTCTATAACCAGCTATTTAGATAAAAAGAGGCTTGCGCCTTATTGGGCGTCCACAAGCTCTAATGGACTGGTCAGCCGTCTGTTGCAGGCTGCTTCAGCGGAGATTAAGGAGCTTATGGAGGAGCTTTTAAGAGGAGGAGATATAGTTGTCAATTTCGATGAGCAGATTGTGTTTAACCAGCTTGATACGAATGAGAGTGCGATATGGAGTCTGCTGGTTGCGGGTGGGTATCTCAAGGTGGATGAGGTAGAGTATCGAGGAGAGCTTTTGGAGCCCTGGTATCATCTGTCGATTACTAATCTTGAGACTATGAGCATGTTTTCGGGTATGTTTAAGGGGTGGTTCGGTGCTACGGCATCCAACTATAACAGATTTATTGCCGCAGTGGTTTCAGGGGATGTTGAAGCCATGAATGCATATATGAACAGAATTTCGATGGAAGTATTCAGCTACTTCGATGTGGGTGGAGACAGTTCATCTGGTGAACCGGAGAGATTCTACCATGGCTTTGTTCTTGGACTTATGGTTGAACAGGCAGAAAGATACGAAGTGCGTTCAAACCGCGAGAGCGGGTTCGGAAGATATGACGTTATGCTGATACCGAAGAAGGATAATCTGCCCGCAATTGTGATGGAGTTCAAGGTGCGCAATCCGGGCAGGGAGCAGACGCTTGAAGCCACGGCACAGTCCGCCCTCAATCAGATTGAGGATAAGAACTATGACGCAGAACTGGTTGCGCGAGGCATTCCGTGTGAGCGGATACGGCATTATGGGTTGGCTTTTGAGGGGAAAAGGGTGCTTATTTCTTCTTCCTATACTGATTCGGACTGAACCCCGTAATCTCCTTGAACTGCCGGTTAAAGTGCTCCACATTCTCATAGCCGCAGCTCTCAGCGATGTGCGCGACAGAGTCGGGCGTCATGGTGAGCAGGTAGCAGGCACGCTCAATGCGGCTTCTTATTATATCCTGAATTACCGGGACGCCGAACAGCTCCTTATAAATATGTTGGAAATATGATACACTCAGGGAGGCATCTTCAGCCAGCTCACTCACCGTCTTTTTGGGCGAGTGCTGGCTGTATATGCCGTTTCTTATTTCATGGAAAAGCGGTCTGTGAACCTTCAGCTTGTCGGAGAGCTGTGTCTCAAGGTGGTAGGCGTCGCTATATTTGTACAGTATGGTTCTAAGCTTCGCGTCAAGAATCTCCTCATGGTGTGAGCCGGTCTGGTGGAACTCCTGCCTTAGGTCGCGGATGAGCTGGCTTAGCTCCGTGTAGTCGGACAGAAGCGTGAGTCGGTTGAACGGGACGTCGAGGCTTAGCATGAAATCACTTATTGAATTATCTATATAATTATCTGCATTGCCGGCGGTAGCAGCATTACTGTTGCTTGAGTTGTCTGTGTCGGCATTTGAACTATTATTGGAAGAATTTCTATTTATATCCTTGCGGATATTGTCATTCGAATCCTTGCATGTATTCTTATTTCTGAATGTAGTCTTATCATTTCGTGTATTCTCATCCTTGCATGTATTCTCATCTGGAATATCGTCAAAGCTTATCCAGTCATTCACATATTCATTGTCATTGTAGTAATAAATAGGCGCATCCTTTGTGTATATTATAAAGGCGGGTGTGTTCACGTACTGTCTTATCAGCCCAGGGTGCCTTGCATTCCTGTCGAATGGCAGGTTGCCCTTTAGAAGCTCATCGGCGGTTGTCTTATTTTCATGCTCACCGCAGCAGTATTGACGGCATATGGTTTCCTCAGGAAATTCAAAGTACGCGTCACTTTTTACAAGGAGCATGAGATAATGCCCCATTCCGCCGGGACGTTCCATATTGATTCCATCAGGGTGGGTGTTGTTATAGCCCATATAGCGTATTTTTAACATGATGTATATTCCTCCATAAATATAGTTGATATGTGCACTTGCGATAACCGGACGTTGTGCAATTTTACCGGCAAATTCACGTTTCACAATTACCTTACCTGTGCAGTTAATATATAGAACACACAGAAAATATTTATCAAGATATCGTATGTGTCTAAGGGTATAGAGCACAGATGTTTCTAAATATACCCTTATAGGTCGGCGAAATAAGCATTCGAAAATGTATTTTGGGTATAAATAACTAAATACAATAAAATACCCAAAAATAGTTTAAAATTAGTTACTTTATGGGTATGGAATTAAAAAATGTAAAAAAAATACCCAAAACAGAGACTAAGTACATAAAAAATAGTCTTAATGTGGGTATAGAATGAAAAGCGCTCTCTTTTATACCCACATATAGTGAAGTTCACGATGAAGTCCGTATAGTCTGCTTCAAAAAGTAAAAAGCAGAAAAAATCAATTTTTTAACAGTATACATCATTGAGATTTGTTTGAAAAGTCATTATATTAGGTTGTACCTAAAGAGAACATATGTTGCTGTTGTGCGGTGTATATGGAATGTCCATATAAATATTGACATGAAGCATATATGAAAACGACTGCATTAGCAGAGAGTTTGGAGGACTTAAGAAAATGACGGCAATGAAATGGTTTTATTCGTACTTTAAAAAGTACCAGTGGAGAATGATTATCGGACTTGTCATGGTCACGATTACCTCCGTGCTTGCCATCGTAAATCCCAGGATAACAGGATTTATAGTGGATGACATCATAGGGGACGGAAGCAATATAAGGCTTGACCTGCTTCCGAGGTTCCTGCTTCTTATGATAGGCGTTACGCTGTTAAGGGCGGGACTGCGATTTATATTTTTATGGAATTTTGAGAACTGTTCACAGGGACTTCTCTACGATATGAGGGACGATGTGTACCGTAATCTGCTTGCAAAGGATTTCGCGTTCTATAACAGCCACAGGACTGGCGATCTGATGTCGAGGCAGACAGGAGATATGATGGCGATACGTCATTTTATGTCGTATGTGTGCTATTCAACCTATGAATGTATACTGCTGTTTTCGATATCGCTGTTTATGATGTTCACTGTCGACTGGAGAATCGCACTTGCCATGCTGGCGGTGCTTCCTTTTACACTCATCAACACGATAATCCAGTCTAAGAATGTAAAGCCTAAGTTCGGCAATGTAAGGGAGCGTTTTTCAAGCCTCAATGCATTTGCGCAGGAGAATATCAGCGGTAACAGAGTGGTCAAGGCATTTGCCAAGGAGGGCTATGAGATTTCAAAGTTCGACACGGAGAACACGGAGTACAGGGATTCGGAGCTTGCGGCATCAAAGATATGGGTGCGCCATGTGCCGATATTTGAGCTTCTTGCCAATCTCCTCACCTTTGTGCTTATGCTTGCGGGTGGTCTTATGGTTATAAACGGACAGATGACTCTTGGAAATATGGCGATGATTAATGGATATCTGTGGATGCTTGATGCACCTCTTCGTATGGCTGGCTGGCTGGTAAATGACTGGCAACGTTTTACAACATCGGTTGAGAAGATATATGCGACAATCGAGGTGGAGCCTGAGATAAAGAATCCTGTGACAGGACCGGTTGACGAGAATGTGAAGAAGCCTGAGGGCAGCGTTGAATTTAAAAATGTGTCATATAGTATTGATGGTGAACAGATACTTAAAAATATCAATTTCAAGGTTAAACCGGGTCAGAAGGTCGGAATTATCGGTGCGACCGGAGCAGGAAAGACATCGCTAATCAACCTTATGTGCCGCTTCTATGATGCTGACAGCGGCGAGGTGTTAGTCGGCGGCAGGAATGTCAAGGACATGGATTTAAGAGTATTGAGGCAGAGCATCGGAATGGCTATGCAGGACGTATTCCTCTTTTCGGACACAATCGAGGGAAATATAGCTTATGCGAAGCCGGACTGTCCTTTTGAGAGAGTTGAGTGGGCGGCAAAGATTGCGGATGCACATGATTTTATCATGCAGATGCCTGAGGGCTATGACACGATAGTGGGTGAACGAGGCGTCGGACTGTCCGGTGGACAGAAGCAGCGAATATCACTTGCCAGGGCGCTCCTTAAGGAGCCGTCAATCCTTGTGCTTGACGATACAACCTCCGCTGTGGATATGGAGACGGAATCGCAGATTCAGGATGCGCTTGCAAGGATAGAGTATGAGACCGTGTTTATAATTGCACACCGTATTTCATCAATAAAAGATGCTGATGTGATTATAGTTCTCTCAGATGGTGAAATAGCTGAGATGGGCAATCATGATGAGCTTATACAGAAGAAGGGCTATTATTATACGGTATTCATGCACCAGTATGGGGAGCATGACGCGGCGTAGTCTCCCGGATATCCGGTTTTGTCAGGAAGAAAATGATTGTTTTGCCGGCGGTTGTAAAACTGTGAATTTTTCAATGTATTTACGGTAGGCTGCCGGAAAAAGATGTGGTGTAAAATATAAGTGTGACAGCTTGTTTTTTACCTGGAAATGAGGATAAATATGGCAAGGAATAAATACGATATAGATGAGACTTTGGAGAGTAAATTTGATTTAAACCAGTTAAAACGTCTTGGAAAATATGTTGGCAATTATAAAAAGACCTTGATTACAGTTATAGTGCTCATGCTTATCTCAAGCGCACTTTCAATGCTCAATCCTCTATTTTTGAAGGATGTAATGGACACGATTGAGCAGTGCGCGATTCATGGCACGATGAGCAAAGCCGCGGCTTCACAGAGAGTCATCGTTGCGAGCTGTCTGATGCTTGCCGTGACGGTAATAGTTGTGCTCATACTCAGATTCAAGATTAAGATGATGGCTGAGGTCGGGCAGGGCGTCATCCATGCACTGCGCCGTGATTTGTTTGTGCATTTGCAGGAGCTGCCGTTTTCCTATTACGACGATAAGCCGCATGGCAAGATTCAGGGGCGTGTGGTCAACTATGTAAATAACTTAAGTGACCTGCTCTCAAACGGTATTGTAAACACTATAACGGATATGTGCAGTCTTATATTCATTATAATTTTCATGTTAATGTTGAATGTGCAGTTCACACTTGTGTGTCTGTGCGGATTGCCGATTCTGGCTGCGCTTGTGTGGATAATCAAGAAAAAACAGAGAAGAGCCTGGCAGATACAGTCTAATAAGCAGTCAAACCTGAATGCCTACATAGCGGAGAGCATCAACGGTATCCGTGTCACACAGTCATTTGTCCGCGAGGACGTCAACACGGATATATTTAACAGACTTAACATGGAGTCAAAAAAATCATGGCTGAATGCGGTCAAGTATAACTTTCTCCTAAACCCGGTGGTTGAGACAATCACGGTTGTGACAACGGCAATCATATATGTTCTGGGTGTCGCGTGGATTACGGACGGCTATGCGGCTATGACAGTCGGTACACTTGTTGCATTTACCGGATACATCTCAAGATTCTGGGCGCCGATTACCACACTTGCGAACTTCTATAACAGTGTGCTCACCGCGGTTTCATATCTTGAGAGAATATTTGAGACGATAGATGAACCGGTCAAGGTTAAGGATGTGCCGGATGCGAAGCCTATGCCTGAGATTAAGGGAGAGGTTGAGTTTAAGAATGTCTGCTTCGCATACGATGACGGTGTGCCTGTCCTTAAGAATGTAAGCTTCAAGGCGGGAGTCGGAGAGAGCTATGCGATAGTAGGTCCTACGGGCGCCGGTAAGACAACCATAGTCAATCTCATAAGCCGTTTTTACAATCTCACCTCAGGGCAGGTGCTTATCGATGGAATAGATATCAGCAGGGTGACAATCAAATCCCTCAGAACCCAGATGGGTGTGATGATGCAGGACAGCTTCATATTCGCGGGAACGATCATGGACAATATCCGCTACGGCAATATGGAGGCGGGCGATGAGGATGTCATAAAGGCGGCTAAGACCGTGTGCGCCCACGACTTTATCATGGGGCTGGAGAATGGCTACTACACCGAGGTTAATGAGCGCGGAAGCCGTCTGTCGGCAGGGCAGAGGCAGCTTATCTCATTTGCGCGCGCTGTTTTGGCAGACCCTAAGATTCTCATACTTGATGAGGCAACCTCAAGTATCGACACTGAGACGGAGATACTTCTGCAGAAGGGACTTAACGAGCTGTTAAAGGGAAGAACCTCCTTCATTATCGCCCATCGTCTCTCAACAATCAAAAATTCGTCATGTATTATGTATGTCGACCACGGCGAGATTGTCGAGATGGGAAGCCACGACGAGCTTATGAAAAATAAGGACGGAATGTATTACAAGCTTTATATTTCGCAGTATGATTTCTTGAATGAGAAATAATTAAACAGGAAATAATTAAATAGCCGGGGCTGTGGAGGTAGAAAAAAAGATTTGTGTAGTTTAGTGCGATTTGCGGCAGAAAATATGAGTAATTTAGTGTGAAAATTTACATAGAAGCAGTTGATTTTTACATGAACAGCATATAAGAAACCACCGCTTTGCAGAAGTTTATTACACATCAGTTATGATGTAGCCGTAATATCTTATCAGCAAAGAGGTGGTTCCTTGTTTTTGGCGGGTCACAATGTCAAAAATCCTCACGCAGGCAGGCTTGCATCGGACTTCTGACCTTTTGACCCTGATATCTTGAATATTGCATTATTCTATTTCATGTATCTATCGAGGGATTGAATGCATAGAAGTTCTTTGCGTCAAGTCCCTCCCGCGTGATGTTGAGCGCTTCACCGAAGCGCTGGAAGTGAACAATCTCCCTCGCTCTCAAAAAGCGTAGCGGCTCAACAATGTCCGGTTCACTTATCAGTCTCAACAGGTTATCATATACGCTTCTTGCTTTTTGCTCGGCAGCTAAATCCTCCATAAGATCTGTTATAGGGTCACCCTTTACCTGAAATTCACATGCATTGAAGGGGATTCCGCCCGCTGCCTGCGGCCAGACACCAAGCGTATGGTCGACATAGTAAGGTGCAAAACCTGATTTCTCTATCTCCTCAGGTGTGAGGTCGCGTGTGAGCTGGTGAACCATGGCACCGACTATCTCAAGATGCGCCAATTCATCGGTACATTGATGTTGGATATAGTAAAGACTACTTCAAAATAAGTCTTTACATATTGAGAAGCATATTTAATTCAAATACATTCTCCACGTATCTGCCCACACCCGGTTTTGATTCGCCATCATTATAATAATCTATTCTTTTCACACAATTTTTAAGCAGCATATTCTTTTCAGGTGCCGATACATCAGGGTCTTTGAGCGCATTTATGCAGTCATTAAAACGCTTGATTTTCTCCGCGTAGTCAATAGCCTTTGGGGCTGAAGTTTTCGCTTCTTCAAGGGCGGAGGTGGTTTTGGCAATCTGCTCCTGTATGAGAGCGTTTCGCTTTATATATTCCTCTTTAGTGTATATTCCATCTTCGTAAGCGTCCTTCTGGCGCATGTCTTTTTCATGTAATCTTTCAAGTTCACGCATGTGTTTCTGAATAATACCCCTATGAAGTTCTATGACATTTGTATTATTATCTTTAAGTTTAATCTCAAAATCAGCTACGGCATCTTCAAGAAGTTCAATCACACGTTGCTCAAAGGCACTGTATTTAACTGATTTAGTGTGACAGTTGGCTTGATTGTTGCATAACATGCTGTCACATACCGACTGGGTATGGGTACGGCGATTTATAAATCGCTTTTGTGACATAGCCCTGCCACAGGTGCCGCAGAAGAGAAGTCCGGCATATGGATTTGTAAGCTCCAGGGATTTACGGACACAAGGATTCTTACCTCTGCGCTCTAGAGCTGCATTGTATAGTTCTTCGGATATGATTGCAGGGTGTTTTCCGTCAACAAGAATCCATTCGGAAGGGTCTTTTGTTTTAGGTCTAACCTTGACAACTTCACCATTTGCCATTCGCTTCTGGGTTTTTCTCCAGTTCCACCGGATTTTACCGATGTATACTGGATTCTCAAGCATATCTTTAATGGCAGCAGGTTGCCAGTTCTCAGAACTGCGTGGTTTGAAGCCAAGCTCATCAAGCCGATGGGCTATTTTGGCAAAACCGTAACCTTCATTTATAAATAGAGCGTACATAAGACGTACAGCGTCGGCTTCTTCGGGATTTATTTCAAGGCTGTGATACTTGTCTTTACCGGAGCCGACAACAATCTTCTTATAGCCATAAGGAGCGATTGAACCAATAAAGTTACCTTGTTTAACAGAGGCTTCACGTCCTCTGCTTAGAATCCTTTTAGTATATTCCAGATAATCGTTACCCCTGGTCAGCTCCATCTCAAAGAACTTGCGGTCATATTCATTCGCAAGGTCATAAGTTTTCTGAGGAGTGATAACAAGCGTTCCTGTGTAACGGAATGTATTGATAATCCTTCCGCAGTCCTCAAGGTCTCCACGGCTTAAACGCTGCGGCTCAACGACAAGCACACCCTTAATAGTGCCAGTTTCAAGCAGCTTCATTATCTCTTTCATAACGGGGCGGTCAGCTATAGTCTCGCCGGAAACAACCTCACGAAATATTCTATTCTCAGGAAGCTTAGCTCCGAACTCGCGCATGCAGTATTCTTGAATAATACTTTCATGCTTGGCAAGGACATCTTCAACGGACATGCTGATGTCATCGGAGCGGGATTTTCTCAGGTACATTATTAAATGTTCAAGTAATAGCATGTGATAACTCCTTTATGATTGCTGTACGAGCTCTATGCTGTAGCCAAGCGCCCCGGCAACCTTTATGAACGTATCGAGTTGCGGAACAGCGGCTTTGCTTTCCATGCGGGCTATGGCTGGCTGCGCAAGATTGGCAGCAGCGGCAAGGTCTTTCTGGGTGAGCCCTTGGGCTTTGCGGAGCTGTATGAGTTGGTCGATGATAACGGTATAATCAGGCATTCGGTTGTCCTCCTATGGATATGCTGCACTCATATAAATGCTCAGGCGCAATATCAATATCATCATTCCATACAACGGTACCACATTCGGCATGAGCTGCAAGGAAAAATGATAAATTGTTTAATTTAGAAAATATTTTTTTTGTGAGTAAAGGACGGGCATCATATATACGCCTGCTATTGTCTGCGAAAGTTAATAGGAGGGTATAGTCCTCGCGAGGTTCAACACTTGTAACGACCCAGTTTGGTGTATTCACGATGAGTCACTCCTTTCATAATGTGGGATTGCCGCCCCTGCTTAACGCAGGGGCTCAATCTTGTATAATGGCTGTTCTGTAATTGCGAGCTCCCAGTTAGCTATGAGCTCATCTTTGTGAATTTCGACCCATGCAGAAACTAACTTGGCTTGCTTGCGTGGAATGTCCCCCTCTATGAGTTCACCTTCGAGATTAAATACAGCATTATAACCTTGATAGGTCGCATGGAAATGAGGGGGATTATGTTCACCATTATTATACATTTTAATGATAATTCCATAAAACATTGAGATTGTTGGCATTTTTTGCACCTCCTTATAGATAATATAACACATTTGTTATATTGGGTCAATAACGAATGTGTTATATTACAAAATTTTACATCATGGTAAATAACTGCAATAAATTATAAAATATGGGTTAAACTTATTTACAGTTTGATGAAAAAAAACATTATCGAAAATACGTTTGGATATAGTGCGGCACCAGAGTAATATTGATGACAAAATTGCCAAGATACAACTAATGCTATACGAATTGTAAGAGCAGATGTGACCATATCATCTGTTTTTTTCATGCATAGAAGAAAAGAGGATACCGCAGTATCCTCTATCAAACAATCTTCTTAGATATGTTAAGCCCAGTAAACCTTTTATGGTACACACCATAAACATTACTGAGCTTTTTTAAGTAAGAACATTTGATATTATATGTTCTTTTATAATAGTTATTAACATTGTTATGTTAATTTACTTGATACTAGCATATTCAACAAGGCAGGTCAATATAACATGATTTAATAATTATAATAGTAGAGACGATGTAATTCCCTTTTCATTTGCCGAATTTAGGATATTTATATATTTATCAGAGTTATGTGCTTTATATTTTGCAAATGTTGAGTAGGACTTAGGCATTACATCTGGTAGTTCCTTTTTCAATATATAAAAATCCTTAAGATTTTCATCGCGTAATCTTTCTTTCTCTGCCTTTTTAAGATATTGATTGTAACCCTCAATTTCTTCCGGTGTGCGGTCATCAACAAATGGTCGATTGCTATATTCTAATGCGTCAACATAATTTCCGTTTTTGTCTGCTATTGAGTCGCCGAAAAAAGGATGAAAACCATGGCGGCATCCAGGATGAAATCCGCCGTATTCATATACAAAATCGGGTAGTTTTGGGTAAGCGGAATCCTTACCAGAAATACTATAGACCCTATTTTGGTATTTAGCACATTCACTACAGGTATAAGTATGACCTCCACAATAGACATAGTCTGTACCCAAATCGTTGCATTGTTTAATTTCAGATAGAAAGTGGTTCTTGTGAAATAGGTTTATATCGAATACTTCTGGTTCTTCTCTCCGAAGTCTTTTCTCAAGCATAGCAGCCTCTTCAATTCGCCCATCTTTGTACAACCACATAATAAACTGCACATACTCTTTTTTACCATACATTATCCGAGAAGCTTTCATACCCTCAATTGCTTTATACATGAGGGCATAACTTAATTCGTAGTTTTCTTTTTCGCGTTCCTCAGAAGCACGCATTTTGAGAAGATATTCAAGATTGTATACCGGTGTTCCGTAGCTTTCGTTGAATACTGGAATAGGAATGGACTTTACATCTTCTAATGAATATGTGTCATAAAAATTACCTTCAATAACATAATAGCGTGCTGAGTAATATGATTGTACATCAGGAACAATGCGGCATATTATTCCGTTATGGAAAAATATGGTTACGGTGGTCAAGTCAATATTATTTCTTTCAAATTCCATTCTTTTACCGTTGCGGAGCTGTTTCCAGTAAGGGATAGTATTCGAGGGTCTATAGTCTTTTAGCTTTATTTTAAATGCATTATCTGATTCTACAATATCATATATTACAGGGGAATTAGTTTTATATACCTTCTTTTTATCGTCATCACTTATAATGTTGTTGGAAAAAAGTGTGTCCAGTTCATCAAGAGAAACAAGTACAGTTCTGGGACGTGGAGGACAGTCAGGACCAACTATTCTGTAATTTTCAAGATTGGAAAATAAATCTGCCGCCTCAAAGAAAGTAATGCCAAAGTCAGTTTGAAGCATACTTACAGTAGCATCACCTTTTTCTACGACGAACCTACAGAAGGCCTCAAATGAAACTGTATACGAAGCATTTGCAGGGAAGTGCATGCTCTCTTCACTTATAGGTGAATTGGAGACTTTTGTGCGGATTTTAAATGTGTCACTTAAGTTTACCTTAGAAACTTCGGTATTATTAGGGTGCAGTTCAGCAGTATTTTCTTTTTCTTCCGGGGCTGGTGAATCATTGTCACTTTCGGACTTAGTAATAAGTGAGGTGTCTGCATATGCGTCTTTATAATCATTCGTGGTGGAGGTGCCTGCCTCTGTTACTAAGCCGGAATTACTATTGTTTGTAGGTGTTGCGCTACATTCGGCTGTAGTGTCTGTTTTTCTGTCAGTAGAATTGTCTTGTGGCTTTTCAATGTCACTAATCGGTGTCTCAATAATATCTTCCTTCTTATCCGGAGCTGGTGAATCATTGCCACTTTCGGACTTAGTAATAGGTGAGGTGTCTGTCTCTGCGTCTTTATAATGATTTGCGGTGGAGGTACCTGACTCTGTTACTAAGCTGGAATCGCTATTGTTTATAGGTGTTGCTTCATATTCTGATATAGTGGTTGTTTCAATGTCGGTAGAATTGCCTTGTGGCTTCTCAATGTTACTAAGCTGCGTATCAACAATTGAATCATTGACTGTTTCGGATTGAGCAGCAACTGGAGAAGGTGTGCATGTGTTTTCAGCAACATTTTGAATTACCAGGTCAATGTCTTTCAATAACCATGTGGTTTCATTGGTTTTAAGTGTTGATTTACATTCCACCGTTGTAAGCGGCTCAATATTGCCAGAGGTGTTTTGTGAACTGTCTATTGTATTAGTGAGTGTTTCGACAACATCATTCTTAATTTCATCAGAGACAGGTGGTTCACCATTACTTGTAGGTGGCATGGTTTTATTTTCCGGAATTTCAGCAGGATTTTCATTTATTGAGTTCTTTAATTGAATATTTTGTCTGAAATGTCCAACCAGCTTATCAACTCCAAGAAATATGTAGCTTGCAAGTATCGCTGATACAATTAGCATAAAAATAAAAAGTAGAGATACCATAATATATTGAAATGTAAATTTGCAGGAATTTAAGAGAAAACCTGTAAAAATTATGTTTAATGCCAAAATGGATATGTACATTATACGGCTTATCATGACAGAGCGATGGTAGCAATATATAATAAGCTCTTTTATATGATTAAATATGGTGCGAAAATCAATAGGATGACGCGAGATAAAATAGTCAATACCGTATTCTATATAGCTGATTATATGCGATAGGGCAATGAATAGGTATTTATACATAGCAAATAAAAGTAAGAATGGCCAAAGAAAGAAATAAAATAAAAAGCTGTGCTTTTTCATGTGATCATCTCCTGTAATATTATTGTATGATTACAATAACAAACTGGTATATGAATGTCAATAAAACGTAGTAATTATAAAAAAGAAATTGAAAGATGATACAATTGTATCATCTTTCAAAGGTTTTCCTTAGATATTATGTTAAGACTGTTTTCTGAAAATATAAAAATGTAGCCGCTTACTTCCATAAAAACACCATATTTACTATGATAAGCATTAATGCAGTCCTTTAAAAATTCCTCAGATACCTCCAGAAACTCAGCAGTATCATGGGTGGAATGGCATCCATGCTTGAATGCAAAGATGAAAAATTGTAAAGGCAGCAGTTTATCATAAGCCCACATTCGCGCTCTATGTTCTTGCTTGCGGTTCTGTACATTTGTCTGGTCGATTATATCACCTGTGCTGGTATAGTAATGACCAAGCTCTTCGGCGAGAATGCAACTCCGTTCAGTATCTGTTTGAATGTTCTTATTAAGACCGATAATGTCACCATATATAAGCCCATGGGATTGAGATTTGAAGTCTGCATTTTCTATAACTGTGATATCAGAGGCAGCAGCCTCATTTAATAATTCTTCGTAACTATTCAATAAATCACTTCCATATTAGTTAT
>ULUA01097497.1_pt1 | contig 18735 bp, 14 predicted proteins | sample 1958081 | NCBI WGS metagenome assembly ULUA01 (sample SAMEA4835748, study PRJEB28245) | human gut metagenome | biome: gut microbiome; material: fecal sample | place: Denmark | collected 2008
ATACCTGATGTGAGTGGCGGGCGTTTCGGTGCATTTTAAGGATACCCTCGTTTGTCAGCAGGCTCATGGTGAAGTCATCGAATTTGGTCATTTCTCCGCCTATGATAAGAGGGGAGCGGAAGATGCTCCACAGGGTGAGCATTGTTACCTGCTCGTCCTTAGTGAACCGGGTGGTGATGTCGGGGGAGTAATCCTGCTTTATGTATCCTATGGGGAGCATATCGGCGTCTGCCCAGTGACCTGCGCCGTTGTGGGGCGCCCACTTTTCGCAGCGCTCGAACATATTGTAAAGCAGCTGCCAGTTATCCCAGAAATCGTCGGTAATGCGCCACATATTGGACACCTGCTTGTAAAGCTCGGCTTTTTCAAGGAGAGCAGGCCCGGGGGAAAGGCTGAGCACCATATCACGCCCGCAGTTTTTCAGGGAATCGCTCAGCATAATAAGCTCGCTTTCCTCCTTAGGAAGCTCTCTTGCAATGTCGTCGCACTTTACAAAGTCAACGCCCCATGAAGCATAAAGCTCAAAAATGCTGTCGTAATATTCCTTTGCGCCGGGCTTTGCAGGGTCAACGCCGTACATATCCGTGTTCCATGCGCAGATGCTGTCGGTCTTGGCGACATCGGCGGCAGTTTTGTCCGTGCCCTTTATTTTGGTGCGCTCATATACCGCCTGACGGGGAATGCCCCTCATAATATGTATGCCGAATTTAAGTCCCAGCGAGTGAACATATTCTGCCAGAGGTGCAAAGCCCTTTCCCCCTGCGGAAGATGGGAAGCGGTTCTCGGCAGGTATCACCCTGGAATATTCGTCAATGCAGAGCTTTGCAAAGGGAGTGTATTCGTGGGTCTTTACATTAGGTTCGTACCATTGGATATCCACGGTAATGTATTCCCAGCCGTATTTTTTCAGGTGCTTTGCCATAAAATCGGCGTTCTTTCTTACTATATCCTCGGTAACGGCAGCGCCGTAGCAGTCCCAGCTGTTCCAGCCCATGGGAGCGGTCATTGTTTTCATAAAATTATCTCCTTACCTTTGAGTAATCAACAAAGCTCATATTCAGGTCAACCTCGCCCTCAATACCGTTTACCTTTCCGTCGGAGGCATACTGCCACATGGCAAATTCATAGGGAAATTCAGGCTCGTCACGGTATTCCGCCAGCCAGAAGTCAAAGCCTGCAAGGCGGCTCAGGTCATATTTGAGCAGCGCCATTCGCTTGACGCTGTATATCATGGGGATATATCCTCCACGGGCAATGGTGTTGCAGAACACCGATGCACATTCGTTCAGCTCTTCTGACGAAACCGAATTTGTGCGTGCTGTGTCATCGCCCACTATCTCCCAGTCAAAAACCACGGGATATGTAATATTGTAGTCGGAAAGCTCGTTCAGTACAAACCTTGCTTCCTCCTCCGCTTCTGAGGCGTTTATTGCCTGGGAATAGAAGTAAACGCCTATTTCAAGCCCTGCGTCAACAGCGCCCTGCGCATATTCGTGGAAGCGCTCGTCAAGATTCAGCTGACCCGATTCATAGCCACGGTAGCCCAGCCTTATCATGGCAAAATCCACGCCGTCTGCCTTGACGGCTTCCCAGTCGATGTCCCCCTGATGATAGGAAACGTCGATGCCTGTGGTGTTCAGGCGCTCGCCGTTTTCGTAGTAGTGCTTATAGCCGTTTTCTGTCTCCACCTTGTCATAATCCAGAGTGTGGCGGGGCACATCGGTAAGGGCGGCAAGCCATGTGTCGCCGTAGGTGGGGTCATCAAGCTTGATAACGTCCTTTTCGCCGTAATACTCAAACACCCGTGAGGACTGGGCGGAAATGTACTGCTCATCGTCCTTCAGCGCATTTGAAAGACGTATTACATTGGCGGCAAGGATCACAACTGTTATCAGCAGGATAAATATGGCTATTGCTTTTATGTCGGGCCTTCTGCGGCGCTTTTTGTACCGTGCGCCGTACTGCCCGCCCTGCTGTCGGGGGATATCCTTTAATTCTTCCATATCATTGACCTTTCAGTTCGTTTATCTTATCACGCAGATATGCGGCGTGCTCAAATTCAAGAAGCTTTGCGGCTTCCTTCATCTGGGTGGTGAGCTTTGCGATAAGCTCGTCCTTTTCCTTTTTGCTCATCTTCTTCTTGGCGGCCTTGTCATCGACTTCCGCCTTGGAGGATATCTCGATAACATCTCTGATATCCTTTATGATGGTCTTGGGTACTATGCCGTGCTCCTTGTTGTACGCCAGCTGAAGCTCACGGCGGCGGTTTGTCTCGGTAATGGCACGCTCCATGGAGCCTGTAACGCTGTCGGCGTACATTATTACCTTGCCCTCCGCATTACGTGCGGCACGGCCGATGGTCTGTATAAGCGAGGACTCGGAGCGCAGGAAGCCCTCCTTATCCGCATCGAGTATCGCCACAAGGGAGACCTCGGGGATATCAAGACCCTCACGCAGCAGGTTGATGCCAACAAGTACATCAAACTCGCCCAGACGCAGGTCACGGATTATCTCCATTCTTTCAATGGTGTCGATATCGTGGTGGAGGTACTTGACCCTTACGCCCATGCCCTGGAGATATGTGGTAAGATCCTCCGCCATTTTCTTTGTAAGGGTGGTGACAAGCACACGTTCGTTCTTTTCCGCCCTGATGTTTATTTCGCTGAGCAGGTCTTCTATCTGACCCGCAACGGGCTTGACGATTATCTCGGGGTCAACAAGACCTGTGGGACGTATTACCTGCTCCACTATCTGGGCGGATTTTTCACGCTCGATAGGTCCGGGAGTGGCGGAAACGTATATTGCCTGATTTATCTTTGAGTCAAACTCGTCAAAATTAAGGGGACGGTTATCGAATGCCGAGGGCAGACGGAAGCCGTAATCCACAAGCACGCTCTTTCTGCCCCTGTCGCCTGCGCTCATTCCTCTTACTTGCGGCAGGGAAACATGGCTCTCGTCAACGAACAGCAGGTAGTCCTTGGGAAAGTGGTCAAGCAGGGTGTAGGGAACGCTTCCCGGCGCTCTGCCTGCAAGTATGCGGGAATAGTTTTCTATTCCCTTGCAGAAGCCTATCTCTTCAAGCATCTCAATGTCGTACAGGGTGCGCTGCTTTATACGCTGAGCCTCCACAAGCTTGCCCTGCTCCTCAAACCATTTTACACGTTCATCAAGCTCTTTCTGTATCTCCTGCACAGCCTCGTGCAGATGTGCCTTTGACACAACATAGTGGGAAGCAGGGTATATGGCTGTGTGGGCAAGGGTGGAGATGATATTTCCCGTTACCACCTGAATTTCCGATATCCTGTCTATCTCATCGCCGAAAAATTCCACACGTATAGCGTTTTCCGAAGAGCCTGCGGGGAATATCTCCACCACGTCTCCACGCACTCTGAACTTGTTTCGCACAAAGTTCACGTCGTTGCGCTCATACTGAATGGATACCAGCCGACCCAGAAGCTCCTCACGGGACATTTCCATGCCCTTTCTCAGCGAGATAACGTTGTTTCGGTATTCCTCGGGCGCACCAAGGGAATATATGCAGGAAACGGAAGCCACGATTATCACATCACGCCTTTCAGCCAGCGCAAGTGTGGCGCTGTGGCGGAGCTTGTCTATTTCGTCGTTTATGGCGCTGTCCTTTTCGATGTAAGCGTCGGTGGAGGGGATATAAGCTTCAGGCTGATAATAGTCGTAATATGAAACGAAATACTCCACGGCATTGTGGGGGAAGAACTCCTTGAACTCGGAGCAGAGCTGAGCCGCAAGTATCTTGTTGTGAGCAAGGATAAGGGTGGGACGGTTCATTCGTGCAATGATGTTCGCCATGGTAAATGTCTTGCCCGAGCCTGTTACACCAAGCAGAGTCTGGTCACGGTAGCCTTTTTTTATGCCCTCCACAAGCTTGTCGATAGCCTGGGGCTGGTCGCCCGAGGGCTTATAGGGAGAAACAAGTTCAAATTTATCCATAATGACTGCCTTTCAGATAAACCACAGGCGTGCATTGCACGCCCATGAAAAATGTTTGTTGATAGTCCGACAGATATCAGAATCGGAAGTAAAGGAAAGGATTGTAGGTATCGCCCACAAGTGAAACGGTGGAAGCGAAAAGAATGAATGCCAGGAAAAGTATCTTTACTGCGCTTACCAGAGTAAAGCTTGCGGCAGATTTCTTTGCCAGCTTCTCGCCGAAAGCGGAAATGCCCTTGTAAACAGGCATACAGATGATGATAGCCGCAATAATGAGCCACAGGCTGCCTTTGAGCTGTGATTCTGTGAGCAGATCGGTGGCGGCAAGTCCGTTTTTGCCGAACATTGCGCCGAAGCAGGCTCCCATTTTTGAGGTATCGGTGAAATAGAATATCATCCAGCCGAATATCACCGCAATGAGCAGGTAAATGTGACCGATGATCTTAGGCGCTTTTTCAATGACTTTCAGCAGGAATGTCTTTTCGATGACCAGCAGAACGCCGAAGTAAAGGCCCCACATGATAAAGTTCCAGCTGGCGCCGTGCCACAGACCCGTGCAGAACCATACGATGGCGATGTTCAGCAGCTGATGCTTCCTGTTGCCGCCCAGGGGGATATACATATAGTCACGGAAGAATGTTCCCAGCGAGATGTGCCATCTGCGCCAGAACTCGGTTGCGGAAGCTGATATATAGGGGTGCTCAAAGTTTTCGGGAAAGTGGAAGCCGCACATAAGTCCCAGACCGATAGCCATATCGGAATAGCCCGAAAAGTCGTAATATATCTGGAGAGAATAAAGGATAACGCCTGACCATGCCGCAAGAACTGAGGTGGGAGCGGTATCAAAGGTCAGAAACTGCGTTGCCAGCTGACCCATGGAGTTTGCGATAAGTACCTTTTTGCCCAGACCGAAGATAAGTCGGGTGATACCGTCGCTGAATTCGTGTATCTTTACCGAACGGTTCTCTATCTCACGGGCAACGGTGTTGTAGCGCACGATAGGGCCTGCCACCAGCTGGAAGAACATGGAGAGATACAGCAGATATCCAAAGTAATTCTTCTGCGCCCTTGCCTTTTTGCGGTAAACATCGACCACGTAGGTTATGGACTGGAAGGTGTAGAAAGAAATTCCTATTGGCAGGTGGAAATCAGGCACAGGCAGGCTCAGCGACAGCAGAGAGTTTATGCCGTCAACTATCATTCCGCTGTACTTGAACACGCCGAGTATTGACAGGTTTACTGCGCAGGAAACGATAACGCCCAGCACGGCGATCTTTTCGTCCTTGTGCTTGTCGATAAAACGGCCGTTAAGAAAGTCAAATACCGAGCTGAATATGAGCAGACCAACCCACACAGGCTCGCCCCATGCGTAGAAAAACAGGGAGAAAACTATCAGCACGGCGTTTTTGAGTTTAGTGTTCCGAGCGGCAAAGTAGCATATCAGAAACAGCGGCAGGAACACATACAAGAAGAATATATCAGAAAAAACCAAGCTCTCACGATCCTTTATAACATAGATACAAGTATTATACCACAGGAATGCTTTTTTTTCAACAGCGAAATACATAATATACAGAAAATTTATGAGCGCATTTTGCCATAAAATCGGCGCATCTGTCAAAAAGGCAGATGCGCCTGAAGATTTATTTAACATGAACTATCTGCGGACCGAGAATAAGGTCATAGCTTTCGCCGTCAGCGGTTCGTCATTGTCCTTCACTTGATATACAATCCTACAGGGCAAAATGTTACATCATTCACGAAGAATAAATATGGGTATAGGAGGACAGTTGGGGCGGTTGGAGAAATCCACGGTAATAACGGAATATTCGGCGCTGTCGATGGTCTTTACAAATTCAAGGAGAGCTTCCTTTTCCTCAAAGCCCGTGTCCCTGCCGTAGTAAAGTATCATGGAGATAAGTCCGCCCTGCTTTAGGAGCCGAAGAGCTTTTTTCACCGCTTCAATGCTGGTGTCCTTCATGGTGTGTACGGTGTGGTCGCCGCCTGGGAGCCAGCCAAAGTTGAAGGTGATGCAGGAAACTGTGCCCTCCTCCGCATAGCTGTCCATCTGTGTGTGGCTGCCGAGGATAAGCTCCGCACGGCTTGAAAGCCCCTTTTCTTCAAGGAGCTTTGCGGTGCTGTCAATGGCTTCCTGCTGGATATCAAAGGCGATGATCTTTCCGCTTTCACCTGCAAGCCCGCAGAGATATGCGGTGTCGTTTCCTCTGCCTGCAGTAGCATCTATGCAGATATCCCCCTCATGGATACGGGAGGCAATGACCTTTCTTGAAATATCAAGTGCGTTGAATGTTTTTCTCATAATTATTCCTTTCCTGCGTATATACAAAAAATTCCGCCTGCCGATAAACAGGCGGAATTTGCCGCAATTTATTTTAATTATCAGACTGTCTGAGCCTCGGGCTTTGTCTCAGGCTCGCTTGTCTTGTCCTTGAAAACAAGCTTCAGCAGAACGGGAGTTACCACTGTGGTGAACACTACCATTATGATAACGGGAGCAAAGAACTTGTCGGACATAAGTCCCACAGCCTCGCCCTTGTTGGCAACGATAAGTGCTACCTCGCCTCGTGATATCATGCCCACGCCTATCTGGAGAGACTCTTTAGAGGTATATTTGCATATCTTTGCGCCCAGTCCACAGCCGATTACCTTTGTAAGTGCAGCCACAACACAGAGAAGAACTGTGAAGAGAACGATCTCGCCGTTCATCTTTGGAAGCTCGACCTTAAGACCGATTCCTGCGAAGAAGATAGGGGAGAGGAGCAGGTAAGAAAGTGTATCAAATCTCTTGGAGATGTACTCGGATTTCTTTGTGCCCGAAAGAGCAAGACCTGCGAAGAATGCGCCTGTGATATCGGCAACTCCGAAGAATACCTCTGCGCAGTATGCAAGAACGAGGCAGAAAACAAAGCTGATAACAACATATCTTCTGAGCTTTACAGCACTGTTGTCTGTCCACTTCTTGAATGCGTAGTGGTAGCCCACAGCAGCAACAAATGTGAATGCGAAGAAGCCGAGGATCTTAAGCAGCACGATGCCGATGTTTACGCTTTCGTCAGCCATGCTTATAACTACTGTAAGGGCGATGATGCCAAGGATATCATCAATGATAGCCGCACCCAGTATTGCGTTGCCTGCACGGGTGGAAAGCTTGCCCATTTCTTTCAGTGTCTCAACAGTGATACTTACGGAAGTAGCTGTGAGAATGATGCCGATGAAGATATTCTGGAGCATAACGTTGGAATCGGTGCTGTCGTTAAAGAAGTAAGCAACTGCCGCACCGCCTGCCAGAGGAACCAGAACGCCTATGAGGGCGATAAGGAAAGAAGCCTTGCCCGAGCGCTTTAACTCGTCGATGTCGGTCTCAAGACCTGCTGCGAACATAAGTACGATAACGCCTATCTCAGAGAGATTGCTGAGCATCTCCGTTGAGTGGACTATGCCAAGACAGGCAGGTCCAAGAATAATGCCCGCAAGCAGCGCACCTACTACCTGGGGGAGACGCACTACCTTTGAAAAAAGACCCAGAACCTTTGTGCTGAGCAGTATCAGTGCGATAGAAATTAAATAGCTGTAATCCTCCATGACCATACATCCTTTCTCATCTTATATCCTTCCATCCCTAATTACAATGTCCTTAAATACAACGATATGAATTATAGCATAATATATATTAACATTCAAGCGATATTTTTTAACGTCGAAAATTCTCAAAATATGTCTATCATTAACGGGTTTTTTATGCTGGCTTTGTGCAAAAGGTACATATGAAAATAATGCGCTTGGAGAAAATATATAATGGGCTTGTTATATATCTTGAAATGCAAATGAAAGTCAATAAAGATGAGAGTAAAATTTGTATGTAAATTTATCAAAAACGGCAAAAATGTTCATATATAATGTGCTTTTTTAGGGTAAAATATATTTAATTGTACGTTTTGCGTTAAACCGGTCGTTTCAGGCATCAGAAGGAGACAGTTTATGACTGAAAGAAAGAAAATAGGGCTTATTATAGTAAATCCCGAATCAATATATCAGCAGCGTGTAATGAACGGCGTTTTCAGCAGATGCGATATGTACGGATATGATGTTGCAGTGTTCTGTCCGCTGGTAAATGCCAAGCATTATTACAGAAATTATCTGCTGGGCGAGCTTAATATTTTCAATCTGGCAGATTTTGATAAGCTGGACGGTGTTATCCTTACTCCACTTACTTATGATACAGAGGGAAACAAGGAGCAGACCGACCGCCTTGTGCAGCGCATAAAGGAAAGCGGCAAGCCTGCTGTGACCCTTGATCTGCCCATGGGCGGCTTTGAGATGATATGCACCGATGACCGTTCCGCAATGGCAGATATAACCGAGCATATCGTAGGTGTGCACGGCTGCAGGAACATTGTTATCCTTGCGGGTATGAAGGACTATTATGTTACGGACGAAAGACTTGAAGGAATAAAGGACACCTATGCCGCTCACAATATCCTCTTTGACGAGAGCAAGGTATTTTACGGCGATTTCTGGTACACAGGCGGCGAGGCTCTGGGGGATAAGATAATTTCGGGAGAGATACCCAGACCCGAAGCTGTGATCTCCATGAGCGACCATATGGCTATGGGTCTTGCAAACAGGCTCATGGAAAATGGCATAAGAGTGCCTGAGGATATAATAATCACAGGCTTTGACTGCGTTCCCGAAAGTGCCATCAATACTCCCTCCATCACGTCATATGTGCCTGCGGCGGCTCAGGCTGCGCAGAAGGCTGTGGCAAGGCTCCATGAGCTTATCGAGAATGTGGGACCCGACCCCAATGAAAAGTGGGAGTTTGAAAAGGGTCTGTTCATCGGCAGCAGCTGCGGATGTCCCGAGAATGTTGAGCACGTCAAGGATTCCATCAACAGCCTGATTTATAATGTTAATGAGAATTTCGGCAGAAAAGATATCAACTTCTCCGTGGATATCGGCAGACTTGTCGAAAGCTATATGTTTGAAAATCTTACTGCTGTTGAATCGCCCGATGAATGTCTGGGCGAGATATTCAAGGCTACATATCTTATATCGCCCTATTAGAATTTTTACCTCTGCCTCGATGAGGACTGGCTGGATACCGACAAGCAGATAATAAGCGGCTATCCGGAAAAAATGAAGCTTATGCTTCATGCCATTTACGGCGATAGCGTTACAAAGGGTACATTTATGGACGTCGATTCCACTTCCTTTGATACAAAGCTAATGCTGCCCGACCTGTGGAGAGAGCATGACAAGCCGTCTGTTTACTACTTTGCGCCCGTTCACTTCAGTGAGCATACCTTTGGCTACGGAGTGCTTCAATGTTCGCTGGAAAGCAAGACCAAGATAGGTATTGTTTTCAGGAACTGGATAAGAAATGTGAACAATGCCATAGAGCTAACCCGTGTGAGAAGCCGCCTTACCGCCTTTTCTCAGAGAGACGCTATGACGGGACTTTACAACAGGCGTGGAATGGAAGCAAGGATCAGAGAAATGCTTGAACGCCCCGGTGCCGATACCTGCCTTGCGTTTGTTATCGACATGGACGGACTTAAATATGTTAATGACCACTATGGCCATTCCGAGGGGGACTACGGCATCAACGCTATCGCCACCGCTGCCCGTCTCATTACCCGAAACGATGAGATATGCGTAAGGGCAGGCGGAGACGAGTTTTACATTATCGGCGTGGGTGATTATTGCGGAGCGGATATGCTTGCAAGGATAAACAAGTTCACAAACGCTATTGCCGAGGAAAACAAGACCTCGTGCAAGCCCTATGAGATATCCGCCAGCATAGGCGGCTGCTGTGCAGAGCTTACGGCTGATATGACAATAGAAGATGTGGTGCATAAGGCTGACGCAAATATGTACGAAAACAAGACAGCAAGGCAAAAGCTGCGCAGATGATATGCGCAGGAAAAGGAAAGATCAGATGAAGAGAACTTTTGCACGGGCGGGAGTATTCGTATTCTTTGCCACCGTGATAATAGTAAGCCTTGTGCTTATAAAAAAGGGTGATCCCGATTCGGTGGAGACGGTGAACACCATGCCCGAGGAGTACCACACTCAGACGGACGTTATTTCCGAGCCTGAGGAGACTGATGCAAGGTACGGCCATGACATTGAATTTGACGAGTATCCCGAGGAAGAGACGGAGATGGAGGTGCTCCCCGAGGAGACTGCCGATTATCCCGAAGCTCCCGAAGAAGCGGCGGAAGAGGCTGCCGAAACCACGGTAACATCAGTGTCACGCACCATAATCACCAGCCGTCAGCGCAAGGATTATGACAGCAACTCCGTTTACATTGATATGGAAAATATCCTGCAAAATCCCGAGCTGCCTGTGGGCTGCGAGATAACCGCACTTACAACTCTTCTGCGCCACTATGGATTTGACGCAGAAAAGACCGACATGGCAAAAAATTATCTTCCCACCTCATGGGGCAATGCCCGCACAGCTGATGGGAAGCTTTACAAAGACAGCTTTTTCGATTATTTCATAGGCGACCCTTTTTCAAGAGGCTACGGCTGGTTTTCGCCCGCCATTGAAAAGGCGGCAAACAAGTACATATCAGCTCACGGTGGGGGATATACGGTGAAAAACATATCCGGCTGCCACCCTGATACATTGTACGAATATCTTATCGCAGGCACGCCCGTTCTCTGCTGGGCAACCGATGGCATGATAGAGCCTGAGTATTACGAAACATGGTACGACAATGCCACAGGCGAAAAGCTGGACTGGTACCTGAACGAGCACTGCTTTGTGCTGGCAGGCTTTAACATCGCAAATTCTACCGTTACCCTCAATGACCCCATGAAAGGCATTATCGACTACAATATCGATAAATTTGAGATACGCTTCAAGCAGATGTATTCTCAGGCGATAGTGATCATCCCAGACAGTGCCGAGGCAGTGACTGAGACTGCGGCGGTCGTTACCGAAACGGAAGAACTGCCCGAGACCCCAGATGTATCTGCCGATATTTCCGAGGAAATATCTTCCGAGATCACTTCCGTAACGGAAGTGGCCACAGAGACGGAAGAGACTGTCACTATCCCCTCCGAGACCGAGCCGCCCGCTGACGAATCGGATTTCTTTACGGGAAGCTTTATATACGACTGAAAAAGCTGCTGTGCCGAATCGGTGCAGCAGCTTTTAACTTTTAACCTATTGTTTTTTCGCTTACAGGCAGAACCACCATTGCGGTGAAAATTCCGTTTTCCGCAGTGTATTCAAACATACCCTTGTTCTCCTCTGCGGCATTCTTTGCAATGCTTATGCCCAGACCCTTGTGGATATGCCCCTTGCCTGCGGCAATTATATCGTTCTGGGCGTTCTCGTTGTAGTGATTTGTTATCCTTACGTTCAGGCAGCCTGCATTTTCGGTGATATCGACTGTTATTTCCCTGTCATTTTCATCTGCGCTGCCTGCGCCCTCAATGGCATTGTCCAGCAGATTTGCAAATATGGAGCTGAGGCAGTATTCGCTTACATCGGGATAATGCTTTACGCCTGTGGAATTTACCTTTATTGAAGCATCGTTATCCTTTGCCACCTGATATTTGAGCGAAAGAATGGCATCAAGCATCTGAATACCTGTTATATTGTTCCTGAAAGGAACGGAGGTGCGGGATATGAGTGTTTTCATATAGCTGTCAAAGCGTTCTGTTTCGCCGCTTTTGTTAAGATAATCAAGGGCGGAAAGATGATTGAGCATATCGTGCTTTATGGTGCGTATGCTTTTTTCGGCAGACTTCTGCTGTTCAAGCTGCTGCTCCAGAAAGTCATTTTTCAGATTGGAGTAGTTAAGCTCCGCTTCTGTGGAAAAGTACTTGCAAAGGTTAAAGAACAGAACCAGCACCAATATCATTACTATCATATATGATGAGCACATTACAACGACCTGAAGGTGGTCCAGTGCTGTGATAACGCTTGAGGTTATCTGACCGAAGAACAGATTTGCGAATGAAAGCAGCAGAAGTATGATATTAAGTATGATGCTGTATTTCAGAGGAACGTTGAAATCAAGCTTACGCAGGAAAAATGCGCTGCAAATAACTACCGCCATGGCAAACAGCTTGGAGATTATTCCCAGCACCAGATATATCATGGAATCGGGTGTAACGACAGACATCATCGGCGTGCTTGCCGCAGCTGCGATAAGGTTTGCCGATATGATATCGCAGGCTATAAGCTCATAGCAGCCAAGCAATGATATCATAAGCGAGTTTTGCCATTTGATATCAAAAACACATAAGCAGGCTATTGTATATGCCGCAACTGTAAGAGTAGTTTTGATGTGCAGCGGCAGGTTTATTACAAGTATCGTGAATGCACTTGCAGCTGCTGTTCCGAGAATAAAACTGAGGACCGCTTTTAACCCCTTGAAGCGGGTCCTGAACATAATGAGAAACATTATAACGATTATAACAGCTTCCATTACGGTGAAAAGGTATAGCATTTTTAATCAGTACGCCCCTTAGACATAGAATAATCAGAGTATCTCTTTAAAAAATCCTTACGTCTGTGCTTGCTGACGGATATCTGTTTGTTAAGCTGATCTATATAAAGCTCTTCACCTGTAATTCTTGAAATGCAGTTCATATTGACAATGTAGTTCTGATGAGGAACGGCGAAAGGCAGTTTGTCGAATTTCTGGATTATTTCACGCCACAGACCGCATTTTATCCTGTAGCAGCCGCCATCAACGGTGTTGAGGTATGCCTTTTTCATGATACATTCCAGATAGGCGATGCGGGAATAATCGTAGTTCACACGCTCGCAGCGATTGTCCGATGTGAACACGCAGAGCTGGACGTAATCAGGCTCGCTGGCATTGATGTTGCCCAGTACTCTTATGATGTTATCCTCAAACTTTTCCGCAAGATTGTATTTTGAGAGAAAGCCGTTGGCGTTATAATCGAAGGCATTGACTATCTCGTCCTCGTGGGAGGTGAAGAAGATAAGCTGGCAGTTGGGATATGCTTTTTTCAGCTTTAAAGCGACCTGCTTGCCGTCGATTTCAGGCATATCTATATCAAGGAAAACGATATGGGGAACAGTCTCGCCCTTGTCGATAAGCTCCACAAAATCGCTGCTGCTCTTGAATTTTATACACTGATATTCAAGGTTATGCTTTGACATCACCCTGTTTGCTTCATCGGAAATGATATCAAGAAACACCGCCTCGTCGTCGCAAACTATGATGTTTACCATATATCTTTGTCACGTCCTTTCTATCTGAAATACAATACACATAACACATATTTATTATACAAAATTTTTCCGTTGATTTCAAGTGATATTTCAAAAAAAGTCGAAAAAAAGATGAAAATCGGTCATCTATCGTTTCCTGCACAAAAAGTCATCGGATACAGCATATAAAAATATTGAAAAAATGAATTATGTATGGTATAATAAAAATATGCAAATATACAGCGAAAGGAGAGCTTTTATGAAAAAATTACCTGCGATACTGTTTGCGGCTGCGGCAGCGATGGTGATGTGTTCCTGCGGTGATGCGGATATCTCTTCCGTTACGATGGAGGGGGAGAAGATAAAATCTGCTTCCAAGGGAGTAAAGATAACCGCCGTTACCGACAATATCACCAAAACTACGGGAAATCCCCTTATCTCCAATATTTTCTGCGCCGACCCTACGGCTGTGGAATATGAGGGCAGGCTGTATGTTTACGGCACCAACGATCAGCAGCAGTATGAGGCTGTGGGCGCCGAGGGCAGCAATACATATGAGCATATAAAGTCACTGGTCATGCTTTCCACCGATGATATGGTAAACTGGACATATCACGGCACTATCGACGTTGGTGAGATATCCCCGTGGGCAATAGCTTCATGGGCGCCGTCAGTAGTATCGAGAGTTGAGGAGGACGGCAAGACACATTTTTACCTTTACTATTCAAACAGCGGCTGGGGAGTGGGAGTGCTTACCGCAGATTCTCCCACAGGGCCATGGACTGACCCTCTGGGCAAGTCTATCATTGACGGGAATACAAAGGGTCTGGACGGCTGCAAAACTCCCTTTGACCCGGGCGTTGCCATCGACGATGAGGGCACAGGCTGGCTCTCCTTCGGCGGCGGAGAGGACAGCGCAAGAATAGTCCGACTGGGCAGCGATATGATATCCCTGGACAGCGATATCAAGAAGATACCCTCGTCGTATCATTTTGAGGCAAGCGAGCTGAATTTCATCAACGGAACATATGTCTATACATATAACAACGACTGGAGCACCCACCTTAAATGGGGTTATCCCAAGACTGAGCGTGCGCCTGCGTGCAGTATGGCGTATCTGACCACCAAGACCCCTCTTGATCCCGACAGCTGGGAGTATCGTGACTATTACTTCAAAAATCCCGGAGAAGCGGGAATGGAGTACAGCAACAACCATACTCATCTCCAGAAATATAAGGACAGATATTATTTGTTTTATCATTCGCTTTTCCCACAGAAAGCGCTGGGCACAGAGGGCGGCTTCAGAAGCCTGTGCGTAAATGAGGCTGTGGTCGATGAGGAGACTGTTACCATCGGCAGAGTGAATGCAGACAAGAACGGTGCAGAGCAGATAAAGCCTCTTGACCCATTTGCCGTAAATCAGGCAGAGACCGCCTTTTCCTCAGCAGATGTTTCCTATATCAACACGGACGTTGCGGGAAATATGACCGTTTCATCTTCTGCTGACGGCGGCAAGGCAGCTGTTGTGTGGGTAAAGGGAGCGGATTTCGGCAGCGGAGCGTCCTCATTTGCGGTAAAAGCAAAGGGCAAGGGCAGGATAGAGGTGTATCTTGACGGAAAAGATACGCTTGTTGGTGCAGCCGAGTTTGACTGCAAGGATATGAAAATTGTCTGCGCAAAGCTCAAAAAGAAGATAAGCGGAGAGCATGATATTTATTTTGTTATTTCTCAGAATGCCGAGTTTGATGAGTGGCAGTTTGTGAAGTGACCATATAAGAAAAAGTTTACACCCTTACACAGAAATCGGCTGCCTCATACTCACATATGAGGCAGCCGATTTATATTATAGAAGACTTTTATGGCAATATCTTATTCAGCGAAGAGAGGAGTGGAGTAGTATCTGTCGCCGCTGTCGGGGAGGAGAGCAACAATGGTCTTGCCCTTTGCCTCGGGACGCTTAGCGATCTGGATAGCTGCGTAGAGGGAAGCACCGGAAGAGATTCCTACAAGGATACCTTCCTTCTTAGCAAGGAGCTTTGCGGTAGCAAATGCGTCCTCGTTGGTGATAGGCATTACCTCGTCATATACGGAGGTATCAAGAGTGTCGGGAACGAAGCCGGCGCCGATACCCTGGATCTTGTGAGAGCCTGCTCTGCCCTGGGAAAGAACGGGAGAGTCGGAAGGCTCGATAGCTGCAACCTTAACGTTGGGGTTCTTGGACTTAAGGAACTTGCCTACGCCTGTAACGGTTCCGCCTGTACCAACGCCTGCGGTGAAGTAATCAACCTGACCATCGGTATCTTCCCAGATCTCGGGACCTGTGGTCCGGAAGTGCATCTCGGGGTTAGCGGGGTTAACGAACTGACCTGGGATAAAGCTGTTGGGGATCTCCTTTGCAAGCTCATCAGCCTTTGCAATAGCGCCCTTCATGCCCTTTGCGCCCTCGGTAAGAACGATCTCTGCACCGTAAGCCTTAAGGATATTTCTGCGCTCAACGCTCATTGTCTCCGGCATTGTGAGAATGGTTCTGTAGCCCTTGGCAGCTGCGATTGCGGCAAGGCCGATACCTGTGTTGCCGGAAGTAGGCTCAATAATTACGGAACCGGGCTTGAGAAGACCCTTTTCCTCAGCAACTTCGATCATGTGCTTTGCGATTCTGTCCTTAACGCTTCCTGCGGGATTGAGATATTCAAGCTTAACGAGAACCTTAGCCTCAAGACCAAGTTCCTTTTCAATGTTTGTAACCTCAACGAGGGGAGTCTTACCGATGAGTTCAAGTGCGCTCTTATAAACCTTTGACATAATAAATTCCTCCTGAAAAATCATTTAAATTATATTTAGTATTTTTAGTTTTAAATTATTTGATTCTGAAACGGTGTGAGCTTATCAGCTTCAGCATCGTGCGATGCCGCCGTCAGCGGAAAATATATGCTTCATAACGTCGCCTCTCAATATCATACTTAATCTATATGATTAGTGTAATATTACTATACAACATAAATTCCTGTTTGTCAATAGGAATACAATTCTTTTGTATATATGCACATATAATCGATTTAATGCTGCTATCTCAATGTTAATATTGCACAAAATATGCTTCGGATACGGTATATTATATATGGTTATGGCGGGGTAGAAAAAAATCCCATTTGTTTATACTTTAACAAATGGGATAGCTTTAATGAATGTTAAAATAGCATAACAAAAGCCGAAGAGCATATATTTGGTGAGCTTTTAGCTTGGTACGAAGAATACAAATAAAGGGTATGATCTCAACGGCAAATACTCAAAAATTTCTCGCTCTTTACGGGCGGAAGAAATTTTTGACACCCATGCTTGCAAAAAACTGAGCCAAAATGCCCTGCTTTGAGAAAGCAAACAAGCAAATATTAAAAATAAAAAGCCCCTCAAACCACGTATTAACAAGGTTTTCGTAAGGATGTTTTTCAGATTTAGGATTATGCGGTATGGCATTGGATATGCTATACCGCATTTCCTTTCCAGAGAGTGACCTTTGAATGGTCAAATTCCCCGATATGGTTATAGATAATCTCAATTTCCTGTAACCGTCTGCCGCTGCTCTTATCGGGTGCATGGACGATAATCTTGTCAACAAACTCCCGGAGGATTTCAGGCGTCAACTCGGTCAGTTCTGTGTATTTCTTTACGATGGCAAGAAAGCGCTTCACGTCAACACTTTTCTTTTCTTCCTGCTGAAGCTCATTCTGAATGGTATCCGCCTCGGCCTGTAAGGTACGCTGTTCTTCCTCATAGCCTTTAGACATTTTCATAAACCGCTCGTCAGAAAGTTTGCCAACGATGTTGTCCTCATAGATACGCTGGAAAATGGTATCCAGTTCCCCGATACGCTTCTGCAGCTCAATCAGCTTCTTTTTCTTCTGCGCCAGCTCACGGTTTTTCTGCCGCACATCGGCATCCATCACCATCCGCACAAATTCATCCTCATAGTTGGAAACATAGCGGATGACTTCTTTCAGGTTTTCCAGGACGATTCGCTCCACTACCACGTTACGGATATAGTGCATGGTACAGTTGGAAGTATTGTTCCTGTAATTTCCACAGACATAATGATGTTTTTCTGCCGGTTCATCAGCTTTCCGATGGAAGGTCAGTTTGCTCCCGCAGTCTGCACAGTAGAGCAGACCGGAGAACATGGGCATTTCCCCCATCCTGGTAGGCCGTCTTTTCCCGGCCCGGATTTTCTGGACGATCTCAAACGTTTCCTTGTCAATGATGGCCTCATGGGTATCTTCAAAGACCTTCCACTGATCGGGAGTATGCTTGATTTTCTTATGGCACTTGTAAGACTTGTTGTGCGTCTTAAAGTTTACCGTATGCCCCAGGTAATCCACCCGGTCCAGTATCATTGCGACAACCGGGCCGTTCCATGCGTATTTATGGGGAGGAAGTACGGTACGCGGTTTCTCGCCTCTTTCCAATGCGTAGTAGGTGGGGCAGAGGATTTCTCTTTCCGTCAGCATATTTGCGATCTGGGTAGGACCATAACCACTGACACACAGACGGAAGATTTCACGGACCACTTCGGCGGCTTCTTCATCTACGATCCATTCCTTTTTGTTTTCAGGATTTTTCCTGTAACCGTAAGGAGGATGGGAGCCGATATGTTCTCCGGCCATTCCCTTTGAACGCTTCACTGCACGGATTTTCTTGCTGGTGTCCTTTGCGTACCATTCATTGATGATGTTGCGGAAGGGGGTAAACTCGTTATCTTCCTGGTTGCTGTCCACCCCGTCATTGACTGCGATAAAATGAACATCATGCTCCGGGAAGAAGATTTCCGTGTACATACCTACCTGCAGATAGTCACGGCCCAAGCGGGACATATCCTTGACGATAACCCGCTTTACCTTGCCGCTCTCCACATCTGCGATCATGCTCTGAAAGCCGGCCCGGTTGAAAGTCGTGCCTGAGATACCATCATCAATGTAAAACTGGATGTTGGTGTATCCCCTGTCCATTGCGTACTTTTTGAGGATTTTCTTCTGATTTATAATGCTGTTGCTGTCGCCCTCCTGTTTGTCGTCCTGGGATAACCGACAGTAAAGAGCGGTGATTTCATTGCTACTCAAAACGGTAAAAGGAAAACTGTTCACGGCAGGGCGGGTGTTTGACTGTAACATTTTAACCTCCTTATCCGACAGTCAAACAGACAATGCTTTTCCTAACTCAATTATACCGCGCTGCCTGGAAACTGTCTGCTGCCTTTTTCTATTTGTTTGCAGTATTTTTTCGGAGGTCATTCCGTATCAGACGCTTCACTTTGGAAACGGCGTCCTCCGTGGCGTCAGGTTTGGAATGGGATTTCACAACATAAGTTGTATTCCCGATTTTATATTCACGCACCATCTGCGGTGCGGTTCTTACTTCGTTTTGCATATAGTTCACCCTTTCAAATACAAAACCATTTCTTGCATCAAAAGAGACAGAAAACGGACGGCTGCTGGCACAGCTCCACGGGAGTCTCACCCCGGCCCATGCTGATGGGTGCGGCGCACAATGCT